>JACCEA012014345.1_pt1 | contig 12116 bp, 6 predicted proteins | sample 7449851 | NCBI WGS metagenome assembly JACCEA01 (sample SAMN15323453, study PRJNA562643) | freshwater metagenome | isolation source: river surface water | place: USA:Blue River Watershed | collected 2017-08-18 | reverse complement strand
TTTTCAAAATTACCTGGGGTAACAGCTTCCAGAGCAACAATCGCGATATCCCCAGCTGCAGTCATAACACTACCATAGCTGGACGCCCCTACTTGCGGCTTGCTCATAGTGAATGCGTAACGAAGCACCTCGCCATCAACATCGGCACTACTTCTGGTTGCGGCTTTTATTTGCTTCAACTCAACCGCGTTAGCTTTACTCAAGTCTTCAAACTTTGCACCAGACTTTAAATCGGCAATCAGTTTTGCTGCCTGCTCATTCAACAATGCGCGGGCTTTTTGATCCTTAAGGGTGTTTGAGATTTGCTCGCGCACATCTGCTAACGGCTTAACCTGACTGGGTTTATGATCAGTCTTTTTCAAAACAACAACGGTACTTGCGTCGATTTCGATAGTGTCGCTGGCATTACCATCTTGCAACACCTCTGGAGAAAATGCCGCCGCGACCACCTTCGCATTCGCCATTAAATCCTTGCCTTTGTTGCGCTCAAACAGCCCGGAGTTTTGAACTTTCAGGCCTAAAGCTTGAGCCACCTCCGCCAAGTTCTCCGCGTTATAGGATTCTTCACGTAGTTTTTCCAGTTGCGCGACAAATTCAGTTTCCGCCGCTGCACGCTTTAGTTGTTCTTCGATACTGGCTTTTTGTTCTTCAAATTTAGGAGCCTCAGAACCTTTTTCTGCCAACAACTTAATAAAATGGGTTCCAGCATCAGTTTTCACCGCCGCAGAAACTTGCCCCACCTTGAGGGACGCAAGCGCTGCTTCAAATTCCCCCGGGAATGCATCACCCTTGGTAAAACCCAGGTCTCCGCCCTGCTCTTTACTACCCAAATCATCAGAAAACTCTTTTGCAAGTTTGGCGAAATCTTCTCCCGCAGCCAGCTTTTCTGAAACTGTTTTTATTTTTGCTGAGTCATTATTTTCAATCAAGATATGCGCCGCCTGACGCTCAGGTGCAGCTACAAACGAGGTAAGGTTTTGCTCATACTGTTTGTGAAGTTGTTCTTCCGTTACTGCAACGCCTTTCATTAAATCACTCACACTCAAACTAATATAATCCACTGCGATTTGCTCTTCACTCGTGAAGTTTTTTTGGTTCGCATCGTAGTAGGTTTGAATTTCTGTATCTTCGATGACTACGGACTCACGAATCTTGGTTGAAGGCAAAACAGCATAGGCAAGATCACGTGATTGAAAGCTCAGCGCTACCACATCACTGAGTTGCGCAGGGGTTGCAAATGCTGTTGAGCTCACACCTGCTTGCAACTGATTAATAACCAACTCTTCAGTGAGAAGCTTGCTATAAGTACCATGGGTATAACCCATGTTACGCAAAGCCTGTTGGTAGCGATTATTGTCGAAAACACCTGCCTCAGTCTTAAACTGTTGGGAGCTTGCTATTTGCTCATGCAGATAAGCGGCACCGATGGTCATGCCTGCACCTTCAGCAGTCTGCGATAAGACTTTACGCTGAACCAAATTCTCAATCACGGGCTTGCGCAAATACTCATCGCTCAAGAACTCTGCGGGAATTTGATCGCCATAAGTACTGAGCATTTGTTGCTTCTGTACATTGATCGCACGAGCAACATCCATTTCAGTAACCGTTTCACCGTTCACTTTTGCAGCTTGATTGGCGGTTGAATCCCAATTAAACAACGCTTCAACACCGGTCAGGGCAAAAATGATCACCAAAAACCCGATTAGAATGAAAGAGATCACGCCTCTGGAATTGTCTCTGAGGTGTTGTAGCATTTTAAACTCCTAGCAGGGAAGCAAACATTTTGCGCGGCTGTGTGTCTACGCAAATGAAAATTTACTATTTATTTATTGGATTTTAGTTTGAGCATTAGCGCGAAAGCCATGCAATTTATCGCAAACAACCTTAAGAAAAAGGCGCACCGAAATGCGCCTTTATACTTACATCCAACTAAAAATACATTGGATGGATATTAATTAACAGCGTCTTTTAACGCTTTGCCTGGCTTAAAGCCAGGAACTTTTGCCGCAGCAATTTTGATTTCTGCGCCGGTTTGCGGGTTACGGCCGGTACGGGCAGCTCTCTCTTTCACTGCGAAGGTACCAAAGCCCACCAAAACTACAGAGTCGCCATTCTTAAGAGCACCGGTAATACTGTCTACTACAGCATCCAAGGCGCGGCCAGCAGCTGCTTTAGGAATATCGGCCGATGCGGCGATGGCTTCAATTAGCTCAGTTTTGTTCACACTTAACCCCTTTTGATTATTTGTTTCTGAAAATACAGCACTAATTAATGTCGCGAATAATTTAATTGGCTGCACAGCAAATGAATTGCGATTTATACCAACAGAGCCAAGGAGGGTCAAGGAAAGCTTACAGCTTTACACAAAACCCCAAACGATCTGATCACAAAACAATCAAAGGGGTGAAATTAACACCCCCCGCTGAATTTGTTTAAATCAGTGTGTATTGAGGCGATTATCTGACTCAGGCGCTTTTTGGGCCGCCTTTTCCAGGGCCCGGTATTCCTCGTCGCTCAGTGGCTTCGGATGATACTGCAAGGCTATATCCAAAACCTCATCAATCCATTTAACCGGTTTAATTACCAAATCGTCTTTAATATTAACGGGAATCTCTTTCAAATCCCGCTCATTATCAGCTGGAATGATAACAGTTCGAATTCCACCTCGATGTGCGGCGAGTAGCTTTTCTTTAAGTCCACCAATACGCAGGACTTCACCACGCAACGTGATCTCTCCAGTCATGGCCACATCTGCTTTCACAGGAATGCCTGTTAACACCGAAACAAGCGCGGTACACATAGCAATACCAGCACTCGGCCCATCTTTCGGTGTAGCCCCTTCCGGCACATGAATATGGACATCTACCCTCTCATGATGATCGGGCGCTATTCCTAAAGCCTGACCTCTTGAGCGTACAACGGTAAGCGCGGCCTGAATAGATTCCTGCATCACATCACCGAGGGATCCGGTTTTGATAATTCGCCCTTTACCAGTTATCGCGGAGGATTCGATAGTCAACAACTCCCCCCCAACCTGGGTCCAAGCCAACCCCGTTACCTGGCCTATTTGGTCTTTACTTTCAGCTTTACCGAAATCAAACTTTCTTACGCCGAGCAAATCCTCTAGTAATTCTCCAGTAACAACATCAGCCTTACTTATTTTACGTTTTACGTGGCGAGTTACTACTTTGCGGCATATTTTTGCAATCTCTCGCTCCAATCCGCGCACACCGGCTTCACGAGTGTAATAACGAATCACATCACGGATGGCTTCATCGGTAACTTCAATTTCCGTTTCTTTAAGTCCATTAGCTCGCATTTGTTTTGGAATTAAATAACGCAATGCGATATTTAATTTTTCATCTTCGGTATACCCCGGAATGCGAATGACTTCCATACGATCTAGCAGTGGCCCGGGAATATTCATTGAATTTGATGTACACACAAACATCACATCCGACAAATCGTAATCAACCTCAAGGTAATGATCGTTGAAATGGCTGTTTTGCTCGGGATCCAGTACCTCGAGTAGAGCTGACGCTGGATCACCCCGATTATCCATTCCCATCTTGTCAATTTCATCGAGCAAAAAGAGCGGGTTTTTAACCCCAACTTTTGCCATCTTTTGAATAAGCTTGCCAGGAAGCGACCCTATATATGTACGGCGATGGCCGCGAATTTCAGCCTCATCGCGAACTCCGCCCAACGCCATGCGCACAAACTCCCTGTTTGTTGCGCGAGCAATAGACTCACCTAAGGACGTCTTGCCAACCCCGGGAGGCCCAACCAGACACAATATTGGGCCTTTGATTTTTTTAACACGCTGCTGTACAGCGAGATATTCGAGAATTCTTTCTTTGACTTCCTCAAGACCAAAATGATCTTTATTTAAAACTTCCTCTGCCCGCGCCAAATCATTGCGAACTTTACTACGCTTACTCCACGGTACTTTAATCATCCAGTCGATATATGCGCGCAGCACAGAAGCTTCTGCAGACATCGGAGACATCATCTTTAATTTATTCAATTCAGTGCGAGCTTTTTCTTCGGCATCCTTTGGCATAGATGCAGAAACGATTTTTTTCTCCAGCTCATCAGCCTCGCTAACCTCTTCACCAAGTTCACCGAGTTCTTTTTGAATCGCTTTAATCTGTTCGTTGAGATAATACTCACGCTGGCTCTTTTCCATTTGCTTTTTGACGCGTCCGCGGATTTTTTTCTCTACATGAAACAAATCAACTTCAGCATCCATCAAATCAAGCAAGAGCTCTATCCTGGAGTGGATATCCGCCATTTCCAATATGGATTGTTTTTTGGGGAGGTCCAGTGACATGTGAGCCGCGATCGTATCGGCAAGACGGCCTGGTTCGTCAATACCAGACAAAGAGGTGATAACCTCGACAGGAACCTTTTTACTGAGATTTACGTACTGCTCAAATTGGCCAATTGCGGACGCAACCAGTGCTCGAGCTTCAGCGCCCTCGATGCTCGCGCTAATAATTACTTCGGCGTTAGCCTTAAAGTAGCTACCTACATCTTCGATTAGTGATATTTTTGCGCGCTCGCGTCCCTCTATCAAAACCTTAACTGTTCCATCGGGAAGCTTCAGAAGCTGAAGAATTGCAGCGATTGTGCCAATCTCATACAGATCATTCCCTTGAGGATCATCCTGTTGAGGATTTTTCTGCGCGACCAAAAGTACTTGTTTGTCCGCAGCCATAGCCCGCTCTAGAGCCTCTATTGACTTGCCGCGACCTACAAAAAGCGGGGTTACCATATGCGGATAAACAACAACATCCCGCAGAGGTAATAATGGGATATCACTAATATGGGTTTCGAGTGGGGTTTCAGCGACCATTGGATCCTCTCTTTTCAAAAGACAGCTCAGACTGTCATGAAATAAGATTGGGGGCTGATCGACGTAATTACAAGTTTACCCCCCACAGAAAAACAAAAAGAGCGCAAATTTGCGCTCTTTTTAATCGGCCGGAACAGAAATTAACCTTTAAAACTATTCGTCTGCAACAGCTTTAGGTTGCTTTTCTGTATTCTCATAAACCAGTAATGGCTCAGACTCACCTTTTATAACTGATTCATCAACGACAACCTTAACTACATGCTCTTCAGCAGGAATTTTGTACATTGTGTCAAGCAGTACTGATTCCATAATAGATCTCAATCCACGAGCACCAGTTTTACGCTCTAAGGCGCGCTCAGCAACTGCATCAAGTGCGTCCGTCCTGAAGTCAATTTGAACACCCTCCATTTCAAATAGGCGCGCATACTGCTTGGTGAGCGCATTGCGAGGCTCGGTTAAAATCTGGATCAACGCAGCCTTATCCAGCTCATCCAATGTAGCTATCACTGGCAATCGGCCTACAAACTCAGGTATAAGCCCATATCGAACCAAATCTTCAGGCTCAAGATCGTGCAGGGTCTCACCGAAGTTACGCTTCTCATCCTTACTCTTAACTTCTGCACTGAAACCAATACCGCCTTTTTCGGATCTATCGCGAATAACCTTGTCCAATCCAGCAAAAGCGCCACCACAAATAAACAATATGTTGGACGTGTCTACCTGAAGAAACTCTTGTTGCGGATGTTTACGCCCGCCTTGAGGAGGAACTGATGCAACTGTACCTTCAATCAATTTCAGTAGCGCTTGCTGTACACCTTCCCCGGAAACGTCACGAGTTATAGAGGGATTGTCAGATTTACGAGAAATTTTATCAATTTCATCGATATAGACTATACCTTGCTGCGCCTTTTCAACGTCATAGTCACATTTTTGCAACAACTTCTGAATGATGTTTTCCACATCTTCACCCACGTACCCTGCCTCGGTAAGCGTGGTGGCATCAGCAATAGTAAAGGGTACATCAAGCAGTCGAGCTAATGTTTCTGCCAGTAAAGTTTTTCCGCTACCAGTGGGACCAACCAAAAGGATGTTGCTCTTGCCCAACTCTACTACTTCTTTGTCTTTCCCACTTTTTTCACCAAAACGTAGGCGTTTGTAGTGGTTATATACCGCAACTGCCAGAACTTTTTTGGCACGCTTTTGACCAATAACATATTGATCCAAAATGGCGGAGATCTCGTGAGGCTTTGGCAGCTTATCTTGGCTACCCTCCGCAGCATTTTCCTGGATTTCTTCGCGAATTATGTCATTACATAAATCAACGCATTCGTCGCATATAAATACGGACGGCCCTGCAATTAGCTTGCGAACCTCGTGCTGGCTTTTGCCACAAAAGGAGCAATACAGTAGCTTTCCGCTCTTATCACCTGAGTCACTAGTGTGATCGGTCATTGGGCCCACTCCATCAAAATTTCAATACTATTGTCAGGCTTAAGCAATAAATTTCAAGCTGAGAGCCACGGTTTGGCGCCGTTTTCTTTACTTGCTTAAGCGAATTTTCACATACCTGACAACTCAAACTATTTATTCGGCTGTATGCGTTTTTCAATCACCGCATCAACCAATCCGTATTCTTTTGCCTGAATCGCGGACATAAAATTATCACGCTCCGTATCCACCTCAATTTTTTCTATTGGTTGGCCGGAATGAAATGCCATCAGCTCATTTAACCGTGCACGAATTTTTAATATTTCCTGGGCTTGGATGTGAATATCTGAAGCCTGCCCCTGAGCACCGCCGCTAGGCTGATGAATCATAACTCGAGAATTTGGAAGACAAAAACGCTTACCTTTAGCACCCGCGTTCAACAAAAATGCCCCCATGCTACAAGCCTGACCGATACACATCGTGCTCACATCTGGCTTGATGAACTGCATAGTATCGTAGATGGACATCCCCGCAGTTACCGAGCCACCAGGAGAGTTGATGTAAAGATGGATATCTTTGTCTGGATTCTCCGCTTCAAGGAACAACAACTGGGCCACTACCAGATTGGCCATGTAGTCCTCAACAGGACCAACCAGAAATATAACGCGCTCCTTTAACAGGCGAGAATATATATCAAACGAGCGTTCGCCTCTTGCTGTTTGCTCAATAACAATTGGAACCAGACCGCTATTGATATGAGATAAGTGGGATTTCATTTGTTCGTATGACATCGTGCGTTTTGTCCTTAAGCGGGCTTAGTAGCTTCGCCAAATTTGAGAACTTGAGATTTTTAACACTACAGAGCTTAACCCGTGATGGGATTATATGCCAGTCAAAAGAGGGATTTTGGGAGGTATTCAGAAAGAGAGAAGCCGCAAAACGAGCGCTTTGCGGCTTTTTTAAACGATTAGCGCTGAGCGTTAGCTTTGATGATTTCGTCGTAGTTGGTTTCTACGTCAGCGACCTTGGCTTGAGCAAGGATATGATCTACAACTTGATCTTCGAGCACAGCAGACTCAACGCCTGCCAACAGCTCTTGATTGTTGCTGTAATACTCAACAACCTCTTTGGGCTCTTGGTAAGTAGAGGCTATCTCCTCGATCATCGCTCGAACACGCTTGGCGTCGGGCTTGAGTTTATTGCTCTTAACAATTTCACCAACTATCAGTCCCAAGGTTACACGGCGATTAGCCTCCTCTTGGAACATAGTGTCAGGCAATAGCGCCTTCACATCAAAGTTTTGCTGTTGGCCACCAAAACGCTGCAACATTTGATTGCGCAGCACTTGAATCTCATTAGCTACCAGTGCCTTTGGTACATCTGTTGTATGGGTAGCAATCAATGCATCCATTACCTGGACCTTAACCTTGGCCTTAAGTGCATTTGCCAATTCGCGATCCATATTAGCTTTTACTTCTTTGCGGAACTGCTTTTCACCGCCCTTCTCTACGCCAAATTTTTGGAAAAATTCTTTCTTAAGCTCTGGCAGCTGCGCCTCAGATACAGCATTAACGGTGATGGAAAACTCTGCTGCTGCACCCTTTAATTCATCCGCCTGATAATCGGCTGGAAAGGTGACCGCTACAGTTCTTTGCTCACCAGCTTTCATCCCTACAATCCCTTCTTCAAAGCCCGGAATCATAGACTTGGAACCTAATACCAATTTGTGGTTATCGGCTTTCCCGCCAGCAAACTCAACACCATCTTTGGTGCCAACAAAGTTGATGTCAACTTGATCGCCATCTGCAGCAGCGCGCTCCACTACGGACCAAGTCGCCTGATGCTTACGCAACACCTCAACCATGTTGTCTACATCAGACTCGGTAACCTCTGCTTTATAGCGGGTAACTTCATAAGTAGTCAGATCGCTTAAAGCAACACTTGGGTAAACTTCAAAAGTAGCAACATATTCCAAATCCTTTCCTTCAACTAATTGCTTTGGTTGAATGGAAGGTTGGCCGGCTGGCTTAACATTCTCTTTTTGAACCGCAGCATAGAAAGAACGGCTGATCACGTCACCAACAACTTCTTGACGAATACCTGCGCCAAAACGCTGCTTTACAACTGCGAGCGGCACCTTACCTTTACGGAAACCTTTAATGCTGACATTGCGTGCAGCTTGCTTTAAACGATTTTCAACTTCGTTCTCTACTTGTTCCGCAGGTACGCCTACAGTCAGGCGGCGTTCCAATCCAGATGTTGTTTCAAGTGAAACCTGCATATGTGCCTCGTGCAATAACTAATGTTTGGCAATCGATCGGGTATTTTATTAAAAACCCGGAAATATGGTGCGGACGGAGAGACTCGAACTCTCACACCTCACGGCGCCAGAACCTAAACCTGGTGTGTCTACCAATTTCACCACGTCCGCATTGGGTCGCCTTTTCCGTTTTGGAAAAAGGCACTGACTAAATCTTATTGCGCTTTAACTATTTGATTTTTAATGTTTTTTATAAAAATCATCGGGTCGGTCGCGCGAAGGGTGCTGATTGTGCCACAGTCATTATGCAGCTTCAACTTTTTATGTAACGTTTGTTAATACTCAGCACCAGTTTCGCGATGCCGTAAGATAAGCGCCTTAAATTCATTCAGCCATTCAGCCAATATTTTTAGATCTAGTTCAGCATTCACTTCGATAGCGTCCTGAGAAACATCAACAAGCTCAATCATCCCCTCCTGCACAAACGCCTTCTTCTCAACGGCTTTAGGTGGGGAGATGAAAATCAACTTGTAATGATTCAATAGCTGATTCAACCAACTTCCTTTTTCAGCACAAATAGACTGTAACTCTAAAACTTCTGATGGTTGCTTACCCAGCTGATTAAGTCCATTCACCAAGGAATCCATCGAGTCGATAAGCTCAGGCATCTTGATACCATTTAGTTCCGCCAACTCACGCTGATAGAAATGAAAAGCTGTATATAAATGGAGCAATATCGATTCCTGAATAGCCCTACAGCGTAAGCTTCCTACCGAGATTAGCTCAGAGTCAGCGGCCAGCAACAGCAAGGTAGAAGCAAAACCGAGCTTTTGGTTAACCAAGGATAAGTGTGTACGCATGAGCAAATTACGCAAACGGGAGGAAAGGGTTGGTCGACGGTTAGACAGGTACCCGTCGACCTTACAGGTTATTTTTGTACCAACCACTTACCGGAGTTATAGAAAGCCTTCCAGCCAGTTGCCTTGCCGTTCACTTCAGTCTGAACGTACTGCTCTTTAGTCTTGCGACTAAAACGAATAATGGCCTTGTTGCCCTCTGGATCTTTAGCTGGTGCGGATAATAAAAAGTGATATTTTGGATCGATCCGATCTTTGTAAGGCAACAGCTCCTCCACGAGCGGCGCACGCGTCTCCCTATTTTTAGGGAATTGACTGGCAGCCAGAAATAGACCGGCCGCTCCATCGCGCAAAACGTAATGATCATCAACTTTTTCGCAGCGCAACTCCGGCATCGCAATCGGCTCCACCTTTGGCGGCGCAGCCTCTCCACTCTTAAGTAGCTTGCGAGTGTTTTTACACTCACTATTGGTGCAGCCAAAGTACTTACCGAAACGCCCCGTTTTAAGCTGCATTTCGCTGTTACACTTGTCGCACTCAATAGTTGGGCCTTCATACCCCTTCAGCCTGTAACTTCCCTGCTCCACTTCGTAACCAGAACAATCTGGATTGTTGCCACATATATGTAATTTACGGCTCTCATCTAGCAAATATGAATCCATCGCAGAATTACAGAGCTTGCAACGATGCTTGGATCTCAGTTGGCGAGATTCAGCTTCTTCGTCCGCTTCAGCGTCAATGACCTCATCACCAGAAACAAGATTCATTGTATTTTTGCAGCGTTCTTTGGGCGGCAGCGCATAACCGGAGCAACCCAAAAACACACCCGTGCTACCGGTTCTAATCTGCATATGGCGACCACACAGATTGCAAGAGATGTCTGTATCAGTTGGATCGTTCGCGCGCATCCCCTTGGATGCACTGGAAGCGGACTCCAACTTTTTACTAAATCCAGCGTAAAATTCGTCGAGCAGATCGCGCCAGTTTTTTCCGCCTTGCGCAACCGTGTCCAACGCCTCTTCCATAGTTGCGGTGAAGCTGTAATCCATTAAATCATCAAAACTTTCGACCAAACGCTCGGTAACAATATCGCCCATCTTTTCGGCATAGAAGCGACGATTATCTTGGCGGACATATCCGCGCTCCTGAATTGTAGAAATAATCGCTGCATATGTAGACGGACGACCTATTGCACGTTTCTCCAGCTCTTTTACCAAGCTGGCCTCAGTGTAGCGCGCAGCAGGCTTGGTAAAATGCTGCTGCGGATTCAATTTAATCAAGGGTAATACTTGCCCCACTTTCATCTCAGGCAAAACAACATCTTCATCTTTTTTTGCGACCTGCGGTAACACCTTGGTGAAACCATCAAAGCGAATTACTCGACCGCGAGTGCGCAACTCATATTCACCTGCATGCACTACTACGCTCGTGCTCGTGTACTCCGCTGGCGTCATTTGACAAGCGACAAACTGTTGCCAGATGAGACCGTAAAGACGCTCCGCATCACGCTCCATACCACTTAGTTGATTAGGTAATACATCAACATTGGATGGTCGAATCGCTTCGTGAGCCTCTTGCGCCCCCTCCTTACTGGAATAGGCAACCGGTGACTCTGGCAGGTAAGATTTGCCGTAATGAGTAAGAATATATTCACGACAGCTCTCGACCGCCTCTTTACTGAGGTTCGTGGAGTCAGTACGCATATAGGTGATGTAGCCAGCTTCATACAGACGCTGAGCCATCATCATGGTTTTTTTGACGCCAAAACCAAGTCGCGTACTCGCAGCTTGCTGAAGGGTCGAGGTTATAAACGGTGCGGAAGGTTTCGATTGGGTCGGCTTATCTTCCCGACTGGCAACCTTGTAACTAGCGCCCTTCAGTGCAGCGACAGCAGTCATGGTTTGTGCTTCATTGATGGGTTTAAAGGCTTCGTCACCCTTCTTTTTAACCTCAAATGCAACCGGATCCTTATCCGCTTTTAAATCCGCAAACAATGTCCAGTACTCTTCAGGTATAAAAGCACGGATTTCTCGCTCCCGTTCCACCACCAAGCGCACGGCAACTGACTGCACGCGCCCGGCAGATAATCCGCGAGCGACTTTCTCCCAAAGCAAAGGCGAAACCATATAGCCTACGACGCGATCCAAAAACCGGCGGGCTTGTTGCGCATCTACGCGATTTTGGTCAATCGGGCCAGGCGTTTTGAACGCATTTTGAATGGCCGATTTAGTAATTTCATTAAATACCACACGACGATAGCGGGACTCATCCCCACCAATGGCCTCGCGTAAGTGCCAAGCGATAGCCTCCCCCTCTCTGTCCAAGTCGGTTGCGAGATAGACTGTGTCAGCCTTTTCTGCGAGCTTGCGCAACTCTTCTACTACTTTTTCCTTACCGGGCAAAATCTCATACTGGGCTTCCCAATTATTTTCCGGGTCAATCCCCATACGATTAATAAGCTGGCTTTTGCTTTTTTGCGCTTGATAAAGCGCTTTATCTTCAGCTGACATCTTCCTAGTTGCCGCCGCTTGTTTAGCGCGCTCTTTTGCATCAACAGGTTTTGCTCCGCCACTGGTGGGTAGATCGCGGATATGACCAATACTGGACTTAACGACAAAGTCGTTACCCAGGTATTTGTTAATGGTTTTTGCCTTGGCAGGCGACTCAACGATAACTAAGGATTTACCCATGATGGTCAAAAATATCTCGAGAT
>JACCEA010193643.1_pt1 | contig 12116 bp, 11 predicted proteins | sample 7449851 | NCBI WGS metagenome assembly JACCEA01 (sample SAMN15323453, study PRJNA562643) | freshwater metagenome | isolation source: river surface water | place: USA:Blue River Watershed | collected 2017-08-18 | reverse complement strand
TCAGCGCACACAGGCAATGGGATAACGGCCTGGCACACTGCGGGCAGCGCGCTCTCATGGTCGGCTCTGCGCCACAGCCTTGCAGGCCTGCACAGATTGGTTGTTGATCATGGTTCCCATGGCTTATTGTCGCCATCTAGTGCATCGCTGACTATCCTGGCCGGCGAGTTTTAACTCCTCAAGGAACTCCCAATGACCTGGACTATCGAGCAAGTCGGCCAGCAGGATGGCCGCACCGCGATCATCACCGGCGCCAACATCGGGCTGGGCCTGAATACTGCACTGCAACTGGCGGCCAAAGGCTGCACCGTGGTACTGGCCTGCCGCAACCTCGACAAGGCCGCAACCGCCCGACAGGAGATCCTCCAACAATTTCCGCAGGCCAGGGTGGAGTGCCGGCAACTTGACCTGAGCAGCCTGCAATCGGTGCGCGAATTTGCGGCAGACTTCACTGCCAAACACCAGCGTCTGGACCTGCTGATCAATAATGCCGGCATCATGATGCCGCCCTACTCGCTCAGCGAAGACGGCTTTGAGAGTCAGCTGGCAGCCAATTATCTCGGGCACTTTGCCCTGACCGGTCTGCTGCTGCCACTGCTGGAAAAAACCCCAGGATCACGGGTGGTCAGTCTGAGTTCGCTGGCGCACAACTGGAGTGGCATGCACTTTGATGATCTGCAGTTCAGCCGCGGCTACAACAAGCGCAAAGCTTATGGACAGAGCAAGTTCGCCTGCCTGGTGTTTGCCTACGAGCTCGATCGCCGGTTGCAGAAAAGCGGCAGCAAAGTGCTCTCGGTAGCCGCTCACCCAGGTGTTTCAGCCACCAATCTGGCCCAGCATTTCCCGAAGATACTCAGCATGTTCATGCCGCTGGTAGGCCAGTCAGCCGCTGACGGCGCACTCCCGACGCTTTACGCGGCGTTGGGTAGCGACATTCAGGGCGGGGACTACTGCGGCCCGGGTTCGTTTCAGCAGATGCGCGGCGCACCGGTCAAGGTGGGATCCAATCGCGCCTCGCGCAACACCGAAACGGCCGCGCGACTCTGGGCCGTTTCAGAGGACCTGACAGGCGTCAGCTACCTGAGCTGATCAGTCATTTCATTCCCACTGAAAAGCTAAGTTGCAGACAGAGCGCAGGATGCGGTTGAGCGCAGCGATACCCATCACACAGCGCTCATAAAAAAGCCCCGATAAAACGGGGCTCTTTACTTTCTCAGGGCCACTCAGCGCCGCCGCTGCACCGACTGCTCGGTACGCACAGGTACCGGCTGCAGCCCGGGCGACTCGATCAGGCCGAAAGCCATGAGAAGGTCACGCATTGCGATTTTCAGCTTGATGATCATAGGACGAGCTCCTGAGGATTCATGCACTTGACCAGTTGAGCATAGGCCACAACCGGAGTTGAACAAACCCTTACTGCAAGGTTTCGGACAACTCCTTGCGCCGGTAAGGGAAAACATCAATCACCTTGCCGGAGCGAATCGCATCCTGCAGGCTTTGCCAGTACTTGGCCGTGAACAGCTCTCCGTGCAACTTGTTGAACAGGCGCCGCTGACCGATATCGGCAAACAGGAAGGCCGGAAACTCTTCCGGGAACACATCATTGGGGCCCACGGAATACCAGGGCTCACTGGACATTTCATCTTCGGGGTAACGCGCCTCGGGGATATTGCGGAAATTCACTTCGGTCAGGTAGCTGATTTCATCGTAATCGTAAAACACCACGCGGCCATGGCGGGTCACACCAAAGTTCTTCAGCAGCATGTCACCCGGAAAGATATTCGCCGCTGCCAGTTGCTTGATCGCCATGCCGTAATCATCCAGCGCGGAATGCACCTGCGCCGGGCTGGCGTTTTCCAGATAGATATTCAGAGGTGTCATGCGCCGCTCGGTCCAGCAGTGGCGCACCACCACCATATCGCCCTCGACCACCACCGTGGATGGCGCCACCTCCAGCAGTTCAGCCAGACATTCGGGCTCAAACTTGGACTTGGGAAAGCGGAAATCGGCAAACTCCTGGGTATCGGCCATGCGCCCTACCCGGTCCACGTGCTTGACCAGTCGGTACTTCTCCAGAACCGTGGCGCGGTCCACGTTCTTGGACGGCGAAAAACGGTCCTTGATGATCTTGAACACGGTATTGAAGCCCGGCAGCGTAAACACGCTCATGACCATGCCGCGCACACCCGGCGCCATGATGAACTTGTCGTCGACATTGGCCAGATGGTTGATCAATGAGCGGTAAAACTCCGACTTGCCATGCTTGTAGAAGCCGATCGAGGTGTATAGCTCGGCAATGTGTTTGCCCGGCAGAATACGCTTGAGAAAGCTGATGAACTCAGCGGGATAACCCACCCGCACCATGAAGTAAGAGCGTGTGAAGGAAAAGATGATCGACACCTCCGCCTCGTCGGTAATCAGCGCATCGGCCTGAATGCCCAGCCCCTCGCGGTGCAGCAAGGCAATCGCCAGCGGCCATTGCTCGTCAGGGGTGAAGATTCTGCCCACCAGATAGGCGCCCTTGTTGCGGTACAGCCGCGAGGCAAACAGCTCGATGCACAGCTCGGGGTCCTTGCACACCCAGTCAGGCAGGCTGTCACGCAACTGCTTCTCCAGATGAACCAGATCACGCTCGATATTCTCGTATCCGACTTCAAAACGGTTGTCTTCGAAAATGTCCGTCAGTGCTTTGCGCAGATCGCCGTGCGGGTGATAAATCCGGGTTTGCGGCGCCGGAGAGGACGTACGCATGGTTGGCCGCGTGGTGTGCACGAACATGTTGCCGTCGTTGATCTGGTCATGCCGAAACAGGCTGCAGAAGATCGAGTTGTACCAGGTCTCCGACAACTCATCGTCAAAGCGCGGATCAATCAGACTGATATAGGCGCTTTTGACCACCGGCCACAGATCCACATCCAGCAGCAGTTCGGCAGGAAAATGCTTGGCCAGCCGCTGATTGACCTCGGTGACCTTGAGTTCATACAGGTTGATCCGTTCGGCAGCCGCCTGTTGAATCTCCTGCCACTGCGCTTTTTCAAAACGCACACGGGCACCATTGGTGATCTGACGGAAATGCTCACGGTAATCATCAAAGCCATCGAGAATTGCTGCGGCGATCTCGGAAGCAGGCTTTTGGTTGGGCATGAAGAATCCTCGACGCAGGAGCAAAAACCCGAGCTTAGCCAGTGCTGCGCCCAAGTAAAAGACACTGAAGCAGTTTAGTCGGCATTCCAGGCCGCAGGCACCGCCACACCGTCCCCGCGGCCTTGCAAAAAGTCGCTGAGAAACTCGATGAACGCATGCACTTTGCGGGTTGCACGGCGGTGGCTGGGATACACCGCGAGAATCTGATCGCCAAAGGCATCGGGGTCCAGCTGGTATTCAGGCATCACGCGCACCAACTGGCCGGTATCCAGATAGGGCTGGACACTCCATAACGGTGCAATCAGCAGCCCGACGCCCGCCAGGGCATTGGCCAGCAGGAAATCGTAATTGTCACTGAGTATCCGTGGAACCGGGTGCTCGATACGCACCCTTTCGCCTTCCCGCCAGAACGCCCAGTAGTGCCGATCCAGTGCCGGGTGCTTGTACATCAGCCAGGCATGCTCATGCAGGGACTGTTCATTGACCGCTTGCGGGTTGCTGGCGAGGTAGGCCGGACTGGCGATCAGGCCTATGCGATTGCTGCCCACCGGACGTGCAATCAAACCGGGCACATCACACTTGCCCTCATGCAGGATCAGGTCATGGCCACTTTCCAGGATCAGGTTGTCGTCATCACTCAGATCGACTTGCAGCCGCAACTGCGGATGCAACGTACAGAACTCCGCGCACACCTGCGCCAGAAATGCCGGGCCAAAGGCCAGCGCGGCGGCAATCCGCAACTCGCCATGCAGCCCATGCTGCATCTGGCGGATCTCTTCGCCGGCATCGCCCAGACAGCCCAATGCATCCCGCGCTGCCTGCACGTAGAGACGGCCGGCTTCGGTTAACTGCATTCGCCGGGTGGTGCGCTCGAACAGCCGCGACCCCAGCTCTTCCTCCAGTGCCGCAATGGCCTTGGCTACCGCCGAGGGGGTCTTGCCCATGTGCAGGGCCGCCCGACTGAAACTGCTCTGTTCAACCACACAAACCAGGGTGTTTAACGCGCCGAATTTATCCATCATTTGATCCTGAAAGGAATAGAACTTTTGCACGAACGGGTGATTACGAGCGACCTGACGACCGATTAGTCTTGCCTGAAATCATAAACAAAACAGGGATTCATCGATGAAACGGTTCTTGCCCAGCTTACTTGCAATCGCACTGACTTGTGCCTCACTGGAATCTATTGCTGCGACTGACGCAGTGTATTTCAACGGCAAAGTCTTTACAGCCAACACGGCCCAGCCACTGGCACAGGCTGTAGCGGTTGAAAACGGCAAAATCCTCGCCGTCGGCAGCGACCAGCAGATGCTCGCACTGGCCGATGGCAAGACCCAGCGCATTGATCTGGCTGGCAAAGTGCTGATGCCCGGAATGATTGACAGTCACAGCCACCCGGTCATGGGCGGCGCTGCGAGTCTGCGCGCCAACCTATACGACGAAATTCTGCCGCTGAGCGAACTGCAGCAGTGGATCATCGAACAGGACAAGGCCGGCATCGCCCGCATGGGCGATATCGTGGTGATTTCCGGCACCAGCTCCGGCTACTGGGACAAAGCCAGCGAAATCGGCCAGGTGTTCAATCAGGGCACATGGGCCAAGCAGCCACTGGTGCTGGAAGGCATAGACGGCCATACCGGCTGGGCCAACAACGTCATGCTTGAGCGGGCAGGCATCAACCAGGCGCTGATCAGGACGCTGGATGAAAAGAACGCCAGTTACATCGGCCAGAATAAGGACGGCACCCCCAACGGCTACCTCTCCGAAGCTGGCTGGGACCGGGTGCGCAGCCTGCTGCCACAGGCCTCAGCCGAAGACATGCTGAACGCCGCCCGCGCCGGCGTGAGGGCCAACAACGAAGTCGGGGTCACTGCCTGGATGGACGCTGCCGCCAATGCCGGCGCGGCCGACGATGTGTTTGAACTCAAGCCCACCGCCGAAACCGTTGGCGTGTTGCCGTTGTACAAGGCGCTGGCGGACAAGGGTGAACTGTCTGCCCATGTGGCCGCGCTGATGATTGTGAACCCGCGCAGCACGCCGCAAGACCTCGAGATGGTCAAAACGGTCATGGCCCGGTTTCAGGGTGTACCCAACCTGACCACCCCGGGCATCAAGGTGTTTGCCGACGGCATCCTCGAGTTCCCCGGCCAGACAGCGGCGGTCATCGACCCCTACACCAACAGTCTCAAGCAGGGTCAGTTGCTGATCGACCCAGCCAACTTCGGCAAGCTGGTGGATGCCGCCGAGGACAATGGCTGGCTGGTACACGTGCATGCAGTGGGTGACCGCGCAGTCCGTGAAGCCCTCAACGGCATCGAGTACGCCCGCACGCAGAACCCGACCAGCGCCGCCACGCACAGCATCAGCCATCTGCAACTGGTCAATCCGAAAGAGTTTCAGCGCTTCAAGCAACTCGATGTGATTGCTTCCATGCAGCTGGCCTGGGCATTGGGCGAGGTGTACAGCATCGATCTGGTTCAGCCCTATGTCAGTGCCTTTGCCTACCGCTACCAGTATCCGGCGCAATCACTGAAGAAGGCCGGCGCCACCATCGCCGGTGCCAGCGACTGGCCGGTGTCCTCACCCAGCCCATGGCTTGCGATCTACCACGCGGTAACACGCAAGGGCCCCCTGGGTGTGCTCAATGCCAAGGAAGGTATCGACCGCGAAAGCATGTTCTACGCCTACACCATCAACGCGGCCAAGGCGCTCAACCTGCATGACCAGATCGGCTCGCTGGAGCCGGGCAAGCAGGCTGACATGATCATCCTCGACCGTGACGTGTTCACCGTCAGCGATGACCAACTGCTGGAAACCAAAGTGCTGCAAACCCTCTTCGCCGGCAAGCCGGTGTTCACCGCCGACAACTCCAACAACAAAGAGATCTGACCATGAACGCTTTACACCGCCTTGCTCTGGCAAGCCTGATACTCGCACCCTCCGTCAGCGTTAACGCCTTTGAGCTAAACGACACACTGACCCTGAATGTTTCCCCCGCGCTGGTCAGCGATTATCGCGCTGACGGCATCTCGCAAACCCTGGGTGATCCGGCCGCGCAGCTGGATCTGATGCTCAGTCATGCCAGCGGTTTGTATGCTGGCATATGGACATCGACGGTCGACTACGGACTGGATTACGCCACCCGCCAGGAAATCGATTACTACGCCGGCTATTACTGGCAGATCAACGACAACATCAGCCTGGATACCTGGCTGACCCGCTATGAGTACCCGAAAACCAGCGCCTTCAACTCGAACGATATCCAGAGCGAACTGAACACCTATGGCGTGCTGCTCGGCGGGCGCTATTCAGACAACCTGCATGACGAGGAACTCAACGAAGAAGAATCCCTGTCATCCTGGTACCTCGGCTATCAGACATTGCTGCCGCTGGATATCGGCGTGCGTGCCACCTATGAAACGGTCGACTACAAGGACGACGTATTCTGGACCACCAATGGCAGCAGCCGTGCCGACTACAACAACTAGGAAATCAAGCTGAACAAAGAACTCTGGCATCTGGACTGGAGCCTGAGCTACATCGATACCGACCTCTCCGACACCGAGTGTGAAAGCTTCACCGGCTACCGTGACCTGTGCAGTGCGACTGTCGTAGCCGGCGTCAGCACCACGTTCTGAAGGTTGACGGCGCGCTACCGCGACCATGTAGGAGCCAGCTTGCTGTGGTCCGGCACTCCGGCGATTTGGTGCCTGAAGAGCATCGCCAGCAAGCTGGCTCCTACACAACTCGCTGTATTAACAACGCTCCACGGTTTGAAAGCCAGAATTGCATTGCTTCGTGCGCCGAGTCGGGCAATCCTTTCTGCCTGACCTATTGGAATCCTCCAGCGATGTCGCCGCGCGCCCTGCTTCAACTCACTGCCTTGGCCGCCATCTGGGGTGCCAGCTTCTTGTTCATGCGGGTGGCTGCGCCGGTGATCGGTGCCCTGCCGACCGCCTTCCTGCGCGTACTGCTGGCAGGCATCGGACTGCTGGTGTTGCTGCTGGCACTCAAGGTGCCACTGCACTTTCACGGCAAACTGCGCCAGACCATGGTGCTTGGCCTGATCAATTCGGGCATTCCCACCCTGATGTACAGCCTGGCCGCGCTGGTGCTTCCGGCCGGATATTCCTCCATCTTCAACGCCACCACACCACTGATGGGCGTGCTGATCGGCACCCTGTTCTTCGCCGAGCAAATGACCTGGGCCAAAGGGCTCGGCGTGTTGATTGGCTTGTTCGGAGTGGGTCTGCTGACCCGCACCGGCCCCTTCGAGTTCACCCCGGAGCTGCTCTGGGGTGCGCTGGCCTGCCTGACTGCCACCGCCTGTTACGGTCTGGCCGGCTATATGGCGCGGCGCTGGCTGGATCATGCTGGCGGTCTGGATAGCCGGCTGGCCTCGCTGGGCAGCATGCTGGGTGCCTGCCTGATGCTGTTGCCGTTGTTTGTCTGGTCTGTCAGCACACAGCCGCCAGCCAGCTGGGGCGGCTGGCCGGTATGGGGATCGCTGCTCGGGCTCGGACTGCTCTGCACAGCCTTTGCCTATGTGCTGTATTTCCAGCTGCTGAGTGAAATCGGCCCGCTGAAATCCATGTCCGTGACCTTCCTGATTCCACCGTTCGGGGTGTTCTGGGGAGTCTTGCTGCTCGGCGAACCGCTGTCCTGGGCTTATCTGTACGGCGGCGCACTGATTGTTCTGGCACTGTGGCTGGTGCTGCGGCCAGCGCCTGTAAAGCCGGTGACGACGCAGAATCCGTAGCCCGGATGCAATCCGGGTTGGGTCTTGCCCCCGGATTGCATCCGGGCTACTTGCAGGTATTAACCGCAGGATGGGTTGAGCCTGCGATACCCATCGTTTTATAAACATTCATGGGCATCGCTGCTAAGCCTGCGCTATTCGCCGCAGGCCTGCTCTCCGGGCAACAAAGGCTGCTTGTCGGGCAGTTCGCGCGATAGCGCTTCGCCGAACGCCAGCTGACCGGGCTCCAGTTGCTCCGCCAGATTGTCGCGCAGGGCGATGACTTCCGGATCACCGGCACTGGCGGCGAGATTCAGCCATGCGTAAGCCTGCACCCGATCCTTGGGCAGACCCAGACCGACGACCTGCAAGGCCCCCAGCCGTGACTGCGCCGAACTGCTGCCCTGCTTGGCCGCCAGCAGCCAGCATTGCGCAGCCCGGCGGTAGCTTTTCCCGTCGTAATAACGCTGTGCCAGCACCTCGGCAGCCGGCAGCGAGCCTTGCCGCACCGCCGCACGCAACCAGCGCTCGCCGGGCTGACCGGGGGTCAGCTCACCGAATCTGAACTGCGCCGCCATCGAGCCGGCCTCGGCCGCCTGCTCCAGCAGGTACAGACCATCCTCCAAACGTCCCTGCTCAATGGCTTTAACTCCGGCCAGGTAGTCATCCGTAGCACCGGCCTGCACCAGACCACAGCAGCAAACGAGCGCGAAGGCGCAAAAGGCTCTCACTGCTGCAATTCCTGCTCGCTGAACATATCGCTGAACAGCATGCTCGACAGGTAACGCTCGCCCGAGTCCGGCAGGATCACCACAATGGTCTTGCCCTGCATGCCCGGTTCCTCAGCCAGTTTCAGCGCCGCAGCCATGGCCGCGCCGCAGGAAATACCGCAGAGAATGCCTTCTTCCTGCATCAGGCGCAGGGCGACGGCCTTGGACTCGTCGTCGGTGACCTGCAGCACGCGGTCCACTATCGACAGATCAAGGTTCTTCGGCACGAAGCCGGCGCCAATGCCCTGAATCTTGTGCGGGCTGGGTTTTACTTCTTCACCGGCCAGCGTCTGGGTGATCACTGGCGAACTGACCGGCTCAACGGCCACCGACACAATCGGCTTGCCCATGGTCTGCTTGATGTAGCGCGACACTCCGGTGATGGTGCCGCCGGTGCCGACGCCAGAAACCAGCACATCAACCGCACCATCGGTGTCGTTCCAGATTTCCGGACCGGTGGTCTTCTCATGTATCTCCGGGTTGGCCGGATTTTCAAACTGTTGCGGCATGAAGTACCTGGCCGGATCGGAGGCCACTATTTCCTCCGCCTTGGCGATCGCGCCTTTCATGCCCTTCGGCGGCTCGGTCAGCACCAGTTCGGCACCGAGGGCCTTGAGTACCTTGCGCCGCTCCAGGCTCATCGAAGCCGGCATGGTCAACACCAGCTTGTAGCCCTTGGCAGCGGCGACAAAGGCCAGACCGATGCCGGTATTGCCCGACGTCGGTTCGACGATGGTCATGCCCGGCTTGAGCACGCCGCGCTGTTCGGCATCCCAGATCATGTTGGCGCCAATCCGGCATTTCACCGAATAGCCCGGATTACGCCCTTCGATTTTGGCCAGAATGGTGACGCCTGCCGGCCCCAGGCGGTTGATACGGACCAGTGGAGTGTTGCCAATCGACTGGGCATTGTCGGCGAAGATACGGCTCATTGCAGGCTCCAAAGCGGGAATGTAAGTCCTCAAGCCTAAGTCGCCAGACGGTGACCGTCCAGTCGTCAGTTGCCCTGAGCCGCAGGCCGTCATTCAACGGCTGAATAAGGCGACTTCGTTCACAGGCCTGCGCCTGCACGGTATAGTCCACACCCTGCAATTACTGAACCGCCGGGTTTTGTTCCGGCCTCCCCGTTCGAGGATGATCCCGATGAAATTCGAAGGTACCCAGTCTTACGTCGCCACCGACGATCTCAAACTGGCCGTCAACGCCGCCATTACTCTGGAGCGTCCGCTGCTGGTCAAGGGCGAGCCCGGTACCGGCAAGACCATGCTCGCCGAGCAGCTGGCCGACTCCTTCGGTGCGCGCCTGATCACCTGGCACATCAAGTCCACCACCAAGGCGCATCAGGGCCTCTATGAATACGATGCCGTCAGCCGTCTGCGCGATTCGCAGCTGGATTCGGACAAGGTTCACGATGTGCGCAACTACATCAAGAAGGGCAAGCTGTGGGAAGCCTTCGAGTCGGAAGAGCGCGTGGTATTGCTGATCGACGAGATCGACAAGGCCGACATCGAGTTCCCCAACGACCTGCTGCAAGAACTCGACAAGATGGAGTTCTACGTTTACGAGACCGATGAAACCATCAAGGCAAAGAAACGCCCGATCATCATCATCACCTCAAACAACGAAAAGGAACTGCCGGACGCCTTCCTGCGCCGCTGCTTCTTCCACTACATCGCCTTCCCGGACCGCAAGACCCTGCAGACCATCGTGGATGTGCACTACCCGAACATCAAGGCCGATCTGGTCAGCGAAGCGCTGGATGTGTTCTTTGATGTACGCAAGGTGCCGGGCCTGAAGAAGAAGCCTTCCACCAGCGAATTGGTTGACTGGCTCAAGCTGCTGATGGCCGACAATATCGGCGAAGCCGTGCTGCGTGAACGCGATCCGACCAAGGCCATTCCACCGCTGGCCGGTGCGCTGGTGAAGAACGAGCAGGATGTGATGTTGCTGGAGCGTCTGGCATTCATGGCGCGTCGCGGCAGCCGTTGATTGCAGCTGTTGTAGGGTGGGTTAGCGCAGCGTAACCCACCAACCAGCCGCCAGGCTGGCCAAGGCGATGCCTGTGGCATCGATGGTGGGTTACGCCGCTGGGCGGCTAACCCACCCTACGGTAATTCATGAGGGCGGATAGATGCTGCTCAACCTGTTCAACGAAATGCGCGCAGCCAAGGTGCCGGTCTCGGTGCGTGAGCTGCTGGACCTGATCAATGCGCTGAAACAGCGGGTGATCTTTGCCGATATGGACGAGTTCTACTATCTGGCACGCACCGTACTGGTCAAGGACGAACGGCATTTCGACAAGTTCGACCGTGCTTTCGGCGCCTATTTCAACGGCCTGCAAAACCTCAACGAGCACCTGGAAGCACTGATCCCCGATGAGTGGCTGCGCAAGGAATTCGAGCGCCTGCTGACCGACGAAGAACGCGCGCAGATCCAGTCCCTTGGCGGACTGGACAAGCTGATCGAAGAATTCAAGAAGCGTCTGGAAGAACAGAAAGAGCGCCATGAAGGCGGCAACAAGTGGATCGGCACCGGTGGCACCAGCCCGTTCGGCTCGGGCGGTTTCAACCCCGAAGGTATCCGCGTCGGCGATGCCGGCAAGCGTCAGGGCCGCGCGGCCAAGGTCTGGGATCAACGCGAATACAAGAACCTCGATGACTCAGTCGAGCTGGGCACGCGCAACATCAAGGTGGCCCTGCGCCGCCTGCGCAAGTTTGCCCGTGAAGGAGCGGCAGAAGAGTTCGATCTCGGCGGCACCATCGACCACACTGCCAAGGACGCCGGCCTGCTGAATATCCAGATGCGTCCGGAGCGGCGCAACAAGGTCAAGCTGCTGATCCTGTTCGACATCGGCGGCTCGATGGATGCACACGTCAAGGCCTGCGAGGAGCTGTTTTCTGCCTGCAAGACCGAGTTCAAGCACCTGGAGTACTACTACTTCCACAATTTCATTTATGAATCGGTGTGGAAGAACAACCTGCGCCGCAGTTCAGAGCGTTTTGCCACGCACGATCTGCTGCACAAGTACGGCCCGGACTACAAAGTGATCTTCATCGGTGATGCCGCCATGGCGCCCTACGAAATCACCCAGGCCGGCGGCAGCGTCGAGCACTGGAACGAGGAAGCCGGTTACATCTGGATGAAGCGCTTCGTGGAAAAATTCAAGAAGCTCATCTGGATCAACCCCTACCCCAAGGATTCCTGGGGCTACACCTCTTCCACCGGGCTGGTCCGCGAACTGGTTGAAGACCATATGTACCCGCTGACCCTGCAAGGTCTCGAAGAAGGCATGCGCTACCTGTCCAAATAAGCACAGCAAGCAAGGTACGCAGTTCTGCCGTGACGGCCCGACTCAGACCGGACTCGAGTGCGTTTGGCGACTGCCCGGGGCGCATCTGACCGCCGACCACAGCCTGGCGACGGCGCAGGTACGGGCTTCCAGCTCGGCGGCGGTATGGCTCAAG
>JACCEA010959344.1_pt1 | contig 12118 bp, 9 predicted proteins | sample 7449851 | NCBI WGS metagenome assembly JACCEA01 (sample SAMN15323453, study PRJNA562643) | freshwater metagenome | isolation source: river surface water | place: USA:Blue River Watershed | collected 2017-08-18 | reverse complement strand
GGCAATCGTGCGGCCGTCGCGGTCAACTTGCCGAAACTTCTGGCGATGCGAAAAGTCGCCGGCGCCACGCTCGAGGCCATTCGCGCCGCACTCGACCAGCCGTCGGACGCCCTCCTGCGCGACCAACTCGATGTCGCGCTGGCCCGCGCCAAGGGCCGCTAACCCGGAGCATTTTTCGCCATCTCGTCCATCACCGGCTGCGCCAAGGCCGGCTGGTGTCAGTGCACGCCGTCCATCCGCCCCAACGGTTCGGTCGGTCGCCACGGAGGACCGCCATCTGCCGGCCCCATGCACGCACCGATGCCGGAGCGCGCGGCCCGACCGGCAAGTTAATCCAGACCGAAGACCGCCTTCGCGTAATTTTCCGCGCTGAACGGCTGGAGGTCTTCCTTTTGTTCACCGAGCCCGAGGAAGAAGATTGGGATCTTGAGTTGTCGGTAAATGCCGACCAACGCGCCGCCCCGACTGGTCCCGTCGAGCTTGGTGACCACCAGGCCGGTCAATCCGAAGCTCTGGTGGAAGGCCCGGGCCTGTTCGATCGAGTTGCTCCCCAGCGATCCGTCGACCACCAGCCAGCGATGCTGGGGCGCCGCCGGGTCGTTCTTTTGCAGCACCCGCCGAATCTTCGCCAACTCGTCCATCAGGTTGCTCTTCGTGTGCAGCCGACCGGCGGTGTCGACGATCAGGAAGTCGCTTCCGCGTGATTTCGCCGCCTGCCACGCATCGAAGGCCACCGCCGCCGAATCGGCGCCGGTGTGGCTCGCCACGATGTCGAGTTCGAGCCGTGTCGCCCACGTCTTGAGTTGCTCCACCGCCGCCGCTCGAAACGTGTCGCACGCGGCCAAGGTGACAGTGCCTCCCTCCGACTTGAGCTTCCAAGCAAGCTTCGCCGACGTCGTGGTTTTCCCGGAACCGTTGACGCCGATCATCGCGATCACCACGGGTTGCCCTGTGGTGCCGGGTTTCAAGTCGAGGTGACCTTCGGCCCCGGACAACACCCGCTTCAGCACCGCCGCGCCGAGTTCCGCCGCCTGTCGCCCCTGGAGGGCCGGATCCTTGGCATAGGCTTTCTTGATCTCGGCCAGAATCTCACCCGTCGTCTCGACGCCGAAGTCCGCCGTGTAGAGCGCCTCTTCCAGTTCGTCGAGGGAGGCCGCATCGATCTTCCGGCCGCCGAAGAGCCCCCGCGTCTTGTCCGCGATCGCGGTGACGGTCTTCGCCAGGCCCTCTTTGAACTTCTTGAATAGGCCGAACATGGAAGTTGCGTGGTGACTACGGACAGTCCTCGCGGCGGACGAACATGCTTCCGTCGGACGGGCTGCCGGTGGCGGCGCTCACTCGACCTTGCGGGAGTCGCGCCCGAGCTGGGTCTTGAGCCGGTCAAGGATGCCGTTGATGAACCGCTTGGCATCGGCATTGGAAAACTCCTTCGACAGGTCGATCGCTTCGTTGATCGAGACCACCGGGGGGATGTCCTTGCGATGCAACATCTCGAAGATCGCCAGCCTTAGGATTGCCAGATCGATTCGGGCGATGCGCTCGAATTCCCAATTGTGGGCGAGCCCCTTGATATGGGAGTCGATCTCGTTGCAGTGCTCGATGACACCGTGAATGAGCTCCTCGCCGAAGGCGTAGTATTCGCGCGGTTGCTCGAACTCCCCGAAAAACACCGAGAGATCGTCGGCCAGGTTTTTGGGTGGATTCATGCTCCAGGCGAAAAGGAATTGGAGCGCTGCGACGCGGCCGTCGCGGCGCTGGGCGAAAATCGCTTTCTTCATTTGCGAAACTGTTTCCTCAAAGCGGCCATTTCCAGTGCGGCGTGCGCGAACTCGGCGCCCCGGTTGATTTTCCCGATGCAGCGTGCCCGTGCCTGCGCGGCCGTGTTGGCGACGATGACGCCGTTGATCACCGGCACCCCGGTTTCGATCGCGATCGCCTGAAATGCCGCGGAAACGCTGTTACCCACCATCTCGTGGTGATTCGTTTCACCCGCGATAAGAACTCCCAAGCCGATGAGGCAGTCGAAACGACGGTGGCGTGTCAGTGCCTTGATGGCCCACGGGACTTCATGCGACCCCGGAACGCGCACCGCGACGACGGGTGGCGCGTTCAGGTTTCGTTCGCTGAGGGCCGCAAGCGTTCGCTCGAGCAATCCGTCCACCATCATCGAATTGAACCGAGCGGCGACGATGCCGACGGAAAAAGGCCCCCCGGCGACCGGCAGTTGGATTGGCGCAGCAAGACTCATTCGAAAAGAACGATAACATCACCGCCTTGAATCGTCGGAGGGCAAATAGAAACTGCTGTCCCTAGGGTGAGCGTCGGTCGGGGAGGTCAGCCACGGTAAACGACCGCACGGAGAGAGAACCGGGCGTATGATGGTCGAGGCAGGGCGAGACCGCGCCAAAAGTCGGAGCTCCGGGGCGGCGAATCGCAGCTATGGGCAGCTGATCCGCCACGCAGACTGATTTTGACGGTGTCGTGGGCGGGCGCCGGCGATACCGACCTTCTTGCCAACAATCTTCGCACCACGCGGACGCGATTGGTCAGCAGCGCGGATTACATCCACTGTGCGGCATTTCGGTGCGCTCAAGTCTCGTGATGGCGGAGACCGCGCTTCCCAGTAGTTTGTGACCTGACGTAGGAAAACTGGGCCGTTGCGGATGAGAGTCCGGGGCAAGAAAAGGAGAACCAGACATGCCCAAAGGAGAAAAGCACACGCCGGAGCAGATCGTCGCGATCTTGCGCCGGGTCGAACAAGGGGAGGCGGCGGAAGCCGTCTGCCGCAGCGTGAACATCAGCGAAGCCACGCTCTACCGCTGGAAGCAGCAGTATGGCGCGATGGATCTGGACGAGGTGAAGGAGTTGAAGGCGCTGCGGGACGAGAACGCGCGCCTGAAGCGGCTGGTCGCCGATCAGGCCCTGAACATCCAGGTGCTGAGGGAAGTGAACGCAAAAAAATGGTGAGCCCGTCGCAGCGCCGCCACGCGGCCGAAAGCGTGGTTGCGGCGGGCGTGTGTTCGAGCCGGCAGGCGTGCCGCTACCTGGGGCTGGCGCGTTCCACCCTCGGCTACCGGCGCAAGCCGCCGACGGAACGCCGCGTGCAGACGGAGGCGGCGATCGTGGAGCTGTCGCGCAAGCACCCGCGCTACGGCTACCGCCGGGTGCACGCGCTGGTGCTGCGTCGGGGCCTCGCGTGCGCGCAGCGCACGGTGCAGCGGGTGCGTCGGCGCGAAGGCCTGCGCGTGTTGGGCCCAGCGCGGCGGCCGCGCTGCCCGGCGCGCCCCGGGGCGAAGATCAAGGCCGAGGGCGTCAACGACGTCTGGTGCGTGGACCTGGTATTCGACGCCACCCGGCACGGTGTGGCGCTCAAGTTCCTGACCATCGTGGACGAGGGCAGCCACTACTGCATCGACATCGCGGTGGGACGACGGATGACCGCCCGCGATGTGGTGCGCGCCCTGGACGAGGCCGTCCGGCGCCACGGCAAGCCCCGGCACCTGCGCTGCGACAACGGCGGCGAGTTTATCGCCGGCGTGCTCCAGCGCTGGCTCAAAGAGCGCGGCATCGTCGCACGGTTCATCGAACCCGGCAGTCCCTGGCAGAACGGCGTCAACGAAAGCTTCAACGGCCGCTTCCGCGACGAATGCCTCAATCGCGAGCTGCTGGAAAGCGCGTTGGAGGCGCAGGTGATCGCCCGCGCCTTCCGCGACGAATACAACGACATCCGCCCCCATAGCAGTATCGACTATCGCGCGCCCTCCGCGGTCCGCGCCGAACTTTTGCAGCAAGCTCCGGGCTCCGGTCAGGCCTGCCACGCCAGGCCTTCCCTCCGTCCGGAGCTCGCTTCGACCGACACCACCAACCCGTAACCAGCAACCACGACACCCACCCGCTCCGACTCTCATTCCGCGTGGTCCGGAAAAGTGCCTCCGGTCAGTCTTCTCCGCCGGTATTTGCCTTCCCGCTGCATACGGTTGCACAGCGGCGTGTATTTGATCCCCTCTCGCCGCGGCAAACTCACTGCGCGTCAGGCCGTTCGCACCAAAGTCCGAGACCAGTTCTCGCCGCCGTCCCGCGGAGATAAACTTACGGCCCTGCCGACCTTCCCGCTCATCTTTGTGCACAATCTCGGTGCTTCCCTTAGTTCCCATCGCTCAACGCTAGCCGATTGGGGTTACGAACACGCGACACTCGGGACGACGTTTACAATATACCGGATCGTAGTTGCTGCATTTACGAGGAACCGAAGCGGCACTAGCCACTTCCTTGGTAGCCGCGAGCGTCAAGGGTAGTGCAACGAGCAAAGCTAAGGGATACTTCGACCTCTCCAATGAAGCCACGGCAGACATAATCGCGCTGTAGCGCGACTGCGCCCGGGGTCTGCAAGCTCACCCCGATCCTTCGCTCCGCGCAGAAAATTGTGGATAATTCAGGACCCGGAAGGGCTCACGAAATATCACTTCTCCACATTTCCATCCCCTTTTGCCATCACCACGTAATAATCTTTGTAGGACTTGTCGTAATACTGCGCGTAGTAATACCCTGAAACGGCCAAGTTAAGACCATTGAGAACGGCCCCGAAGTTCGGCACATTGGCCTCGAGCAGTTTCTTAGCGCTGAATTGCGCCGCTTTGCGACGAACCTTGTTAAAAAATATCGTGAAGATCGATCCGTCGACCAATGGAAGAATAATAAGAGCATCGCTGACCGCCGCCAAAGGGGGAGTGTCCACAAAGACGCGATCATATTTCTTGCGCAGCTCGGAAATCATCAACTCGAACCCCTTACTATTCAAAATCTGAGTAGGATTTTTTGCCCGCCCCCCCGCCGGCAGAACATCAAGATTGGGGTGCACTCCGCGAACTACCACATCATCTATCTGAGATTTGCCGGAACACACGTCGATTACCCCCTTGAGATTTTCGATCCGGAAGGATTTATGGATGTTCGGCTTTCTGAGGTCGCAATCGACCACAATAACGCGCTCGCCATGCGCAGCGAACGTGAGGGCAAGATTCGTGGTCGTAAACGATTTGCCTTCACCGGGGATTGTGCTGGTCACCAGAATGCACTTCGCATTCTTGCTCTCATCCTTCAGCCGGAGGCTGGAGTGCAGCGTGAGGAATGCTTCCGCAACTTGGCGATCTCCGTTGTTTGCCACGATCTGAGCCTTCTCCGGCTGCTCCATCCGCTTGATTTGGGGAATAATGCCAATAAGCGGCAAACCGACTACCCCTTCGATATCGAATGAGCTTTTCACGCGATCGTCGATGAAGGCCACGAAGAACGCGAAGGCCAAACCGAGGCCCAAACCGCCGGCAAGCCCAAGACCAAGGTTCAGGGGAACGTTCGGGGAGATCGGCTTGGACTCGCTGGCCGGCGCGGCGCTATCAACAATTCGGGCGTTTTGCGTCTCGATATTACTGTTCATCGATGTTTCACGCTGCCTCGCGGCAATTGTTTGCAGGATCGCGTCTTGGGTTTTGTATTCCCGCTCAATCATCGTATATTCCACGCCTGCACGATCAAGCTCCAGCGACTCCTCCTTGTTGCGTTCCAGCTCTTGCTGGCGCAAAGTGTAGTTGGACAAGGCAGACTGATATTCCGACTCGACCTGACTACAGGCCGAATCTACCGCGCGCTCAAGTTCCCGCTGTGTTTGCGCAAACTGGTTTTTCGCCGCGATCATGTCGGGGTGAAGGTCCCGGTAACGTTCGCTCAACTTTGCTATCACGATCTTGGCGGCCGCAACCTGCTGCAACAGATCGGCAATTAGCGGCTGGGATGCGATGAAGGACAGTCCCGTGAGATCAGCGCCTTTGGCACGATACTCTTTGATTTGATTTAGTCGTATCTCGACGCTGCGCAGAGCAATACCAGCCCGCTGAACCTCGAGATTAATGGAGCGGAGTGATTCGCTGACGATATCTTTGCGTTGGTCCAAAGAGACCGTTTTATTCTTCTCTTTATAGTTTTGCAGCTTCTGAAGCAGCTGATCCACTTTTTTTCGCTGATCATCGACCGTCACTTGAAGCTCCTCGACTGCCTTCGACAGCGAGAGGTTGCGCAAGCGAACATTGTGATTCATATATTCCTCGGCAAAAAGGTTTGCTACCTTCGCAGCTACAAACCGATCCGGATGTTGATACGCAATCGCAACCACCAGAGTAAGGCGCTGCGGTATGACCTTCCTGTTCTTAACAATAGTCTCGGCTACAAAGGCAATATCCGCATTCGATTTTTCGTAAGGTGCCAAAAAGGCCTTTAGATCCTCGCCCACAATCCTCGAGGCTACGCGCTGCACGATCGAAAGACTCTCAATAACCTTGATTTGAGTATTGAGGTCTTCCGCTGATCGTATGTCCGTGTCCATCACCTGCGCAACCTGCATGACAGTAGTGTCCTTGCGGAATATCTGGACAGTCGCGGACGACTGATAACTCTTCGGCTCACTGAGCGTATAAACAAGTGAGCTCGAAAAAACGACCAGAAACACAACAACCACATACCAGATACGCTCCCTGAGGATTAATAGATAATCATGGAATGTTCGCTGAACCTGCCCCCCGGCGGAGTCACCCTCTCCGTATCCGACAGCGGAGTAGCCCGCGTAACTACCACCGTAGGAGTAGTTATAGCCACCAGGCTCACCTGTTTTCTTTGCTTCAGCTTCCGTTGCCATAAAGGAGTAATTATAGAATCCGTTCAGGAACCAAGATCACATCGTCTTTCTCAAGCATTACGGTCTCTTTTCCGCCACTTTTCATCATCACGTCCACATTGATCTCTTGGACATCATTTTCCCCCGCGGGTCCGGAGCGGGTAAGTTTCACTTTTTTCAGATCAGCCAATCGGGTAAACCCACCAGCAAGCGAGATAGCGTCTACTATAGACAATCCCCTCTCTTGTGGAAATTGAATCCGACCGGGATTATTTACTTGTCCGACGACATTTACACTGCGTTCGGCGTATTTCAGGACCATGACGCTGACCTGAGGATTGACAAGGTAGTCCTTGTCGTATGCAGCCCGAATCAGTTCCTCGGCCTGCCTGACCGTTTTGCCGTGAAGATTGACCGAGCGAATCAAGGGCAGCGTAATTGTATGCTCTTTCGAGATACTGACCGACTCAGTCTGTTTATTGATGTCGTCGTGTTGAAAAACGAATATCCGCAGAACGTCCTGGGGCTGCAATACATAATCGCCGGACTTGGCCTTCTCCGTCGAGGCATCAAGGGAAGAGTTTTTCGAGGGAACCCGCTCTGCCGCAAGCGCGAGGACACCGCTAAAAATCACCGCAATCGGCAACCACCATCCCGCAAACATGAAGTTCTGTCTAATTTTCATGAGGTGAATCAAAAGAAAGCGGGAGAAGAACAAAGTCTTCTCCCGCAAAAATTTAGCAAAATGCGGTCGCCTTAGTATCGCAAAGTCGCGGCGACGCTGAAGACATTGTTTTTGAATTCACTCCCAGACAAGACGGAGCTGTAATTGGTAAACTTATAGCCACCGGTGAGCTTCGCGTTCGTGCTGATCACATAGGTCGCGCCAAGCTGAAACTCAAAGAAGTCGTCCGTGCGGGTGTAATAGTCGATCGCCCGATAGGTCACCCCAGCATTGGCTTTCCACTCAGCCGAGAGTTCCGAATTAACCGATGCGGAAAATGAGAGATTCTTCTGCTGTTGGCCTTGAGGGCTATTGCCGTAGTCCTTTGAAACACTGAGCTGAAGATTGGTCTTCTTAGGCGTCAACTCGTAGGTAAGGCTGGAGTCGAAACCAAGCTGGTTCAGATCAGAGCCGACTTCCAGGTCGCGATTGTTCAAACCCACCGAGAACTTGCCGGTCAATTTCGGCGTAAACTCACCACGGGCACCGACATTAAAGTAGTGGTCCTGAGAATCTACACCGGCACTGTCCAACTGCGTGTCACGATAACGGTAGCCGAAACTAAAATCGGTTTTTTCAGTCCACCGGTAGTAGACGTTTAGAGGCACGGTGAGCACATCGGAATCCGTGTAACCGGTGCGCTTGTAGTTTTCGTGAGCAAACGTGATCCCACCCGCGATCTTGGTAAGTTGACTTAGCTCGATTTCTGCATCGGAGCCGGCCGAAAAAGCATCGCGGCGAGTAAGTCCCGTCACCGTGCCGCCGGTCGCGGTCGTGCTCGTGTTTTGGTTCAGCTCGTTGAAGCTGGTGTTGAACCCAAGCTTGAGCTTACCGTCGTCGTAGTTCGACGTAAACAGGCCAGAGAAGAGATTCGTGTTGAGATTACTGTTGTCAGAGTAGTTGGAAAACTCGTGAGCCAACGTCAACGAGCCCTTAAGCTGAGCATTTTTGCCGAACGTCAGCTCGATTCCAGGTGCAATGTCGAAAATGAGATCGCTTTCTTCGTTAGCAGACTGAGCGATGTTGTCGTCCGCCCGGATTCCAACTTTGCCGGTCACAAAAAGTTCAGCACCATCGCCAACTGCCATAAAGGGAGCTGCAGAGGCACCAGCGGCGAGGAGCGCTGAAAGGACGGTAATACGAGTTATTTTCTTCATTGGCGTTAAGTTAGAGTCAGTGCAGGTCTAGGCAAAATCAGTGAGGCAGCGAGGAACTGTTGGGATGAAGGGCGGAGGATTTTTCACACAAATGATTGAAGCGGACGACGAGTCGGCAATTGGGAATGAGGAAACAGATACAACGCTCGTCGGGCAAGAGTTTTTTCAGGCAACTGGCGATACTTGCAGCTTTCGTTCCAAACACGACGCTTCCCTTCGCAAAACGAGTAACCAGAGTTGGTATTTTGCGTTTACGGAACCGAATCGCCCCTTCTCACCGGTCCACGGCTCACGTAAATCGGCCCCAGCCACCTCGTCTCACACTTTGAGTGACCCTGCAAAGCGCCACATTGCCGCGTTTCCGCGACAGTGATTATGGGGAGGTTTCCGGAGGTGAAGTAGGGACAGAGGGCGAGGCGCGCGAAGGACTTGGCGGCGAAAATTTCGGACCGTAGAAGCAGGGTCGAGGTTTACCTCTCGGGCGCCAAACGTCCCCTCTGGTTCTAAACTATGGACTGCGCGAAGTAGACGCGCGGTCTTCGCCAATCCGAGATACCGCTTTACTGATTGCCGGACAGACTCACTACCATTGGACGATGGAGGTGGACAATCGCGCGCGATGCGCATCTTAGCGTGCTCCACGGCTTCCGTTGGGTCGGTGCTCCGACCTTTTGACAATACCCTGATCAGGGTGCGTTTGCAGGCTAACCTCGATGTGAATAGGTAGCTTACGCTACAGTCTTGGGGAAATTTCTTCACCTCGCTGTAGCCGGCGTCTCGGTGGGCGGGCTTTACCTTGATTTTGAGATGATTCGCCATTTTCGCGATATCGCCCGCAGCCGCCGCGGTGGCACCTGCGGTCCTAAGCCGATTGTCATCCCGATGGACACCGATGCACCGACCGGCCGCTTCAATCCGAGATCCCCATGTTTGCCCTCCTCGGTTTCCTCCATCGCCGTATCGAGATTCTAACGCTTGTTCGCGGTCGAGGACGGCGCGGCATTGAGCACGGGTTCTACCATTGGGCGACTACGGCGCAGCACCAGATTGCGGGCGTCAGGATCCACGTTGATCGCGCTGAAGAAAACTCGGCGCACGACGTGCGCTTCCATCAACCTGCGCTAGTCGATGAGCGAAGTGGCGTCACCCGTGGTAGGCGTGGTAGTCGAAAACCCTGCAACGCCCGGTGGTTATGGCAGCCATCCGTCGGCGCCTTGTCGACTAGCTCCTCGAATTGCTTGGGGAAATCGACGCAGTCTCCACTCCCACCCGCCAAGCCTGAGCTGACCTCCGTCTAGGGTAAATGAGGCGCGGCGACAGTCCGCAACCTTGCCCACGGGATCATTTCCTGAATCCGCGCCAAGAACTGCTCCCACCGCGACTGTTCCTACGTTGCGGGGAACTTGTCCTGCGCACACATCGCGTGCCTCGTCGTGCTCGCGGACCGCATTCCGCGTGCGTCTCTTCTACCGCCCTCTCGCCCCCTTCTTTCGCTTCGCCACGAACAAGATCGAATCAGCGAAACCTTCGCGCCGCCCTCAGGACGTCGGCGCAAGCGTCTCAGCCACCGGCGTGCGATACGCCTTCAGCGCCGGCACCACGCCGCCCAGCGCGCACAGCGCCGTCATTGCCAGCGGGCAGATCCACAGCACAGGATGCTTCGCCCCGAGATCTAGCACCACACCAGTCTGCGCCCGGATAATGCTCGCCACTCCGGCAAACAGCCCGAAATACACCGCAAATCCCGCCGCCGCACCGAGCGCACCGATGCATGCCGCCTCCGCCAACACCGCGCCGAAGATCGTGCGCCGCTTCGCTCCGAGGGCGCGCAAAATCGCCAAATCCCGGCGCCGCGCGCTCATGGAATTGTAGATGCTCGCCAGCACCGAGCCCGCGGCCACCAGCGCCACGAGGTAGGCCACGAGCGTCAGCACCTGGTCGAACCACGCGATCTTGCCGAAGAGCTCCGCGATGATCGCTCCGACCGGAAACGCGAAGGTCATCTTGTTGCCCTGCTTGTTGATCATCGTGTCGAGCATGAAACCCGCCGTCGGCGCCCGCAGCTGCAACAGCACCGCGCTCACATCCGTCGCCGCCTTCGGGTCGTGCCCGCTCATCGTCTGCAGGCCGCGCAGCGGGATCCAGATCACGCGGTCGGCCGGCGTGTTCGTCGGCGCCAGAATCCCCGTCACCTTGAAGTCGTCCGCATGTTCCGCCTTCGGGTCGAACGCCAGCCCATGGAAGGGCCGGAACGTGTCGCCCACTTTGAGCTTCAGGCGCGCCGCCGCGAAACTGCCCGCCACCGCTTCCTTTGCGTCGGCCGCAAAAATCTTCCCGCCGGCCTCGACCGTGAACTTCTTCCCGGGCGCGTATTCCACGTTGGTGAACAGCTCCGGCACCGTGCCGACGAGCCGGTAGCCGCGCAGGTTGTCGCCCACCGCGATCGGGATCGCGGTCTTGATCATCGGATTGCGCCGCACCGCCTCGTAGTCCGCCGCCGCCAGATTGCCGGGCGACGCCTCGAGGTGGAAAATCGCGTTGAGCACGAGCTGCAGCTTCGAACCGCGCGCACCGAGCACCGCGTCGAAGCCCGTCGTCGTCTGCGTGAACGCCGCCTGCGACTGCGTCTTCACCATCCACACGCACATCAGCAGGCCGCACGCGAGCGCGATGCCCGCCGCCGTCACAAGGGTCGACAGCGCGTGTTGCCGCAGCGACCGGTAAATCACGAGGGGAAGCGTCATCGGGCGGCCTCCTTCACGGCTTGGTTCAGTTCGGCGAAATCCCGGCGCGTTTCGAACTGCGCCAGCACCTCCTCGTCGTGGCTCACGAGCAGCAGCGCCGCCCCCTGCTCCCGGCAGACTTCGCGGATCAGCGCCAGCGCCTCGCGCGAATGCTTCCGGTCCAGGTTGCCCGTCGGCTCGTCCGCCAGCACCAGTTTCGGCCGGTTCGCCAGCGCCCGCGCCACCGCCACACGCTGCTGCTGGCCCGTCGAGAGCTGCCGCGGAAAATGCGCCAACCGGTGCCCCAGGCCCACGCGCTCCAGCACCTCCTTCGCGTGCGCCCGGTCCGCCCCGCGCGGCCCGAACGACATCCCGAGCACCACGTTTTCCAGCACCGTGAAGCCCTGCAACAGATTGAAGGTCTGGAAAATGTAGCCGAGCTTCTCCGCCCGCAGCCGGTCGCGCTTCGACTCCGACAACGCCGTCATCTCCGCGCCGTCGAGCGCCACCCTCCCGCTGTCCGCCGCGAGGATGCCCGCGATCAAATGGAGAAACGTCGTCTTCCCCGAGCCGCTCTCGCCCCGCAGCGCGAGCTGCTCCCCGGCCCCGAGCGCAAAGGCCGGCACATCCACGATCGCCACCCGCTCACCTTCGGGCGACAGAAACGATTTTTTCAGGTCGTTGACGGAAAGCACGCCGCACGATTCCACAAAAGTCCCGCCGAGCACAAGTGCCCCGGTGAATTTTTCCGCCGCGCGCCGCCATTTCCGGCGTGTCCCGCCCGCCGGCCCCGGCTTGGCTCGTCCCGCTTCCTCCGCCGCCGTTCCCCGATGTGCCACCTCTGCGCCTT
>JACCEA010283759.1_pt1 | contig 12118 bp, 9 predicted proteins | sample 7449851 | NCBI WGS metagenome assembly JACCEA01 (sample SAMN15323453, study PRJNA562643) | freshwater metagenome | isolation source: river surface water | place: USA:Blue River Watershed | collected 2017-08-18 | reverse complement strand
TCTATCAAATGTTTGTCCTGCTTTCATAGCAGTATCACCAACGAATACTCTACTGATATCAACTTTCAATGGACTAATAGCAAACTCACCTAAAGGGAAGCTAGTTTCCCTTTCACCATCAATAGCCCAACTCCATCTGTAGGTAAATTTATAAAGCTTGCGTTTATTAGAAAAGTTAGAAGTAATAAAGTTATTAACGTAGTCTACTGCGTATATTGGATAGGCATCTTTAAGATACACGGGTACACCCACTTGGTTAGTTAGATTAGTGAGTGTATTGGTACTAGATTTCCAACCATGGTTTTCTACGAGTTGCTTACGCATATCAAAAGAATGAGATAGTTTAGATACTTCTGCATATAATACTGTAGCAGTGAATCCTTTATAGTCTCTGAGATATTTAATAAAAGACCTAATGAATGGGATACCCTCAACTACTTTATATCTAGTAGACTTAAGATTGAATATCTTAGATGCCTTCCTATAAGACATATCTATAGTAGTAGGTAATGCATTACCCCTAGCAAAGTCTACATATGCAGGATAGTCAGCTTTATTACTATAATCTTTAGTAGCAAATGAATTGATTGCATCCTTCATAGACTCAGGGAAATCTTTTTCTTTATATATAGGACTGGTACTAGTCTGGTAGTAAGTACGTGTACTCATATTATTTATCCAATAAAAATAGGGAGCATATAGCTCCCTAGTATAAGACATTACCTTATGGTGGTGTTGGAACACCAGCAGCAGTGAATGCCTTGGTTAATACTGCACCAATGTAATCATTATCCAATTTATTAACACCATCAGCAGCTTCTGCTTCATCAGTGTTGCGTCTGGTCATCCAAGAGTTAACCATGAGTGTAGCTAACTTATGCAGGTTATCATTAGCGTACGCAGTGGTCTGAGCATCCAGTACTTTATTCTGCTTATCAATTACTGACCCAGGTTTTACTACAGCAGGGTCTGTTTGAGCCTGTTCTGTAATTACTTTCTGTTTCATTAACTTCATTTCTTCAGCAGCTTGAAGTATCTGTTGTGCCAACAAATCTAACTGTTTGTTCTTCACTGCAATCTCTGCAGTTTGTAACTCAAGTTGTTTATCTTTCAATAGCAACTCTTTAGCAGCCATCAAGATTTGTTTCTCAGCCAAGTCTACCTGTTTCAACTGAAGACTAATTTGAGCTGTTTGCAACTCAATGTCTTTATCAATCTTAGTTACTTGTTTATTCAACAAAGCAACCTCTGCAGGTATCTTAGTCAATGCAGCTTGCAGCATTTGAATCTCATAAGGAATCTTAGTTACTTCCATAGCGATACGGTCAGTGTCCGCATTGATACGTAAGTTCTCAGCTTCATTACGAGCTACCTCACTAGGCAATACAAAACCTAATTGGTAGTCTTTCAATTCAGTGCCTTTAGTTACATCAGCAGTCTCAGCAATAGTACGAGAAGCTTGTGCATCCAATAAGCTGTTCTGTTTGGTCATGTTCTGCAATTGAGCAGGAAGCAAACTAGCTACTTCATATTCAACTTTAGATTTATTGGCTTGAGACAAACCAACTTCTGCAGTAACACGTTCAAGCTCTTTAGGCATCATGAATTTTAATTGGTAATCTTTAACTGCTGTGTCTTTATCCACATTCAGTTTATTAGAACCAATTAAACCAGTCTGAGCTTCAGTCTGTAACTTCTCTGCAAGCATGTTCTGTAACTGTGCAGGTAGAATGAAATCTAAGTTGTAGCCTTTAGTTTGTCTATCAACATCTAGAATATCATTCTCTTTAATAATTTGAGCTAACTGTTCAGGAAGCATCTTAGTATTATTAAAGTCTTTAGCAACATTATCCAATACGATACCAGCAATCTGGGCATCAATTAATTGGTTCTGTTTCTCTTGTCCTGCTATTTGAGATTCAAGCAATTTAATTTCTAAAGCTTGTTTCTCTTTAGCTAGCATTAACTCAATAGCATCTCTTTCAATACCTAAGTAACCTTGAATGAATGCATCAGAATATTGCTTCCCTACAATACGATTCTTATCAAACTCCTCTTGCAAATGGATACGGAAAGTCTGTAACAGCTTATCGAATACACCATCACCTTTTATATCTACTTTGGTGAAGTCCTCTATATCCAAGGGCACTCCACCAAGAGTAGTCTGCTCTAACTGTAGAGAAGCCATAGATTAGTCATCCTTACCAACAAGACCAGCACTAGATTGTTTAGCAGCCAATGCATCTAACTCTTTCTGAGTCAGGGGTTCTAATTCAACAATGTTAAATGCAGGCAACTCACGAGTAGTAGTTTTAGTACCACCTGAGCCTTTAGTTTGAATAATGGCTGTGTATTTCTTTTCTTTAAGCATATCCAAGATAATCTTAGGTACGTGATAACCATCTTCAGTATTAAATGCAATGTACTTACGGATAGTACCAATTACATCATTGGATACTGTAAAGATTTCACCTTGAGATAATTTCTTCATTGGGTCTACTGGAGTAACAATAACTCGAATCAAACGAGTAGCTTCTTCCATTGGAGTCAATTTAGTTTCTGATTTGGTTTCTTTAGTACTCACGGTTTCTTCCTTTTCATTTACTGTGGCTTTAGCCAAAAGAGTTTTAAGTTTTTCAATACCAGTATTAGGATGGTAAGTAACACCCAAACTATCTAACTGGTCTTTAATACTTTGTAATTCTGTTTCTTCACTCATGGTTTGCTCCATACAAATAAGGGTGGGTTTCCCCACCCTCTTGGGTTAATCAGCTATTACATGGTAGCTGCTGTGTATACTAAAGCAATACGCTCTGGACGCATAATCAAGATACCATACCACCATTGGATAGACATGAAACCAGTTTTACCGTAAGGGTCTTCACGGCTAGCCTGAGCCTCACCAGGGGCTTTATGGATTTGTTTAAACTTAACTGTCTTACCATCAGTTTGGAAACCAATAGTAGAGAATGCACCATCACCAACAACCATCATTGGGAATACGTCAGTCTTACCACCAGTAGCATAGACAGTACCACCAGGAGCACTAGCAACACCAGCACCTTCAAAGCGCATCATCTCAGGTACTACGATAACACGGAATGAATCAATAGCACCTACTTCACCTTTAAGGGTAGTAGTACCAGCAGCGTATTGTTCAACTGGTTTGAATGCTGGAGCACCATGCAAGTCTTTCATAGCACGTAGAGTAGGCAACAACTCAGAGCCAACATACATAGCACGAGTAGCACCAACAGTTACGGTATCAATATAACGAGTACCAGTAATGATGGTAGTAGAACGTGGAGTACGGTTGTTATCCAAGTCAATACCCAAGCGCATCAATGCACCATAAGTAACTAAGTCAGTTGCTTTAACTGTGGCTTTAGTAGTAGCAGAACCAGCATAGCGAATAGTACCTGCACCATTAATCAAATCTTTCTGCAAGATAGCTTCAGAGATTTGAGAAGCACCAGTCAAAGTCTCACGTTGGATATGAGACATCAAACTATCATCAGTATCAAACTGCATAGAATCCTCAGTGTACTCACTGAAGAAACCTAACTCATAAATACTGCCTTCGATTTCTGTACGTTTGAAACCAACACGGTTAACACGACCACCATTCTCACCAAGCAAAGGAAGCTTAGCAGTAATAGTACCTACGTCTTTACTTGAACCATACAAGTTACCATTAGTAATGACAGCACCTGAAGCATTAATACCTTGGTCATTCACGTTACGCGCATCGAGCAAAGGAATGTAGTAGTATTGTTTAATTGATTTACCGTGATTACGGGGCATAGCAATAGTACTAGCCAATTGAGTAAAGTACTGTTCCTTAGCAGCATCTACTAATGCTTTTTTCTGCCAATAGAAAGTATTGTACTGAGTACCCATGGTACTGTTAGTGCCATCACCATATACGATACCTGCTTGATAAGCCATAATAATATTCCTTATTTAAGTCTTAGTTTTTCAAATTTTTCAAACTCAGCATCTGACATAGCCAAGTAATTAGTTGCATCTTTTGATTCTGCTGGAGTAGTACTAGGACTAGCAGCAGCTTTGCGAGCAGGGTTTGTTTTACTTACAGGAGCTACTGTTTTAACTGCTACTGGAGCAGGAGGTACTGGAGCTGGAGTTGGGGCTACTTGTACTGGATTGAATGCACCTTGTTTGTGCATCTCTGCACCTACCAAGTCATAAGCCTCAAAGTCTGATACACCAAGTAATCTACCCATAGCACGTTCACGATTAACAACATTCATAACTTGGTCGTATATACCAGACTCTGCGTGTTGTTTCAGAACATTCAATAGATTAACTTCGTTAGTAATCTTAATTTGAGAAACTTCATCCCATTTAGACAACTCATTAACTACACGAGTACCTACAGGAGTTCTTTGCATATCAGCAATGATATCATTCACATCAATAACATTATCTGACACTGTAGGAGTAACGGGGGCATATCCAGAAACATCTTCGGGTAAGTTGTAACTATCAATATTAGATTCTTTGATTAGTCGTGCAATAGCTTCTGGTTTATGGTTGATTAAGTCAATTGCATAACCTAGCTTATCTTCACTAAGTAAACCATTGTCCTCAAGTACTTTATGTATCTTACGGACTGGTTTTAAATCAAGCATCTTCTGTCTGTAGTTAGCACCCATCTGCATAAGCTGGATTGCATCTTCAGGTGACTCCACTCGCATGGTAGTACCATTCGCTTTGAACTCTCCCATAATTTTATTATAGGCATCAATCTTAGCTTGGGTATCACTGTCACCTGTAGTTTCTACTGGTTTGGTTTCAGTATCTTCTACAACCTTATCTTCTTTAGTTACTGGTTTAGTTTTAGAATCAGTAAATGGTTCTGCACTCTCAGAAGCTTCGCCTTCCGCTTCGCTCTGGCTTGCTTCTTGCGTGCCTTCACCATTTACTTCTACATCACCTTCTTCAGCAATTGGTTCTTCAATTGGAAGTTCTGGTTCAGTAGTCTCTTCAACAACAGTTTCCTCAGTAGGGGTTGGAGTACTTAAAGTATTCGGGTCTAGATTTAGAATTTCCTCATCCGACATTGAATAAATATCTTCAGGGTTAAATTGGTTATCTGCCACAAGAGTTCCTTAGTTAGTTAGTTAAATATTCATCTTCTTTATCTTGGATGTCCTTTTGGATTTGTATATCCATAAAGTAATCCTTTAAACATTTGATACCATAAAGCTTAGCTGTAATCTTAGCATCATGCCCTGGTTCACCATTCATTGAGTCTACCAACCTTGCTGCATAATCTACAAAATAACTTTGGTTAATAACTAATTTAAAATCTGGTGTAAGAGATAATCTATCTAATGCTAAGAATACATCTTTAATATCTGAACTCATTAATATGCTCCAGTAATTAGAAAAGGAAGATACTATAAAAGTACCTTCCTTGCTAGTCTTTATTCAGATTTAGTAGGAGCAGCTTGAAGTTTCATCAGCTCTGTTTCAGCTTTCTGTACATTATTCAGATTAGCTGTATTCATAGCAATGTTACCTTTGGCTCTTTCCAAATCAATCTCACGATTGTGTTTAATGCCCGCTTCATCCTGTACATAGTCAAGAGACTTCTTATCAGCTTCATTCTGTAAGTTATTAGCTCTTGCCCCTTCAACAGATACCTTACTTTCATTAAGCATACCCTTAGTACCAGCTTCTTGTGCTTGTGCTCTGAGTAACTCAATCTCAGCTTGAAGTTTTTCCATCTCTAGCTGTTGTAACTGTTGCTGCATAGGGTCAGGTTTTGGAGCATACTCAGCTACTTGTTTAGCCAAGTCAGGCATCTTACGTAGTGTCATTATCTTAGCCAGCACTAATTGAACTAACTCCATACCCATGTTATTACCCATGGTTTGTAGCATGAAAGCTAGCTCTTGTGCTTTAGCATCATCAGCTTCAGCAGTAGATATAGTAAGACTTAAATCAAAGTTACCTGCCAAGTCATCACGTTTAACTTTAACAAACTTCTTATTAGTAATACGGATAACTTCTTCTTCATCTAAGAACACTGCATTCATAGCAATAATCTTACGGCCTACTTGGATAATGCCATTAGATATACGTCTTAGAATACCCATCTCACGTTTACTGGCAGCATCCATTGCACTACGTACACCTGCAGCAGTAGAGCCTAATCCAGCACCAGTAATACCACCACCAGTACTAAATGCTTTAACACCTGTAAGTGATTCAGCATCTTGATAGAACTGTTGCATTAATACCAGAGCACTATTAGGAACTTCAGGAAATGTATGCTGGAAGATGCCTTGTCTTGGGTCTGTACCCAAATTAAATTCATAATCTTCACCATTATGAAATTTAGCTTTATTAGCAGGACTAAGCATATTAACTGCCATACCTGTTTGGCTATTAGCAGATTTAGCTACAAGGTCAATCATGCCACGAGTTAGTGCACCTACGATACGTTGGTCATCCTGTAACAATGAACCATCTGATTCACCATAGATACTGTTACGCACTGGTAGATAACTGATTACTACAAATGGAGGTTTCTTATCTGGATAAGGATTCTCTTCCATACGTATCAAAGTATTATTAACCCAAGTAGCTACGATAGGTACAACAATACCATCACCATTGATATCCCAATTACCCCAGTATTCATAAGCAGTTAACTTCTCTCTTGGCTTATCTTTAAAGGTCATTGGTTGAGCATCACCTTCGGGAGTTACAGTAGCTGATTCCATACCAAAGGTTTCAATCATATCTAGATTCTTATATCTACCATCTTTCTTTAACTCAGTTAGAGAAGTAGTAAATGAATGAATAATAAAGCTAGCATTCTCTAAGATACCCTCACAAGTAGGGTCAATGTATACAGACTTGTAATTACATAGCTCTACTGTAGGGTGGTTAGTAATTAGCTTTTCTACTGTTTGTGTACTCTCAGAAACCATAGTAGCTGTTACATATTCACCATTCTCCATTGTATATAGAGCAGCTTCTTTAAATGCTGGGTCTAAGTTATTAAAACTATCTGGCTCTGTTTCATACAATTGTATTAACTGGTCTACCTGTGCTTTCTCTTCTTCATTAGCTACTGGATAGAATTCAAATTTATATACAGGCTCTTCTACTTCAGCAGATTCAGATTTCCAACCTAATCTGATAATAGCAGTACCCTCAGTTACAGCAGCTCTAACCAAGCTATCTATAAATCTGGTTCTATCTATCTTAGTACTAAATTGATTATTTAAAACCAATGCATTCTGCTCAGCAGCAGATACATCCTCATGAGTAATGGGATTAACTTCAAAGATATCCCTAGTAGATAGATAAGGCTCAGACAATGCAGCGTATCTCCACTCTGCTTGCTTACGTATCAACTGTGGCTGTACTGAGCTTCTACCTGGGGTCTTCTTAACAGCAGCAGCACCTGTAGTATTCAAGTAATCCAACCATTGATTAATTTTGGTTACTTGTTCTGCCTGTGACTTGGATACCTCAGTGTAATCCGCTTTAAGTTCTTCTAGTGTGGGTTCTTTCTTCCAACTAGTTAGCCCTTTATGTTCTGTAGATAAACCATCCATTATATAAATCCCTTATCATAAAATCTCTGTTCTGGATTAGAACTAACTGTAGTTATAACACCCGACTGTGTGATATCTCTGCATGCATTGTCATAAGCTTGCATATACATTTGAGCTGGACTGTTAGCAGCAGCTAACCCTTGGTCAGGAATAATATTAGTAAACAATCTAGCCAATATGTAATAGCACAAAGCATCAGTAAAATACTCAGGTATATCTACTTCAATATTATCAGGGTTAATATTCATACCTGCTTTAATACGAGCTATCTTATTAGCACCTGCTCTATAGATAACTTTAAGGATACCTGTGTAGCCATCAGGAGTACCTATTACATTAAATGAGGGTACAAAGATATCTATACCGTAAGTAGAACCAAGTAAAGGTACATGACCATCAGGTAACTTTTTATTAGTTCTATTGATACGACACTTCATATTATCTTTGTCATACACTTCTAGTATCTCAATGATTTCTGATTCCATCGGATAACCATCTAGGTAAATAAAGTCAGGGGTAAGTTGATATCTATTAATATTAGCGGAAGCCATGAATCTTACTTCTTCTTTATTAATAACAAACTTCTTATGTAAGTCTACTAATCCTGCATTAATTAAAACAATTAAAGCATCTAAGTGTTTATAGTTACCTTGGTCATCTTGCTCACCATACTTATGTTGAGTAAGTCCTGACAGTATCAAGGTATCTAGTAGCTCTGAGAGTACCATGTTAATCCTTATACAATATAATTATTGATTGAGTATTCAAATGCCTCTACTACATCGGACTGATACACATTATTGGAATCTCTAGTTACCTTTACAGGAGTAGTGGGCTTCCAAGCTTTAAGTGCAGCCAGCATAGATATAGTATCTATTGCATCATCGTGTTTAGATTTAAACCCTGATACAGAAGCAAGAGTAATCTCAGTCATCATTTCTTTTAAAGAGTCTCTGGATTTCAAGTCTTCAGGGAAGAACATCTTACCTTGTTTAAACCAAGGAACTACTACGTTAAATCTTTGTAGCTTATCTGTTGTAGGTCTTAAACCATAGGTAGTAGCATTATCATTCTTAGCCAAGTTAAAGAATATATTCCTCACAGCCATCTCTTGCTGTATCCAAGGAATGAATCCTCCTTGTTGCCCTGTAATCTCAATACCTACTGACATAGGATTATACTTGTGTACTAGTCTGAATAGGTCATCTATATTGGCATCCATTAGTTGCCTACGACATACTCCATCTACCCAGTACCAATCACCATTATTATTGTAAGCCCACACAGATATAAAACTATAGTCAGCAGACTGCTTCTCACTAGTAGCAAAGTCAGTAGTAATATAAAAATTAAAACTGTCTTTATTCTCATGAACTACCTTAGAGTTATACCAGTTGATATCACTGTCACTCACAAGCCTATCTTCATCAGACATAATACGTAGCATCAACTCTTGGTTAAATGCAGCTACATTACCTTCCAGTACAGCCTTATCATATTTATCTTTAACATAATCATAGGTGAACCTATCTTCCCATGAACCCCTGAAATCTTCTCTCTTACATGGGAATGTCTCGCATACTGGATACACGTTAACTGCCCATGCACCTGACTCCACTGCTTTATACAAAGGGTCACTCGCATTAAATGGTGTACCTGACCAGATTACTTTATGGCTAGTAGGATGCATTGCATAGTCAATTGCCTTATGCACTGTATCTTCAATGGTAGCAATTACAGTAGCTGAGCGTGCATCATCGTCTGAGATAATGTCATCCATGATGGCTAACTTAGGACGTTTACCCTGAGACTTAGTACCACGTACACCAGTCTTAGCACCATAACCTTTAACAATAAATTTTTTACCTTCAAGGTTAGTGAATGTCCATTCGATATCAGTAAACTTAGTATTAGGTAAGTATCTTTGTAAGAAGTCACTATTCTCCCAACGTGACTCCAGATTCTTACGCATATTCTTTACACCATTATCAATGCTGTCTGATACATAGATAGCTAATTCAATTCTACCAAACCCAGGAAGCTCACCACCGTAAACTCCCAAGTATAGAAACAAATACTCCATGATAGTAGTCTTAGCTGCACCCCTATGAATCATATTAGCTACATATCTATTCTTACCTATCAGTTGGTCTAGTATCTTGTAGTGAAGCACAGGAGACTTATTCTCCTCACCCTCACCACCATTAACCATCTTAATAAAATTAATAAACTCTAAGGCAAACTTACTCGGTACGTAATTAACATCATTACTATAATCTACACCACGTACCCACTCTTCTACTGACTTGGTTATTACATTACTCATAATCTTCAGCCCTAATGATTTTAGATTCAGCTATATCTTTAGCAGTTACATTCTTCATGGATATAGCTTCATGCTGTTGACTAACCAAGACTGATACGGCGTTACGTAACTCATCAAGAGTCCTGTCTTGTTTGATATCCACATCTAATTGGAACTTAGATACTTCAGGTGGTTTGATATGATTCAGTGCATTGTTAGCTGCATCACAGCGTACCTTCTCACTGTCTGCATTCATAGCCAAGTCTACAAGTACATTAAGCATCTTCTGCTGAGTAGGTTGGTTAAGTATCCAGAATGGAATAGCTGCTTGCTCTAGCATCTTGGTTACAAGCTTAGACCTATTGTAACTAGATATATAACTATCAATGTATGTACTGGGTATACCAGACTTAACCCAGTCATCGTATTTTTGGGGGAATACTTTCCTATATGCTTCTTTATTGGTATCGCATATAAGCCTGTGGGTTACATACATGATGGCATTAATATAATCAGTCATCTTGTACTTACCCTCAGTAAGTATATTAGTAAACCCAATGAAGTTTTCTTGATAGGCTTCTATCATCTCTGGGTCTTGTATTAAAGCATTCCACTCTGCGAGTGTTTCATCAGATATGTTATTACCAATCCTATTAGGTAAGGCAGTAGTTAACATTTCTCTAGTAAGTAACTGTGTCATTGTCATCTCCATTTAAACCAAGTGATTATATGAGCATGATATTAGTTTAGACAAATCAATTAAAGAGTTTGTTAATTTAGTATGAGAATCATTTGGAGGGTTGGAGAAATTTTCATTATTTAGTATGAGAGGGTTTACCAAAATTATTTAATTTAGTATGAGTGTAGTGGTTCTCACTTTCTAACATCTACAACCAACACCCCTCCCCCCATAAGTCACTTACAAAAAGGATTCTTACTATTGCTCACGCATATCAACGGACAATCTCGTCCACTTAAACCAATAGAAGTCTTACCATGTTCGCAGCTATCCAAACCGTATTCACCAGCTTCTTCTCTATCTTCAGCTACTTGTTCTCTGCCTTGGCTCGCTACGCAAAGCTTGCAGATGACATCAGTAAAAACCATGCGTCTGACATTAAGATGGAACACCAACTCAACTCTTTAAAGCGCAAATCCCAGATAGATAAGGCACGCAATAAAGTTGGGCTAACCTCTGACAATGCCAACGCATTCAAGCAGAAGTTAGCAGCCAAGGGCAAGGCTGACTAAGCATCACCATTCAGGAGAGAGCTAACGCTCTCTCCTTCATTCAATATCATTAGGAGATATCCATGTTGCAACTAATCAAAGAAGTTCAAACCACAATCAAACTCTTGTTAGTGTTGGTTAAGTTATTAAACCAAGCATTCATTAGTGAGTTGAAAGACTCCACTATCCGTGTAATGTTGGACACTAAGTTAAGAATAATTAGCATGTTGCCATAACATAACGAGAGAGCTAACGCTCTCTCTTAGTGTTTCATACACACCAACACCACATCTCCATAACAATATACTACGTATATTATTACTACGATGTATACACACCATACACACCTATACACAGTATGCGTGCTAGGCCACTGGAAAGGGTATACAGACATTACTAAATTTGGTATGACAGTACAAAATCCTAATGTATATATACACTATCCATATCTTTACATAACTTAACCACGTATTTAAAGGGGTCATAGAGCCTCATAGACGAGCTTTAGTAGTAAAGGTAGGCCTAGGTATTACTCGATACTCATTCGTTAATCCTACATATCTTCTCATTCAATTAAACAACAATCACATCAAACTAATTACTACATACACATACCTAAGTACCATCTAACAAACTAGTAGATTGAATATCAAATATCACCTATGTATTATCCCAATTACAATAAGTATTTACCCAATACTCCCAAACAATACATCTATAACCTAATACATCCAATTACTAACATATATACTAATAGCTATTACATAACGTAACGAGTGTTATTTACGAAGTAAATAATACGAAGTTACAAGTTATGTAATAGCTATATTAATATTTACCTAACACTCCTAATACTATTACTTACGTATATCCATGAGAACAATCCTGTTCTAATTTACTGGGAGATATACCATGACTTCAATGACATCAAATCAAGCTGTTAACAGCAAACCTCAAGTTAACTTTAAAAAAGTTATATTAAAAC
>JACCEA010795975.1_pt1 | contig 12120 bp, 14 predicted proteins | sample 7449851 | NCBI WGS metagenome assembly JACCEA01 (sample SAMN15323453, study PRJNA562643) | freshwater metagenome | isolation source: river surface water | place: USA:Blue River Watershed | collected 2017-08-18 | reverse complement strand
TGCAATACCCTTCTCGCGTTTTGATTTGCCACCATTTTTTCCATTGGATTATTTAACATAGTGCAAAAAATGTTCATCAAGAAAGACCGCCGACGAATTGACGAAATTCTGACCGACAAAGATGATGCAAAGACGTCATTGCAACTTTCGAAACGATCTCCAGAGTTTAATGGAATCCTTAAAGTGTTGTGTAGGGAGATTAATCTCCCTTACTTAATGAATTTGAGAGTTTTAAATTTGTATGACAATTCTCTTACCACATTGCATGGAATCGGTTATCTGTCGCAAACGCCATTGGAGGAATTGAATCTGGGTTGCAATTGTCTGACTTCCATTCCCATTGAGGCAAGAGTTTGCAAATATATACTCGGTAACGTTTAACCGACCAATTAATCATTACAGTTTGGATCCATTAGCACCTTACGGTCGGTATGGCTTGATGACAACAACTTCGAAGAGTTTCCAATTCCTATCTGTAGATTATCGCGGTTAACCACAATAAGACTGTCGGGGAACCAAATTGCAGAAATCCCAGATTTAATATCTTGCCTAGACAATCTAGAGACCTTGGTAAGTTGATAAGATGTAATTCCTTGTGCTTTGTGCCTTAATTGTTTTGCAGGCATTGGACAACAATCGACTTGAAGTCATACCATCCGGAATTTTGAAACTTTCAAAATTAAAAAATCTTTGGTTACGGTATCTGTATTATCACTTCAATCTGTAATATATTTTAACTATTGTCGATCAGGCAAAACCATCTGGGATATATACCAACGGACATAGATCAACTCCACCATTTAGAAGTACTCTCCTTGAGCAGCAATATGTTGAAGAGCATACCGGAGAGCATTTCAAAGATCGAAGGGTGAGAACAATTTTTGAAATCCTTTCATGTCAATTGAAATTTTATATATTTTTAAAGTCTTAGGTTATTTTATGCCAATGGAAATCAAATTGAAAATGTACCCATCTCATTATGTGGTTTAACTAAGATCAAAGTAATTACTCGACATCGATAAAACTTCTGTACTGACGATTAATATTTCATCTTTTGAAGGAAATCAATATAGCAAATAATTATATCAAAATGATACCACCGGCTTGGGAAGAAAAATGGGGTTATTATGATAACATCACCGGTCAATTAAAATTCAATGACTCCCCTTCGCAATGCAAAGTGAATCTGGTTGGTAATCCGCTGAGTTAACCACAATCAAAGCCGGGCTTATATCAATACGTTTGCTTACGTCAAATTAAATGTCATCCCCTTATAAACAGATATTTAAAACAACCGCTTCCTTCTACCAGAAGTTCCTGCACTAGATGTACTCGATCGATCGTTGGATTGTGATCCTGCGGTTGCACGGTGTATTTCCACCGTTCGATGCCAAGTGCGCCTTCGCACCACATCTATAAAATAAAAGAATTAATGTGAGCAACTTCATGGTTGATGATCTTACATGAAGACTCTGATTTATCATACCAATATGGTGATTCGAAAACGGTGGAATACTGCCATCCCTGAGGATCACTATCAGTACCAACTGTATGCCAATCAGAAGTTACATCCCAGCCATTTGGTATTGAAGGTGCAACATCGTCTATATTATCTCCTTGTTTTCCACCATTTTCTGAACACCATCTGCGGAAAAAAATCAGAAAACGTTAGCATATAATTATGGAGTGATCCACCTTTTTGGGTCAGTGGGTAAGAAATTATCTGTTGATCCCCACGAATTTATAGGATTCCATCTTTGAAATTCATAGACACAATGTTCTTGAATATTCATCGCCTCAGCCACTGTTAGTACACTTATTAAAATCTCGATCTAGAAAATACAACCGATTATTCAGATAGTTGCAGTGTCCATGGCAGTAATTACCTCTCCGGATGGTTTTCCATTTGTAGGATTTATAAGTTTTATAACGCGCAGCATCTTGGGAGAAATTGAGAGCAAATCCTTCAATTTGAGCATGCCGTCACCAAGGGGAGTTGAATTCTTTGGATTAATACTATTGAAGTGGTACCTGAAGACAGAAACAGAAGGTAGAGTAAGCATGTGCAATTCTACGAATGGAATACGTAAAACTTGCAATGAAATAATGACCCTTGCATCTTTTGGATTCGAAACAACAAATTGAAATCGTTCTGGAGGATCCTATAACAACATACTGGAAGTAAAGTACAACATATAAAACAAAGAAAGGTTCCCTTACCCACTTGGGGTTTCTAGATTGAGGTTTAATAGAACTAACTTGACGTTGCATCCCTGCAATGGGATCATTCGGCACTAATTTTAACTCCGCAAAACTATCTGTGTTAGAAGTGAATGAATCACCAATGGGGATATCTTTCATCGACGACAAACGAACAACAAAAACTCTGCTCTCATCTGCGCGACTCAGCTTCGGTGCAACATCTTCCAGGAGAGGAACACCCAGTTCATGCTTGAACGCACCAAAATTTGCTTTGCCTTGACAACAACCCATGACATCTACACTGGATTCAAAGAAACAAAGAAAATAATTAATCCATATAAAAGGCGTATTGTCCGACAAGAAGGCAGCAATTTTTGTGTGTGCCTGGCGCGCACCTGCGCTGCGCCTCTGCTGGGGTTATGGGTTACAGTAGTAGAGGCACCTTATTAGGCCTTAGGGCGGTGCGCGCGGCGGCTGCTGCTCGCACCAAGCAGAGCGATATTTACCATTTATTTAGGTCATCATTTACGCGCGCGTTACCCCGCCTACCAAGTACAATATGAGCAAATTGGAAATGTTCAATGTTCGTGTGTTCGTGTATTCTAATAACCATCGGTTGTACAATTCTACCCGGACTCTTATAACCATCGCTTATTACGCAGTTCTTTTTTTTATTAAACGGTCGTGGGTGGTCATCTTAAGAGTTAAAGGACTAGCGAACTAACAAAGCCGGTGTAAGTCTTCTAGTTGCAACACCAAACAGCATCTTGCTTTGGATCTATTATCTTTCACATTGAATCTGAAATCTCTTATTGGATCTTGTATTTCCGATGGTCAAGTTGGGAGAAGTCGGTCCTGATATATGGGAAGTCATCAATTCTGAGATTGAGAAGACTTTTCCTGAGCTCTCATTTACAGTAGACTGGAGAAAATTAGCACACGAAAGAAAATTGAGTCGCGAATTACATGAAAAGTTTGGGTCTTGGGAAGGAATTGTGTTAGATCCCCGTTTCCAGATGGTTAAGCATTACCTTCAAGAAAATGTTGACGCAGAAACGATAGTGGGAGAACCTTTCTTACCATGGACTACAATAATTATTATCCTATATATGTTAAACAAAAGAGTTAGCTCCAATCTACTTGTTTTCATCACTGTACTTTTTTTTAATGTCAATCCGTTTTATGTGGCTTTGATGGTCTTTCTGATGATTGCGCAGAAATTCCTCGCCAAGAAAAACCTGAAATTTCACAGAGAATCATCCTTGCGAACAGCTAGGAATATTAAAGAATCAGCATGTGATTTGGCAAAATCGGACGTAAACTTTGATCATGTCTTGATTGGTTCTAACATAGCCACTCTTTACACCGCGGCATTGCTGGCCAGATGCGGTCATCGATGTTGTGTTTTGCAACCTGTGGAAGTTGATCCGATAGAGGTTGTTTTTTGTTATTATTTGCATGAGCATGTTTTAATATTTGCTGGCTTGCATCACGGATTTAAAACAGATTCAATCTTCGGAAGTGCCACTGCCCGTTAATCTCTATCAAGGAATTGTTTGTAAGCCTGAGAAATATCAGGTACCTCAATGTAAATGCTGTCATCCACGTTTTAACTCTCTCCTATAAACATAGATGTTGCTTGATGTAGTGCAACCAATTATTGGACAATCAAGAGTGAAATTGATGCCCGTTGGATCAGAATCTAATGGATTCACTGCGAGTATTCTGGCTTCAGATGATTCATCTAAGTCAGGGCTATTTCATTGTATCCGACCAGGAGAGGTGAGTGACGTGAAGCTCTTGTAAAACTCGCTTTATCCTTGTTCACAGAGATCCCTACTCCAGGATGTATTTAATATTGTTGTTTGCGAAGAATCCATCCTTACAGCCCTTTTCTCGAAAGCTCGATTGGCCATGGAAAATATTTCAATGTACTTATTGACGCGAGTGAGAAACTTCCCCATCCAAACATTGCCACAGGTTGAAGAGCTGGTGGAAAAAGACATTTCGCTGTATATTTCATGTTTAATTTTCAGTGAATATCGTTTGAAAACACTTTTTTCTTTTATAGACTCTTCCGATCGCATGGACTCTTCGATGAAGCAGCGATGGATTTACTTGGTGCTTTATGTTGTGTCAGTGCTGAGGAAATGCTACCAATTGAACAGTTATCTGCATCATCTTTCGGCCTGCTCATTAATGCGGTAAATACTGGAAAGTTCCACATTTTTGGCGGCACAGGAAAGCTAATAGAAGCTTTAACATCAACGATTTGCTCTTCCGGTGGTTCTGTGGTGCAAAATATTCGTGTAAAAAATATGGAATTCCTTGAGCATCAAGGAAATTCTACACTTAAGGCAACTGGAGTTTCTGTTATCACAGAGGATGGTTCACTCACCTACTTGCATGCTCATAAATCAGTTGTCTCTGGTGTTGGGCTATTATCGACTTACTTGTCTCTGATACCTCGTCAGGCACTCTCTGATTCAACCATCGCAAAGCTGTCAAATCTGACGGAAGCCAAACCTCATGTGAAAGTAGTGTTTTGGTTAAACGGAACAGCAGATGAATTAAGTTTCCAATCAACCGATTATTTTGAACGCTCCTCAAAAAAATCTCAATCTTGTTTGTTGTCGTCCCAGTTTCTTCATATTTGGTCCCCGTCTTGTCAATCTATCGAATGGTTCGTCCAGTCACCAACTTTCTTGAAATTGCTTTGTTTAACCTCCTTAATTTTTAGTTCTAAGGGTCCTATTCAAACCATTGTCATCGATTTTGAAGTGCCTGATAATTTGGTTTGTTTGGAAGTGTACCGAGGTTTCAATATGGCAGATGATGCTGAATCATTTGATCGTGGTCCGAAGCTATATATGTGTCCTCGTGATGTTAGCTCAAATCCTAACGATCCTGGCTTTGGTCAGTCGATTGGTCGACCAGTGAGGATTACTCCTCGTAAGAAGGATCAATTATTGAAAAAAGCGGAGACTATCTTGGGTAGGGTGTATCCAAAAACTCGAGGTCGCATTTTGAAGGCTCATCTTGCTGTTCCCACTCTTGGGGGAAGGAAACTGAGTGAAACACCGGAAAAATATCGTGTTCGTATGGGAGCAGCGACGGACGTTGATGTAAGCACAGCGGATTTACGCAAGGACGTAATTTGAACTCTCTTTGCGTTGTAGAATTTATTCATAACTGGTCAAGATATAGCACTATCGGGACTTATGGGCGAACTTCAAAGTGGCTGGGCTACTGCCAATACCATCTTAGGTTAATTTAGATCGATGATTTTTCATTGTTCATGAATAATTTATTGTGTTGACAGGATACACTCCTCAGGAGCTACAAGATGGTATAAATGTAGTCGCTGATTTGCAAAAATTATTATAGTGGATAATTACAATGGTTACCAAGTCAGCATCATATCTCCACCCGAGCTGGATTCTACATTTGATCTTATTGATAACCATTGTGTGTAATATTGGCAAGTATTTGGATTAATGATGCCGCCAGGTGAGCAATGCTGTACTACAGGGCACACTCCACATGGGGTTCCCGTTAAATAATCCATTGATGATCTACTCCCACTATAGAGTGGCTTGCACGCTTTATACATCTTTTTACTTGCTGAGTGGCCAGTAACCAATAAAACCGAGCTTTGAACCTAGGACAATAATTCAATGCAGTAAAGAAGAAAAATCTAATAATGCACCTCTTCCAAACGAAAATCATACACTAGGGTATTGACCACCAATTCCAACTCTTCCATGGACAACTCGATCTATCAATAACTCTCAATATTGGTTGATCTAAGGCAGCTAAAGAATACCTTCGAAATACCACTGATGCGAACTTTGTCAGCAATAATGGCCAAATCTGCCATGCCAACATTTTTCACAACTTGAACGATGAAATTTCCCAGCTCTTGCACAAATTCGTGATCAAATTCTTGGTCGGAATACCAGGGACCTCCAGTTATTTCTTTTGCGGGGACCATATCATAAAGCATGTACAGCTTCTTTGATTTGCTTACAACCGACCTAACGCTTTTTATCAATGATCGTTGCTCTAATATCTTCAATGTTTTTGTCAAAGAATGTTGTGGAATGTTGGTTGCTATCTTAATATCCCTTGTCCATATACCCCTATAACTCTTATGAAGCATGAGAAAAAAACAGAGAGGTATTTGTCATACTTGTTTCCGCAGCGTTCTATGGCTTGAAAAACTAGTATTTGCTCTGGTCTGCGGATCAAATTTTAAGAGGAAATACTCTATAAGTTGTATTTTTCTTACCCTAAGCCTTCAAACTTCTGCGCTGTTTCTTCCTTTATGGCCTTGTATAGCAATGTGCTCCCCTGAGTATACAGTTGCACTCGATTCAACGACAACAGTTCATTGATGGCACCTGGTAAGGTTTCATATCGGGCGCCATATTGAGCTCGAAGGGCATCATCGGTGACACCTTCTTCGTGCGCCAGAAAAACTCGTAATAGTTCATCTGCAAGAGGGGAAATCGATGACATCTTTCGTCGAAAAACGTTTTATAGATTTTTTTTATTATTGGTATTGTAAAAATTTGCTCAAGCAAATACTGCTCTCGCTGTGCTGGGCGGATTGGGGTGGCTCTGCGCTGCTGTGCGCTGCTGGGCTACTGCTGCTGCGGCCTATGCCATATATACAGGGTTCGCTGCGGCTGCTGCTGCCCTAACTATACAGTAGCATGCTGTATAACCCTACTTTTTGACATATATAGTTTTTCAGAGCTTTAACTATGTAACTTGCAAACTTTCCATAGCATATCTTGTTTCAAAAATTATTTTAATTAAAACCGTTTTCATGATACGATGAAGAATTTCTTGGGTGGATTATCCTTTTTGTGATGTTGGGGTATCTTTTTTATTTATTTTTCCGTTTGATTTGCCCCAAAATTCTGGAAAACTCTTTCCTGAAAAGTGCACAAGAAATGGGATTAGTCCGCGCGATTTGTGCAATCTGGAATCCAAGCTTGTTTATGACTGAAAATGATACGAAGGAAGCAATTTTACATGGTGGATTTGAGAATGACTGTTTTAAAATTAATTCAAATTATTCAGTATTTCAGGCTGCAACTTGAAAATGATGAAACTGCCTTATTTTACCTTCTCCTTCATTCAGTATCTGCCAGTGGAAGTCTGATGACAATTAACACAAGTACGTATGTAATTTGACGAAACATAGCATTGACAGTATGCGTTGCCTGAAGATGGAATCCTGAGGGTTTGAAGGGGAGTAATGGTGAAATAATTGCTACCATTGAGAAGAGTATCACCCGTTGCGCATGAGCAGAACCGAGGATCCTGTTCCGGGCAAAGCAAATCATCAATTCCTTGATGATGATTAATATCTTTAGCTATGATTTAAAAATGGTAGACCATTTCTTCTATCACTATGTTTCATCTGTGTCATTACATGTCTAGATCTGGTGTTATCAAGTTGCAGTCTGAAATCAAGTTTATCTAGTCAAAACTTCGACTGTCTAGTCAATAGTTTTCGAATTAATTTCAAAGCCAAATATATCTAATTGAAGCAATAAGATGCCCCACGCATAGCACATTGTCAACTTGGTTTTATGGAATTTTTCTCTTCTTAGACGGATGGCTGATCGCCTTCAAATACAGAACTAAAACACTTCTTGGTCGAAACGACGTCCTCGAAGGTCTACAATTACGGCAATAGTTCCCTTCATAATTAAAATCTCAACATCATTATCATATGAGACTAAACATAAACAATATTGTGTTCCTATCGATGTGGCTACTACAATGTGATTCGATCTGCAGATTGAAAATTATATTTTTAATAATAGGAAGTAGTTCCAACAACAAGTTGAAGCGGATGGTTTTGAGTGAGTGAGTGAGAGTGTTAAAACTATTTCGCCCCGGGGTGCTCCGTATAAAGGCTTTCGCCAAACCGAGTCTCAGTTGTTGGTATTTACAATACAATAACCAACTATACCAAATAGGTACAATAATAAAGCAAACCAGAGAACCAACCACTTTGGAAATTCAACAACACTAGACTATTATATAGAATATTGACAACTCTTTGATCTCACTGGGTCCCACTTAATGTTGATTTGTGTATTTGACACGGATTATAATTTGCATATTGAAGCATTCCAGCTGTAATTCAACGATATTCAAGTTTCGGATCCAACAATAGACCTGCCAACAATTCATACATAAATACCTATTGAGCAAATGCAGTGGTGAATATGGAAGGTTATCTTTGGAAGAAGGGACGGGCTGAAAAAGGTTTTGGGCGACGAAATTGGAAGCAACGATGGTTTGTCTTAACGCCGCAATGCCTGGAATGCTATGAAGCATTCGATTTGAAAAACAATATTCCTTGTCAACTAAAATTTGAAGTTAATGTTTTTGGAGCTGAGATATCACCAACAATTCACCACAATAAGGAGTTTACCTTTTTTGTTCGAACAATTGATGATGCAGTACCCTTATATCTCAAAGCAGATGATGCTTTCACCTTCAATTGTAAGGGTTCACTCGTTCGTTCAAACTGTTAAGTTTTAATTCATATTGTCCAGTATGGATGAAAGAGCTATTGGCTGCTGTGGAAGGGAAACAAATGTTGAGAACCTTAACATTTAATGACTGCCTTTCTGCCATATGTATCGAGAAAACTTTGGATGTTGATGCCCACACTTTGGAAAATTGTTACAAGACACGATTGCAGAACATTCAGCTCGATAATGCATCAGAAAACGATAAAATTGTAATTTTGCGTTTAAATGCTGTTGTAAATGAATTTCCATTGAAAGTTTTCTCCTTCAATAGTCCCGCGCAAAGAGCATCACTGCAATATATGGTCGACTACTGGCATTATACACTGAAAGAGAAATTCGCAGACAAAGTGAAACAATCGAATACACGTCCACGGTTATAAAGGTAAGTTGATTTTTCGATGCTGCTTGAGTTCTAACTCCGATTGCGATAGATGGTCAATGGAGCAGATGGGATCGGAGTAATATTTCAAGAGCATCCAATAACCAGCGCCATCAAAGTAAAGGTGATGTTTTATTATTCAATGGGTAGAAGAGGCAGTGACATACTTTTTAGAGCGTATCAGGAACAATTTTCCTCGAGAATATTGACCCACCAGTAGCTAATACAATTCATGAAGGGGATATTTTGCTGGAAATAAATGGTTTCCCCGTAGCAACCATGAATCTCAGCTTATGTAGGTTGCGACGATCAATTGAGATATTGTACTAATTATTTTTATTATTTCAACTTTGATGTAGTACTCCAGCGACTGGGCGATTTTAGGCAACCATTAAATTCAAAAGTTGTGCTGAAATTTTGCAGATTTGTTAAGAAGATTCAACTTCGCAGTGCTTCACCGAATGCTCGCCCCACAATTAGCCAAAGTCAAAGCAACATCACTCCCTCTTATGCAACTCATATAAGTGAAGATGAGCATGACAAAGAGAATCATATAGATGTGAGACGATGCATTCAGGATCGGGATAACAATCCCGCAATTAATTCCTTTCCAAGATGTCCTGAAGACGATTGCCAACCATCAAACACTATTGTTAGTGCAGGAGCAGAACATGACCGTAGTATTGTCGCAGTCATTCACATCAACAATGGAGCAAAGGTGATGGATATCACTATAAGAGAAAATGATGATCCTTCCCTTTTGGCGCAAAAATTTGTGATTCAACACCATCTCAATGAAATGCTTGTACCAATGTTGGTAAAGGAGATTGAAAAAAGCTTATTACTGACGCAAACACCGATATCATTAGATGCCAACGATACGTTGAAAATTGATCGAGTAGAAAATCAAAATAGAGTCCCTGATGTATCTGATTTGAGAGGAGTGCCTAGTGAAATATCTTTTCGGAGATCTAGATCTCCGTATGGTAATGTAGAGCCTGATTTTGATGACAGTCAACATGATGATACCATGTCTCAAAGTTCTCCTCTGACTGAGGAGTATACTCATTCCGATTATTCATTTGGAAAGGGAAGTAATCAGATTGTTCATAGTCATGAAATTTTATCTACTCCAGTCAATGTTGGTTGTGAGGATACTCCGACAATCATCTCTACCAAAAATGTTTATGACAGATTATATGAGCACGCATCTACTTTGCACATGAAAAAAGATATGCTTCGAGAACAATTGGAGGAAGAGCGGTATCAAGGCATTCTTGCAACATCCTTCAGGTATTTGATCCACCATTGACGGGACATACAACTGTCATGATATCGATATTTTCAGAGCAAAGTTATGGAAAAATGGTTCACGTAATGCTACTTCGCATCGAGATGAACGATACAAGTGTGGCGCAGCCATCGAAAATGACCATCAAAACAATGTCAGCATAATCAAAGAGTTAGCCTCAGTATAATTATTAACTACATATTTCAATTTAGGATTTGGATTGTTCATCGAACTCTCTCTCATCTCCCAGCTCAAAGCATGATATTAAAGTGTTTGACCGACTTCATGGATATGCAGAAAAGATGAGGGCTAATAAAGAAACATTGAGAAAAAGCTTTGAAGAAAATCGGGCGATGGAGATTATGGATGCAAGCGTCAGGTCTGGAAATCGATGATATATTTATTTCAGTGTTAAATATGTCTTTTTGTAATTAGAACAATTGACAAGGATGCAAAACTTCCATTATCGCAAGCAGTCAAACTCTTTGAAGATCATATGGCTTGGGTAACACTCCGTTATTTTAAATTAGTTTTGTCATAACGGATTACATTATATTTTAGATGAAATCGAGAGACAAACACATAACTGAACTCGAGAAACGGATAAAAGCGGAAAAGGAGAAGTCATATTTAAAGGATTTGACTTTCTCTCCTAAGCTGGTTGTCTCGAAGCATATGTCGTTGCCACGTTCCAAGTCTGCGGATAGAATTTTTGATCACTTATACGATCAAAGGAATGTTCAGGATTTGAAGAGGAAAATGTTGGTCGAAAAGCATACAATTGAGCGACATGAAAAAGCTTGTTTCAAGCCAAAAATTTCAGCACGTAGCAATTATTTGGCGAAAAGGAGAATTCTTAATCATGATACGATTCGAAATGACGTCAATGATGTATCAAATTTGCGATGCCCTGCTCTGTTGTTAAATGAGAATAAGGAATATAGTCCTGAGAAATCTCCCTCCCATCAATACCTGTTTAATGCGGAGATTCCCTGTGGCCATGGATCTGATTCTTTGGACACTAAATCAATTTCACACAAAAACGACTACGATAATCCAACGGGGGCAACTGACATTGACACAAAGGTTGTAACCTTGCTTCAAAGTACCGAAGTGTTCAATTGCCCCAGAGACCAAGAACAGTATGTAAAGGATGCAACTGAAGGCGAACCGTTGGAAAACGTTGTGTCGGCGAAATTTCATCCTAATCTTGAAAGCATCTCAGTAACTAGTCCTTCTATAAACATATCGCGAAGGTCAATATCCGCACCGACGGTGAAGTCAGGAGCGAAGAACGTTTTTGATCGACTTTACCAGGTTCGGACGACTCATTCCATGTTGCGCTTAATTCCGTTCTTTACTTCCCTTCATTCTAGGCGAAAGATGAAATGAAGGAAAGTCAACAACGCTTGGCAAAACAACTTAGGCCTGAATTTTCTCATATTCCATTGACCAATGTAAATCAAAGTACATCTGAGGAAAAGACTGCAGTAGATGTTTTCGAAAAACTTTATAACTATCGCGACAAACGATCTCAAGAGTCTATTTTCGCGAGAATAGACCATCACAAGCAAGATATTAATGAGTCCAGTTTTACCCGCCAAAATTATCAGGGTTATTCATCACCTCTGAAGACCAGAGCAATCACACCAACGCAAGCAGATGCTTTAGTCCAAAGGCAAGTG
>JACCEA011721519.1_pt1 | contig 12123 bp, 13 predicted proteins | sample 7449851 | NCBI WGS metagenome assembly JACCEA01 (sample SAMN15323453, study PRJNA562643) | freshwater metagenome | isolation source: river surface water | place: USA:Blue River Watershed | collected 2017-08-18 | reverse complement strand
TCCAACTCTTTATTGAAGTATATTGAAAGAAGGGATGGGATGGACAAATGGATTGTTTATGGCGGTATGATTATAATTGTGTTGCTACTCTTTTTCGTAATTTGGTTTCTCAAAAAGTAGAAGATTTATCCTTCGTCTGCCATTTCAAACACTGTTGAAAATTGATCTCATTCCATATTCAACAAATTTTATTTACAGCCCATCCGTATTTTTAATACACAATACCATTTAGACAACAAAACAAACATTATACAAATCGCTTTTTCCTCAATGCTGACAGCTATCATGTCCACCTTCATCTTTACGATGATCATGATTGTGAACGTGATCATGGTTATGATCATGTTTACAATGCTGGCTATGTCTGAAATCTTCCCAAGATCGAATTGCAGGAGGACAGTGCACTTTTCCAGACCTGTCGTCGATATCTTGAAGCTGGTTTCCAATAGTAGGTGAATCATCAAGATCCCATGCCGATATAACGAAATATCCACGTGCTTGACCAGTGGCTTGGTCTTTCAAAGCCATAGAGTCCCAGAGATCAGAAAGTTTCACCCAGTATGGAGGATATTTGAATCTTGCCACATCCAAAATTAGCGCCATATCCCTACCACGATGATAACCTCCAACTGGACTGTAATGCCCATCACCAGTTTGGTTCAAGTGTTTCCGGGAATAGTTTACAACAGTAAATGATTTAGCTTGGTCTGCCCGGCAAGTTTGAGCAACGAGCTTCTTGAATGCTTCGAATCCCTCGACGCCACACGGGTGGTCGACTCCATGGCACACACGAATCGACTGAATTCTAACGCCATGACATCGCGCTAAAGATTCAAATTCATCAAAGTTGAGTCCATCTCTTCTTATCTTTTCTAAAGAATGTCCACAAACTGCCTGACTTTCACAGTTCAGCATTTCTTCAGAAACCCACCTCCACGCCCCTTTCCACACACGCTTTGGATCAAAGCTGAGAGCGTTGAGCACCATTGCTAGCGAGCTAACAGAGCAATATGAAGGTTCAGATTGAGTAACAAACTGCTCTGCAAGTGGAAAATAACACTCCATTCCACCATCGTCAAGAGCTTCTCGGAAAAGAGTTTTGCCCAAGGGCGACGACAATCCGATGAGATTGGAAGGTAGAGGCCGTTTATGGAAAGATTGATGAACATTGGTACTAAAATGACATCCTTTCAGGGTAAATAATTGTCGAATTCTCGTTAGTAACATCTGAAAAGTGGCTGACGATGATTCAGTGGTTAAGTAGTATCATGCCAGCTTCCTGTCTAATATTTGGAAAAATCTATGCAAGTACAAGGTATATCGCTGCTCTCCACTACAATATTATACAATGTGGCTGTGGGCATGTGTTTTATTAATAAGATGTGTTTTATTAACAAGATGAGCAGATCTGGGATCAATCAAGAGGTTCCCATCATGAAGCGAAAGCAAGCCTCAATTAGGGTTACATAGTACATGAATTGGTGGATAATTTTGTGCTATTGGAGGCTCCTCGGCCTTAAATGCTCTGAGTTGTATCACTTTAATAAAATAATTCATCGTTACATGAACACACACATCCACAAAATTAGGAGGAGCATAACGCTTTATGTGGATTATAACAATTGAAAAATAGCTTAAAGACGTAACTTCAGAGCAAAGAAAATAACCCATCATGCTCGAGGCTCCGCACATGTTCATAATCTTCTTCAAGTTGTTGCCTGTTTTTGTTGACCAGTTGAACGCTTCCAGGACTATAAAAGGATAGAAATTAGATCTCACATCATCCGTTAAGATGATATATACTATACCTAGTGAAGTAATCAACTGTGGGCTTTATAGTCCCACCTAGTTGGGTCATTAACTCGCAGCGTCTGCAATAAATTCGAGATTTATATGGAAAAGAAAAATAACTATTTCATGCATACCTAAACGAGGATAGACTTCTGATCTGTGATAGACCCGGAATATCTTTCACCGTTCCTCGAGTATTTGAAACCAAATGCACTTCAGCTCCATTTGCCAATAAAATTGGATACGACGGCAGTGTATCAAAACGGTCTGGGCGAACATAACAATTGAGAGTCATATCAATCTTAAAACAATATCCATTGATGAAAACGTAAATCAGAGCAGCATGAAGAAGCATACCTGGTTGTATCCAATACATTCGTTTGCTACGGTAACCCATGTCCCTTCGCCACCATTGCAACAAGCAGCAACGTCAATTAAAACAGGATCAAAACAACCTTCAACATTGGACTTCAGTTTCAATTCCATATGGCTAGGCCCTTGATAAATTTGCAACGTTCGAATAACTTTGTTTGCATAACTAAGGATGGCTTGCACATCAGGATCCGCCCCATCACGCAATTTCCATCCAAAAGATACAAAGTGGGCTCCATTTGTAGAACGTTTATCACATTCCCAAACAGCAGTTACTTTGTAAACACCATCTCTAGAGACGCCATCAACAATGAATTCCGTGCCATCTACATATTCTTGAAATAAAGCACCGTCATTGACCTTATTCATGGTGTTAATTTGGCCATGGATTGCGTGAAACGCCGAAAGTGCTAGATTTTCAGAGTCAGCAACGCATATCAAATCAGCCGCGGCGCTCAATGTTGGCTTGATCACAGCTTTACCGTTTTCTCCTAAATTGTTACACCAAAAGGAGATAACATCGTCTTCGGAAAGACATAGGTTTTGTTTAAGAGACCGAACTCCAGCTGCTTGTAGCGCTTCATGCATAATAAATTTATTGCGACGAGCTTCAGACATCTGACAGTGATTCACGCGTGTACCAAATTTCGTTGCTAGTTGTTCAGCCAAAGCAACTCCAGTTTCCGCACCAGGGATGATTGCTAAAATGGGAGAGCCTTCTTGGTCGATCTCATCCAGAGTTTGCTGAACAGCAGCATCTTGGTTGGGATTGCGATTGTCATGCTGAATAAGCAACGTAGGCTTCATATGTGTCGTCTTGCTAATTAAGGTACCTCCGGAGGCTTCTTTCTCAGAAAAAATCAAAATAAGTTTGTAACCCCATTTAAGAACTTGTGCTGCCAAGTGAGCACCACTGGAAACAGGATCTACAATTACAATCGCACCAACACTTGGTGGTTTAGGGCATATGACAGCATAGTCGATCAAACCATACAACTCTAAATCATGAACTGCCTCCAAGTCGCGTTCAGCTTCTTCTTCCGTATCAGCAACTAATTGCACACATCCCGGACGAGTGAAGCAATCTATAGTTTTATGACAATAATCACCTGGTTTAACATCCCAACTCAGGCATCTGAATGATGGCAATTTGCGAATGGCCTCTTCTCCAGGTAAACTTCTGACAATACCTCCGTGGCGTGAAACCATATCCACATCTCTACCAGCCTAATTTGATATCAGCTACAACCATTCAAGCAAATAAAAGATAATTTACCTTTTTCATCGGAAAAGAATCTTTTTCAATGCTATTGAAAACATCACCATCCAAATAAGCATCAGTGGTGATGGTAACAACATTATAGCCAATGCATTCCACCGTGACGGGCAACCATGTACCTTCACCACCGTGGCAACGAGCACCAACTTCAACCAAACAAGGGTCATATATCACGTTACCAGCATCATCTTGGTAGGAATTCAACATAACTTCCATATGAGAAGGGCCATGTTTAATTCCAACAGCGTCCAACACCTTGTCGGCATATGCAACCATTACCTTCACCATTTCACTATCTGGGTTTTTCAAACGCATTCCAAAATAAACAAAATTGGCACCATTCACCTTTCTTTTATCGTATTCCCATACGGCAACCAATTTATGCACTCCATCTCTCGATACTTTGTCGATAACATATTCCTTTCCGACCAAAAACTCTTGTACGAGGACACAGTCGTTGTGTAACCCAATTCCATTGACCGTGCCATAGATTTTATTGAATGCAGTGATGGCTTCATCGGCACTTTGACACAAAAAAACATCATCAGTGCCAGCACTTTGCACTGGTTTCACAACACATTTTAATTCATCGTTGCCAGGACGACGTAACGTTTCCAAAAAGGAAATCATTTCTTGTATATTTGTACATCTTGCTTGTTTAACTGCACGAACTCCTAAAAAATACCTGATTAATTATTGAAATATATCTATCACCAATAAATTATACCTGCAGCGCGAACTGTCTCTCCCATGATATACTTGTTTCTCCGGGCTAGTGACTTATCTATACCGTTAGACCGAAGACCTAAACGGTAAGATAACTGATCAGCCAGTTCTACACCAGTCTCGGCACCAGGAAGAACAGCAATAAGTGGAAACGGCAAGTCACGAAGCGCTTGTACAGTCTTGGTTGGATAGGATCAGCCCAGTGCAATATAAAGTTTGTTCAATACTCACCTCATTTATAGCGTACTCTTGGTCTTTCAATTGATCATTGTGTTGAATAGTTGCGCAGTAGTCCACGTTACCAAAACCTCCTTGCACTAAAGAAGCGATGGGAGAGTCCCACACAGATAAAACTCGAGCACACTTGTAGCCTCTTTTGCAAACTTCAGCTGCTAAGTGCGCTCCAGTAGAAAAAGGATCAACGATAGCAATAACCCCGCTGCCTTCTTTAAGTGATTCACCCGTAGAAACCTGACCAACAAAGCTGTTTGCTCGATCCATAGTTCGCCCTCTCGCACGACCCATTTTTTCCCATGCAGAACTCTCCCATAACCCTTGAGAACTTTCCTTTTCGCCAGTAGCGGCATTAAAGGACAAACCTCTATTAATCAGAGGCTTGCCAGGAAGAGGTACAGGTTCAGTAGAACTGGTCTTATTCTTTAGAAAGAAAATGTTGATGGTTATTACCATCCAGATTATCAAATATGAATGATTGAATACATACCTTGCGTAAAGGTCTGAATCCTTCGCTGATCACTTCATCGTTGTCAATCATGTCAAAATTATTTGAATACCTAACTTGGTGCCTCAAATTCAATTAGAGAACAAGACAAAATGAATGAACAAGATGACTGCACTATTACACAATCTTTTATTATGCAGTTTGGATTTTGGATTTGGATTGTTGCAGTTCCGGGTTCGAGCAAGCTTCATATTCGTACCGACGGTATATGTTGCTCTCCCACCCCGGCGGCGCCCTCTTGCTGTACCATCATACCGGCAAGAAGATATTTGGCGATATACACTTTTTTCGTATTTTCGTCCTTTCCCTCCCAGCGGGAAGCCGAAGAATTCGAAAGAATAATTTATTTGCCTTACACAAAAATTCATGCTTGGATCACAATTCAATAGCAATAAAATAGACTTACTGACTGATTTCCCCGCCGTTGTTATTTATTTGCTAAATTTTAGTTCAAGACGATGGCAGACACAAAACCTGAAATCAACACAGGCATCATGGACAAGAAGAAGTCCCCAAATCGTTTAATGGTAGATGACACTTCCAACGACGATAATTCAGTGGTAACTTTGAGTCCAGCAAAGATGGAAGAGCTGAAACTCTTTCGTGGAGATACCGTATTACTGAAGGGCAAGAAGGGAAGAGATACAATAGCAATTGTTTTATCTTCTGATGACACAGACGATGCAAATATTAGAATGAATAAGGTATTTAATTCACCACTTCATCTGGTGTATATTTGTGCAATACTAATTCTTTTTCATATTTGTAGGTGATAAGAAAAAATCTTAGAGTAAGATTGGGTGATTTGGTTACAATTGCTGCGAAGGAAGACGTGCAATATTGTAAGAAAGTCCATATCCTACCATTGGATGATACTATTGAGGGCATTTCCGGAAATTTGTTTGATGCCTATTTAAAACCTTATTTCTTGGAGGCTTATAGACCAATTCGGAAAGGTGACTTGTTCTTAGTGCGCATGGCCATGCATCCTGTGGAGTTTAAAATTGTTGAGATGGATCCTGCTCCTTACGGCGTGGTAGCCCCCGATACCGAAATCCACTGCGAAGGAGAACCAGTGAGAAGGGAGGATGAAGAGAAAGCAGATGATGTTGGATATGATGATATTGGAGGTTGTCGTCGTCAAATGGCGCAAATCCGTGAAATGATAGAGCTCCCTCTTCGTCACCCAACTTTGTTCAAGACTTTAGGTGTGAAGCCACCAAGAGGAGTACTTTTGTATGGCCCTCCAGGATCTGGAAAGACTCTCATTGCCAGAGCAGTTGCGAATGAAACTGGTGCATTCTTCTTTTTGATAAATGGCCCGGAGATCATGTCAAAAATGGCTGGTGAATCTGAGTCTAATTTGCGCAAAGCATTTGAGGAAGCCGAGAAGAATGCTCCATCCATTATTTTTATCGATGAGATCGACTCAATCGCTCCTAAAAGAGAAAAGTCAAATGGTGAAGTGGAGAAGCGTATTGTATCGCAATTGCTCACTCTCATGGATGGCTTAAAGGGTAGATCAAATACTGTTGTTATTGGTGCAACTAATCGTCCCAACTCAATTGACGCTGCCCTTCGTCGTTTTGGCCGTTTTGATAGAGAAATTGATATTGGTGTGCCTGATGAAAATGGTCGATTGGAGATTTTCCGTATCCATACCAGAAACATGAAATTAGACGACGATGTTGATCCTGAATCCATTGCAAAGGATACTCATGGATTTGTTGGTGCTGATATGGCTGCCTTGTGTACAGAAGCAGCAATGCAATGTATTCGTGAAAAGATGGATTTGATTGATATTGAAGATGAAACTATAGACGCTGAGATCTTGGCCTCTATGGCAGTTACTCAAGAGCATTTCAAATTTGCCCTTGGTCACTCTAACCCTTCCTCCTTAAGAGAAACGGTGGTTGAAGTGCCAAATGTCACTTGGAGTGATATTGGTGGTTTGATTGACGTTAAGAATGAGCTGAGAGAGCTTGTTCAATATCCGATCGAACATCCAGAGAAGTTTGAGAAATTTGGTATGTCTCCATCTCGTGGGGTTCTGTTTTACGGTCCACCTGGTTGTGGTAAGACTTTATTGGCAAAAGCTGTCGCAAACGAGTGCCAAGCCAATTTTATTTCCGTTAAAGGTCCAGAATTGTTGACCATGTGGTTTGGTGAGTCTGAAGCTAATGTTCGTGATGTTTTCGCCAAGGCAAGAGCTGCCGCACCATGTGTTCTTTTTTTTGATGAATTGGATTCTATTGCTCAACAGCGTGGTGGAAGTAGTGGTGATGGAGGTGGAGCTGCTGATCGCGTGATGAATCAGTTGCTTACTGAAATGGATGGTGTTGGCGCTAAGAAGAATGTGTTCATTATTGGTGCTACCAATCGCCCTGACATTATTGACGCAGCTTTGATGCGTCCGGGAAGATTGGATCAACTCATCTACATCCCAATGCCTGATTACGAATCTCGTCTTTCTATTCTCCGTGCAGTCTTGCGCAAAACCCCAGTCAACAAGGAGGTTGATTTGCAATATCTTGCTTCCCAGACCGAGAAGTTCACTGGTGCAGATTTGACGGAAATCTGCCAGCGTGCCGCGAAGTTAGCAATTAGAGAAGACATCATGAGAAATATTGAAAGAGAAAAGATTAAGGCTGAAGCAGAGGCCCAAGGCGTGATGCAAGACGATGAAATAGAGGACGAGGACTTAGTTCCTGAAATTCTTCCAAAGCATTTCGAGGAAGCTGTAAGAAATGCTCGCAGAAGTGTTAGTGATAGAGACCTCGCCCAGTACTCATCTTTTGCGCAAAACCTTCAACAATCCAGAGCCCAACTAACAACAGGTGGTGGAAGCTTGAATAATTTCGCCTTTCCTCGCAATAACAATACAAACCAGCCAGGAGGAGCAGCGGCAGCTGCAGTTGATGACGAGGAAGACTTGTACTCGTAAACAGGTTTGTGAATACGTTCATAAAATCATGTAATATACATATATATCACTTGTGTAATTTTGAGTTTCACTCATAAATGTGTAAATGCTGTTTGTTCATAATAAGTTACCTTACAAATGTCGAGCATGATTGTCTTCTTTCGAGTTCTAGATTATAGTGCTTTAGATGGTTTTGATATGTTACCAACATCATTCATGAAGCGCTTCCTCCACCTTTTTATTTCGCAGAGTTTCTGAGTTTGAACTACCTCTTTGCTGGTGCAATGCTGACACGTATTTAAGTAATTTGCAGATTTTTGTGGAGGCAATTCTCTGACTCCGTGCAACTTAATGTAGTTTTCGATTGATCCAATAATGATCTCTGGGTCACCCTCATAGGTGAAGGTAATGGAATATGGGACTCTTGGGATTATTTTTTCAATGTTGTTCTTCTTGTTGCTGGGATGAACCGATGAACTGACTACGCTCACTGCTTCTGCTCGGTCCATCAGTCCATCAACACTACTAGCTTTTGTATCAGAAATTTCTTCTTGATTTGTATGTACACCATGTAAATCACGCAAAACTGCATCAACTCGAGCGAGCTTATTCCCGGTTTCATCGTGCTTGAGAGAGAGCAGCTTTATTTCAGAAAGTCCGATATCTCCATATTTTTGCGCACCAATTATCCTTGGAACCGAACAAAAATAATCAAATGATCTAGATTTAGACATTTTGAACTAGTGTCTGGCATCACAAACAACAAGTAAAAATGGAAAATGGTGAATGTCTTCAATTTCAAAAAGCATTATTGCCCCACAATCACGGAGCAGGCAGCACAAGAGCGCGGCCGGCGCCAGCAGCAGCACAGGTCGCGCCGGGCCAGCAGCAGCAGCAGCAGAGGGCGGGAGAATAACCATCACCACAATGACACCATGTTTCTTTTTTGCATCCAAATCTGCAATGCCAATGTGTGCGCCTGCTCTGTGTATAATATTGTAGATGTGGTCAATCTACATTCTGGAATCATTGTTCCACGCTCCGCATTGCTCTTTTTCATTCCCAATTCCACTGTAATCATGTATAATCCTCGCTTGATTTTCGGCTGCAATGCTACAAAGAATTAATATTTGTGTGTGTGCGTTCACACACCAGGACACCAGGTCTAGAAATTCTAGTGTACACACAAATAAAATATATTCGCATATCTTCAAATCTAAGTTCCAAGTAATTGCTGCAATTTATCTATTAATTCTATTGTCCATCAAGTACCACCAATTCAACAACAAGAAGTAGAGAACAAAAATCAAAATTGTTTTATCTCATTCTTTCTCTTGTCGTTTATCTGCGAGCATAGCCTTCTGAATTTTCTGCACCTGAAAGCCCGAAATATAGCTGTGATAGTAATAAAATGACACATAATACCTTGGCAATGCTCGAAAAAGCGAAAGACCTATTCGTCATCAAATTTGGAATTAAGCCAGAGTTGGCAACTTTTGCACCAGGCAGAGCAAATTTGATTGGTGAACATACCGATTACAATGATGGCTTTGTGCTGCCTTTTGCATTGCCGTATAAAACAATTTTCGTTGCTGGTCGTTCTAGATCAGAATTTACCACAATTTTCTCTACGGCCATACCAGATGCTGGAGTTACTTTCAAGATTGACAAAAATTTATGTGTTGGGGAACCATCATGGGCTAATTATGTAAAAGGAACGATCTATCAATATTTGGAGGATCTTCCTATTGGTGTTGCGTTCAATGCTGTCATTATTTCGGATGTACCACTTGGAAGCGGATTATCATCATCTGCTGCTCTGGAGTAAGTGAAAGTGAAATTTTTTTCTTAACCAATTGATCGTTTTTCTGCAGAGTTGCGACAGCAACAATGCTACAGGAACTGTACGATCTACCTCGAGGCGATGAACATTCGTCGATTCAAAAAGCTCTCCGCTGTCAAAAAGCTGAACACGACTTTGCTGGTACTCCATGTGGCATCATGGATCAATATATATCATCCCTTGGAAAAGAAGGTCATATGCTACTCATCGATTGCCGGACAAACAACGCTTCTTTGGTTCCTTGTGGAGATGGTGCTGATTCTCCTGTCATTGTAGTAACCAATTCAAATGTAAAACATTCCTTGTCTGGCAGTGAATATCCTGACCGTGTGAATCAATGCAGAGAGGCGGTACAAGTGTTAAAACGTCACTACCCTGAAGTAATCGCTCTTCGAGATGCCAATTTGTCAATGCTCGAGCATGTTAAACATGAATTATCAGATATTGTTTTTCGTAGAGCTCGGCACGTGATTAGCGAAAATCAGCGCACTCTCAATGCCGTGGATGCATTGCAGCGTAGAGATTACAAAGCTGTTGGTGAACTCATGAATCAAAGTCATGATTCCTTAAGGGATGACTATGAAGTTAGTTGCGATGAGCTGGACTCCTTGGTTAGATATGCAACGGGAGTGCCTGGGGTTCTTGGAAGTCGAATGACTGGAGGAGGATTCGGTGGTTGTACTGTTACATTAGTGCATAGATATGCTATTCAGGACCTCGAGGAAGTACTCCGTGAGAAATTCTTTGAAGATTTCAATAAGCGGTGTGACTGTTATGAAGCAGTTCCTTCTGCAGGCGCTGGTATTCTTTCTATAAATGTTGAGAAGTTAGAGGAGTCCAAAAGACCGAACTGGATTGACTATTTAGCGCCAGCGACTGTTATTGCTGTCTCTCTTAGCATCGCAATTTCATATTTACTTCGTCGAAGATGATGTAATTCAATGTTTCGAAAAATGTACTTAATATTAAAAGATTATTTTCGTCTCAGCAATCTTCCCATAGTCTCAAATATTTTCTAACATTATAGATGGCGTTACTTTGTCATGAAACCATTCAATATCACTTTGTTGCAACAATTCTTGAGCACCTGACCTAATATTGTGGCAAATATTTGCTAATGGCATGATAGAAAATGGCTCCTCAATTTGAATTCCCAAATCTTCAATACCGAGCATAAATATGCTGTTAAGAAAAACTACGAAAGGGACTACCCACTTTTTGCTTATTGGAAATTCATTGTACAGGCTCATCGGCAACATCATGAGCCACAATAACAGAAATCGTGCAGTTAATTTGGTATACACCAAAGGAATTGGAGTTGTATAAATACGATCACAACCTTCCATCGCATTTGTTAATTCAATCATCGCTCTATCAACATGTGTTTGCATGTTCATCAGCATGCTTCTTGTTGCTAGCAAACGTGACAATTGGGCAAGCACAAACTTGGGTTTATGTTTGGAATTGACAATACCCTCCAATTCATCCTCTAACATTATGTCTTCCAACTCATGACGTAGCTTATCGTGATCACTACGATCGCCCAAATGCCATTTTAAGCATCGAGAGAATGCTGTTGTAAAGCGAAAAATAGTTGCAACTTGTTCTTTGTCGCCACTAATCCACGCATTTGTTTGTCGCATAATATCAAAGGATTTGGCACTAATGACAGACCAAAAGTTGCGCGCTTCTTTCCATCGATCGTATGCTGTGTTAGTTCGAAATACCAAGAGCAGTCCCAACGAAGAAGAAGTTATCGATAATGGTAGAAAAGGTACTGTCATGAGCGGGAGAGGCCAATGAATTAATTTCAATTCCAATAATAAGTTGTAGATAACAATAACGGCAGATACAAATGTAACTCCTAGAGCTTGCTTGGTCAATCCTTTAATAACCTGACTTCTAGGCATTTTGAGGAGTTCATGAAAGTAGCGATTGGAAGAGCGGTGTCGTTTCCAGTCATAGTGTGTAAACACTGTTCTTCGCAACTTCCTCAATTCTTCACGATCTTCTTCTGCTGGATCAATCAAATCTCCAACCAGCATAAGTAATGGAATTTTGCTCTTCAAGGCAGGGTTGCGTACAAGATTTAAATTCTTCACAGATTCAGTAGACGTGGGCAACCATTTTCCATAACTTTCTCGAAGACGGCAGAAGCGAAACGGAGAAAAGTGAAGGAGAGTGACACGTCCAGGGAAAGATCCAAGGAGAATTAAGAGAAAGATGGACAACCTCAATACTACCATCCTTTTGTACTATTGACTGTGCTGAATGATGCAATTATACAGTATGTGGTATTCCATATATGCCATTGCACAAACAACCTTCCGCATTGTGGATTGTGTGTGTGGATGAAATGTTTTTTGAAATTCAGAATGAAACTCACGAACAAATTAAGGCAACAATATTATACTAGGGGCCCGTGGGGCTTGGTCCAAAAGCTGCTA
>JACCEA010402295.1_pt1 | contig 12124 bp, 10 predicted proteins | sample 7449851 | NCBI WGS metagenome assembly JACCEA01 (sample SAMN15323453, study PRJNA562643) | freshwater metagenome | isolation source: river surface water | place: USA:Blue River Watershed | collected 2017-08-18 | reverse complement strand
TATTAATAATGCTATAAATAATCAAGATATTAATAATGCTATAAATAATCAAGATATTAATAATGCTATAAATAATCAAGATATTAATAATGCTATAAATAATCAAGATATTAATAATCAAAATATTAATAATCAAGATATTAATAATCAAAATATTAATATAATATTGTAATACAATAAATAATAAAAAAATTGAAATTTTTATTATTAAATAGATGTAATATAAGTATTTTATTAAACAACCAAGCCCCCCCGCACCCCTCACACGCACCGCTCACGACCTTTTAAAAAGTAATAAACTAACAACTACGCATAACACAATTCAAAAATGTCAATAAAGTGTTTTCCATTTGAAACCGACTGTTTGGCTCTTTTACAGAGTAGACAATACACAAAGATTCAACTATTAAATAGAATGAAAGAACCAAAAGCAATTCCTCATGCTAAATGTATTCATTGTGGTGATAGAGATTGCTATGGTAAATGCGATTCACATGAATGTAACTGTACTAGACCATGTGATGCAAAGTATTGTAATGCTCACTACTTATTTGAAAAAATGAGTACTTTAAATGGTGCTCATCCTCACTATTATTCAGTTGAATATTATTGTGAAGAATGCGAAAGACTTGGATGCATATGTTGTAAACAATGTGGTATACCATCACATCAATGTAATTGTTATGGTCAAAATGATGATATTGATTATGATTATGGTTCAGATGAGGAAGAACCTGATGACGCTGATGACGCTGATGAAGCCGATGACGCTGATGACGCTGATGACGCTGATGAAGCTGATGAAGCTGATGAAGCTGATGAAGCCGATGAAGCTGATGACCAAGATATTGAAGAAAAATTTAATTATACTTGTTGTGAGTGCAATATCAGGGAAAAAACATCTCCTGATATGATATTCAAGAGACTTTGTAGTAATTTTTATTGCAATAATTGTTTTGATTATGTTGCTGATGCGCTTGTATCGGAAGAAATTATTTCTTATTACAATACTTCAAATTTTGAAAATGGTTATGATGGATGGTATAATCCTGAAACAGATGTTTTTCATATTGGACAGTGGATAAATAAAGTGTTCGAACCTTATATGGATGATGAGCGTAATATTAGATATTATAGCACTTAAATGATTTTTAATATTTTTGTTTATATAAAATATCGTATTTTAATTTTAAATATTTTGTTTTATATTTTATATATTTTTCATAATATGTTCTATTAAACGATGTTTGTTTATTTGTTATTTTACTTATAGGTTTAAATCCTGTTATTGACATATTATCTTTATATTTACGGTGAATTAATTTTGTTATACTTGTTACTTTTTTTAAATTTTTTATTTCACTAATATTTGCATAATCAAAACTAATTGTTGGAACATCAATTTTAGTATGATCTATATCATAATTATATACTGTTATATTATAATTATTATCTAACCATAAAACAGGTGCACCTATTATAATACCATATAATTTACATAATATATCATTAGTTTGCAAATAAAAATAATTATCATATGATATTTTCATTTGAATCCAATCACCAAACCGTTTTGCACCAAATAATAAACATACTATTATTTCACATGCTTTTTCTTTTGTTAATTTTAATGATTTTATATAATTTAAAATTGTTTCCATAGTATTATATGTTTTTTTATAATCTACAAATTTTTCAATTCCATTTTTTAATTCTATAAATTTTATTATATCATCTTCTGTTAATATATAATTAACTAAATTTAACGTTACCTGAAATAGTCCTTTTATATTTAGTAATTCTTCATCTTCAGCTGATTTTTCTTCATCTTCGTCTTCATCTTTACCAGATTTATCACTTTTTCCTTTTCTACCAACACTATTACCTAGAACATAAAACATAATATTATCATCTAAATTATATGTACATTGTATAATTAAAATAGTTTCCACTTTAATAACATTATATGTATAATCGCATATTATTATTTGATGTTTATCAAGGTTATTATATAAATCAAAATATGATAATCCTATTTTATTATCATTTTCTGTAAATATTAGTTGATATGAATTTTGTTTATTATTTTTTGGTTTTTTAGTAAAAAAATCTTTTCCAGAAAAAACAGTAGCAGCATCAATATTTTCCTTATTTTCATTTAAAATTTTAAACTTGAAAATTCCATTTATATAATCAAAATCTAATATATCTTTATTTGTATCATCAAATAATGTTATTGGAAATGTTATCATATTTTTTTTTAATTTATTGATATTTTTTTTTATATTTGTTTTAATTATATTTTTATAATCTTTATTAGTAGTAAAATAATTTATTAATTCATTTATTTTTTCTTCATTATTTAAATTATAAAAATAAATTAAATAATATATTTCTTGTCTTTGTAAAAAAATTAAATTTTGTATATATGAAAAATGCCAAAATTCTTCTGTAATTATTTTATTTGATGCAATATATAATTTAATTTCTATTCTATCTATATTATTATTTATATCTTCTAATATATTTAATATTGTTTCTGTATTATTTATACCTTCAAATAATAATTTAAAATTATTAACAATTATATTTTGCATTTCTTTAATATTTATTTTTTTATATGAACTATTATTATTTATTAAACTTATTATTGTTTCAACTAATTTTTCTTTATTTGAATCAAATGTTGAAAATCCTACATTTTTAAATGATGATATTAAATCTAATTTTGTTAATATTAATGTTATTTTTGGTTCATAATAATTATATAAATTATCACATATTTTTTTATTTTTATTTGTACACAATTTACCAAAATCATGAATATTATCAAAATATGATAATATTAATATTAAATCTTCTTTTGTAATATCAAAAAACCCACTCATATAATATTATTTATAAAATATCTAAAGATAATTTAATATTATTATTAAAATGTTTGTAATTGTTAAAAAAATAGTAGAAAATATAACAAATATTAAGTATCAATTTAATTGTTATAAAACCATGGAAAAATGTCCTGATTATCATTTTAATAATAATAATGAAATTTTGTATATTATTGAAAATAAAGATATTTTTACCACATTAATAAATTATAACAATAAATTTATTGAACGTAATAAACTAGATAATAATATTATTTCATTTTTTGATAATTATACTTTTAAACCAAACTATTATCAAGAACATTTTTATATAATTAATAATATTGATGATTTAATTAATTATTATACTTCTGGAAATTATATGTTAGATAATAATGTTGCTTTAACATTTGATATTTACAATAATACATTTATAAAAAAATTTATTTATGATAATAAATTAAAAAAAATTGTTACAATTGATAAATTTATTTTATATAATTCAATGTATTCACCAAAAGTTAATTATAAATATAATGACATTATTAAATTAATTGATGTTTTAATTAAAAATGATTATATTTTTGATTTAGAATACTATTATAATAAAAATACTAATCCTAGTATTTTAAACTATATTTTTAAACATGGTAAATATATTAATGAAAATATGTTATATAAATTATTTGATTGTATTCCACTTTATAAAATTGCATTAGAAAATGGTGTTGACCCTAATAATAAAAATAATAAAATTGATCAAATTTATTTATATTATAAAAATTATACAACTAAAACTTTTTTTAAACTTGAATTATATTCATTAGCATTAAAATATGGATTTAAATTTACTAATTCACTTTCTGCATATTTTTTTATATTAATGTTTCTTCATAAAAAAGAAGTACAATATCAAGAATATAAATATAGTTTTGATGAATGCGATAATAATTATGATTATGATAGTGATAGTCAACAAGAAATAGAAGAACGTGCTATTTACGATGATCATGAACAAAAAACAGAAGGTGATGATTTTTTTGATAAATTTAATTTAAAATTATTAAATATTAATTTTAATATTGAAGATACTACTAATAATATTTATGAATGTTCAGATGTAAAAAACTATGATTTTGTTTGTCCTCGTCATAATTATGATATTGACTCTGATAATAATTCTGATAATAATTCTGATAATAATTCTGATAATAATTCTGATAATAATTCTGATGATGATACATATTATAGTGAAGATGATGATGAAAATAATAATGATGATGAAAATAATAATGATAAAGAAAATAATAATGATAAAGAAAATAATAATGATAACAATGAACAAGAAAATAATGATAACAATGAACAAGAAAATAATGAACAAGAAAATAATGATAACAATGAACAAGAAAATAATGATAACAATGAATTAGATAATATTTATACAAATGATAATGAATATAGTAATGATGAAAAAATAAATATTAAAATATTTAATAAAGAAAAATCTGAAATTATAAAGTATATTAAACATTATTCACATAATAAAAGAATATATCAATATGATGAAACACAAAAATGGTTAACATATTTTTATATTGTACCACGATGTAAATATATTGATTCAGATTATGATTCAGATATTGATAATCCAATAAGTGATAATTATTATAAATATAAAGAAGAACGGTTAGTACTTACATATAAAGAATTTGTAAAACAATTAAATGAATTAAATATAAAAGTTTCAACTAAAACAAAAAAAGAAAAATATCATTTTTTAAGAAAAGTATATAAAAATTTAAGTAAATATAATCCATTAAATATTTGGTTTGATGAACCAATTAATATAAAATATGATAGGTTTATATTATAATAAAATATTATAAATATTCAATTTTTAATTTTTATATAAAAACAAATATAGATTATATAATAATGAATTTAACAAATGATTTTTTAGAAAAAAAAGAAAAATATAGTAATGAATTACTATTAAAACAAATGAAAGATTTTTCTAATCAAATTGAATATAAAACAAACTTGTTAAATATAGATAGTCAATTTCGTAATAAAATTCCTAAAAATATATATCAATCATCTAATATTACATTACCGAATAATCCAATAGAAACTACTATTGGTTCAGATATTATTAAAATTAATTATCCAAAACATCAATTTCAAGTAAATGATAGAATTATAATACAAAATGTAAAAGGAAATACAAAAACATTAAATAATTGTATTTATATGTTTAATAATTTTCAATATATGCTTATTAATTTTCCAAATCATAATATTGGTTCAGATTATGAAAATCAAGTTTCAATTGAAATTATAAATGACATTGGTAATAAAACATTGTATGGTAACATTCCAATTAATGGTATTACAGGTATTTTCAATGTTTATTTACCATCTGTTATAACAGTTACATTAGAAATATTAAATGTATTAAATGTTTCTTCAGTAGAAGAATTAGATTCAAATTGGTTATTAGTAAAATTACCTTTTGGATTTATAATTAGTGGTAAATCATATATGATTTTAGAAGATGTTTTTAAAATTAGTTTTTTATCAATCGGTGGTATTCCATTAACAAATATTAATGCTGATTTTCCAATTAATTATCAAAGATATCAAGGATATCAAGAAATTATACAAACAGATACAAATAATATTTGGATACAATTATCATCAGTTGCTTATAATAATGATAAAAGCGGTGGTAATCAAATACAAATAATGTTAGTAAAAAAAACATTAGAAGGATATCCAGATGCTAATAGTTATGGTATTACATTAAAAAAAAACTTTAATAATGTTGTTAGAATAGAATTAATATCTACTGAATTTCCATATATTGATTTTTTAATTAATGCATCAGGAAGTAAACAAAATAATAAATTATATTGGAAACATTATGATGATGGAAATTATATTTATCAAGCAAGTATTCCAGAAGGTAATTATGATTCATCTAGTTTAATATCAACTATTTCTAATATTTTAAATGAAGTTCCAAAAATTGATTATACAGTAGAAAATCCAATATATAATATATTTGAAGTTAATTTAGATTCATTTACACAAGAAATTAGTTTTATACCTTATAAAAAAAATAAATTACCAAATTCATTATTAGTATCATTAGTTGAAATTAATAATATTAAATATGTTAAATTAACTATATCTCATGAAGGTAATTTAGTTGAGAAAATGGATACAATTGAAATATCTGGTGCAGCCAAAATAGGTACAATTATTGATTCAAGTTTAATTAATACAACCCATACAGTATATGATATAAATGTAGCAGAACAAACATATTCAGTATTAATTGCTCCATTAAATCAAATTACAAATTTAACATCTATTGATTTAACAGGTAATGGTGGTCCAAGTATTATAGTTAAAACTAAAGCCAAAGTTAGTTTTTTATTTGATAAAACAGATACAATTGGTAATGTGTTAGGATTTAAAAATGTTGGTCAATCTAATGCAATAACACCATTTAAAACAAAAGTTACAAATTTTGATGATTATATTCAATCTACTAATTTAAATGAAGTTGGTAATATTGATAATAGTTCGAAAATATTAAATTTAACAGGAAATAATTATTATATTTTAATGTATCTTAATGATTATGAAAGTATACTTAATAGTTTTAATCAACCAGCATCATTTGCTAAAATATTAATGTCTGGAACACCTGGTGATATATTATTTAATACATTTATTAATTATCCATTAGAATTTGATTTTCCAATACCATCATTAAATGAATTAACTATTAAATTTACATATCCTGATGGTAATTTGGTTGACTTTAGAAATATTAATCATAGTTTTACATTAAGAATTGTTGAAAAAATAATTAAACCAATAAATACTGGTATTAATTCTAAAGACACAAGTTATTTTGAAACTATTAAAAATTTATAAAAAAATTCTTTGTTTAATGTTCGTAAAGACACTTGGCTCCACGAGCACATGATTTACCATCTTTACAGGGCTTGCAAATATTATGAATATCATATTTGCAGGTTCCATTCTTGAACCACTTGCACGCAGGGCCATTATAGCAAATGGTCTTGGTAGTGATTGTCTTCTTTTTGGACGACGAGACATTGGTCCACTCATCTTCATCCGCAACTACTACAGCTGGTTCATTATTGAGAACTACAGCTGGTTCATCGTCATTACCGAACAAATTCTTTCCTTCTCCTAAATCTTTAATTTCAGGTTCCTCATTAATGGCCTTAATTGGCGCATTACACTCTTCAGGAGCTTTAGAAGGTACAGGAGTAGTAAGTGCTCTAGCAGCAGCACGGGTTTTCCAAAAGTTGGGTTGAGTCGACATTCTTGTGATTGGTTACTTTTAAGGTTTGAATTTGAGTTTGGTTTATATACTTGGTTTGTTTATTAATAATTTATTTAATAAGAAGACATGCTTAGCAGAAAAAATTTCAATTTTTTTAAATATTAATATTAATATTTAAAAAAATATATACTAGTTAATATAATGAAAAAGTTACTATTAACAACTTTTTTTGGTTTATTATGTACATTAGGATTATCAAGTGCATCTATTACATATACTGAAAGCGCATTAGCTGATCAAGTTACTGAATTAGCTGGTTTAAATTATAAACCAGCATTTAATCAATTTAGTGGATATTTACAAATTCCAAATTCAAAAAAAAATATTCACTATTGGATGACAGAAGCTGAAACCAATCCTGAAGAAGCTCCTTTAGTATTTTGGACAAATGGTGGTCCTGGTTGCAGTGGTTTAATTGGGTTTTTAACTGAACAAGGTCCCTTTTATCCTAATGAAAAATTAGAATTAGAACCAAATGATTGGGCCTGGAATAAAATTGTTAACATGGTCTTTTTAGAACAACCAGTTGGTGTTGGTTTTAGTTGGACTTCAGATTCATCAGAATTAAAAATTGGTGATGACCAAGCAGCAAAAGATAATTTACAAAGTATTATAGCTTTATTAGATAAATTTCCTCATTTAAAATCAGTACCTTTATATATAACATCTGAATCATACGGTGGTCATTATATGCCTCAATTATCTATGGAAATAATTAAATATGGAAAACTTAATTTTAAAGGAATGGCTGTTGGTAATCCATATGTTGATTACTATAGTGGTGTTGGTGCTCAAATGGAAACATATAATAATAAACAATTATTACCTTTACCCTTATGGGAAAAATATACTGAACAAGGTTGTTTAGATCCTGCTGTTATGTTAAATAATTCAGCATGTTCAACATATGCTTTAGATTTTATGAAAAGAATTGGTAATTTAAATCCTTATGCATTAGATTATCCAGTTTGTGTAACAGCTCAACAAAAACAAATGACTAATTATTTACTCGGTACTAGTACAAGTGCAGATTATGAACCATGTAGAGATAATTACATGACTGAATATTTAAATCAAGATATTGTTAAAAAACAACTCCATGTAAAACAAGATATTGTTTGGGAAGAATGTTCAAGAACTACTAAATATGAATTAAAAGATAAAATGTTTTCAACTATTCATTTATATAAAGAAATTTTAAATGTTGCACCTGATTTACATATGATGATTTATTATGGTGATGATGATGGTGTATGTGGATTAAATTATGGTCAAAAATGGATTTTTGATTTAGGATATGTATATAATAGTTTATGGAAAGCATGGTATGTTGATGGTCAAACAGCTGGATATCTTACTACATTTAAAAATAAAAATTTAGTATTTGCTACTGTTCATTATGCTGGTCATGAAGTACCAACTTATAAACCAAAAGAAGCTTTTCATTTATTTGAAACCTATATTAATAATAATTTTGGTCAATTATAAAAAAAATTAATTAATAAAAAATATAAAAATTGAATATAAAAATATAAATTAAAATACAATATATAATATGAAAGAATTATATAATGTATTTTACTGTCGTAAATGTAATAATGTAAATAAAATACAATCTAATTTTACAAAATCAAAAAAATTAATTTGTAATAATTGTGAAAATGTATTTTATTATGAATTATTTTTTTGTAAAAAATGTAATAAATCAACATATTGTATTAAACTAGAAAATTCAAAAGATGATAAAGAAACTAAAATAAACGCAAATGAAGAAATTAAATATATTTGTATGTGTAATGAAATTTATTCATCAGAAACTAAAGAAATATATAATGATTCATGTTGTATTATATCATAAAAAAAAATTGAATAAAATATTTATTTATAATAAAAACATAATTATTATGAATAGACATTTACAGAAGTTAATGAAAGATTATAAGGATATTCAAACAAATCCTTTAACAAATATTAAAGTTACATGTGAAGAAAGTAATTTACATAATTGGTATTGTATGATTCACGGATTAACGGAAGAAGAATATTCAGGAGGTGAATTTATTTTTAATATTAAATTAGCTGCAAATCATCCTATGTCTCCACCTGATTTTTATTTTCTTACTCCCAATGGACGCTTTGATGTAAATAAAAAATTGTGTTTTACTAATTCATCATATCATTCAGAATCATGGTCACCTGTATGGAATTTACAAACTATTATTCTTGGATTTTTATCATTCTTTTTAGAAAAACAATCAACCGGAATTGGGCATTTAGTAACATCAACTGAAAATAAAAAACAATTTGCACAAAACTCAAAAAAATATAATGTGGAAAAATTAAATAATATATTAGAATTATTTAATAAATAATTTTTATTTATTTTTCAGTTTCTCTAAAAATATATGAACTATGACCTAAGTCAATATATGACTGTATTTCTTTAATAATATTTTTTATTTCATTAAAATTATTAGTAATAAATCTATATACTGAATTTTTAACACCTTTGCTAATAATTTTATTTTCTATAAAAAAGTGTTTTTCATAATATTTAAAATAATCAAGTAAATGTAAATTGGTTAATACTAAATTATGTTTTAAATTATGTTTATTTATAATTGTATATATATAATTAATATTATTAAATGAATCAATAAAATGTTCTTGGTCATTTATTGAAATTGACATATATTTTTTTAATTTAGCTTGTATTGTTTTTGAAAATATTTTTATTGGAATCAACCTATTTTTAAATTTATTTAATACATCATTTATAAAATTTATATAACATTGTAAATCATTTTTTATTTCTATTTCATTGTTTAATAAATTTGTTTTTACTTTTTTATTTTCTTCTTCTAAATTAATATTTTCATGTAGATCAATTTTATTTATATCTATTTTATATTTATTATTAATTTCATTTTTATTTTTACAAGTAAATGCTGTAATTTCAGGGTCATATAAAATTTTAGGTTCACTTCCAAATAATTTAGAAATAAAACTATCATTACTTCTAATTGTATCAGTACTTGCAGTAGTTGATTCATCTTCATATTTATGTTCATCTTCATATTTATGTTCATCTTCATATTTATGTTCATCTTCATATTTATGTTCATCATCATAACCATGTTTTTCTTTTAAATTAATATGACCATCTAAATCTAAATTTATATCATCTGTATTAATATTTTTATTATTTGGTTTTATTTTAAATTTTTCATTACTTGGTACTAATTCATCAAAGTTATCATCAGGACTAATTTTTTCTTTAGAATTTATACAACTTAAACCAATACAACTACTAAAACCACCTTGTTGATTTTTTAATTGTATGTATTTATTTTTATACTTTAAATATTTTTTTTTATAATTATTATCCATTATATATAATTATAAAAAAATAAAATTAAAATAAAATAGCTTCTTCAGGTAAAATATCTTCTATTTTATATTTTGGTGCATCTGGACCAAACCAAATTTTTGGAGCAATTAATGTTGAATCATTATATTCTCTTAAAAAATATGAACATAAAGATAATGATGAATTAGCAATAATAAATTGATTACATAATGACATCATAATTAATATATTAACTGAATTAGATTCAGTTATAATTATATAATCATAATTTTTAATATTTGATCTATTAATCCATTCTTTTACCCAATTAATATCATCACTAAATATTAAATATTTTGTTGATGATGTATGAATAAAATCAATCGCATTTTTATAATATTCTTCAGTACATACAGGATGTATTCTTGGATAATTTAAATAATCACCTCTTCTAATATGAATCATACATATATTATTATTTGTATATTTTATTTTAAAATCATTTTTAATTTCTTCATATTTTTTTTTTATATTATTAAATAATATTTTTTTTATTTCAGGAATATATGAAATAAAATATTTATATGATTGAAAATAACCATATAAAATATAATTTGTATTTGGTTTAATATCTAATGGGTCATAATAACTATTTTGTTCATTTAATCTTATATATTTATTTGTATCAATTAATGATTCATTTAAAAATAAACAACTAGAAAAAATATTATATTTATTCATATCACCTCTCCAATATTTAGTATTAATAAAAAACATTAAATTAGAATCAACTTGTTTAGATGTAACATAACCATAAAAGAATTGAAATAATAAATTACCTAATCCACCACTAGGATGAATAATTATATTACTTTTATTTGCATCTAATAATCTATAACAAAAATCAAAATCATTTGATGATAAATTAGAACATGAAATTAATGTATTTAAATTTGGTTTTGATGAATGACATGGATTTCCCCAGCAATTACAATACCATATATTTTCTGAATTAATTATTTTAAAATTATAAATAGATGCAAAAAAACCAATAGCAACACCACTGTTATTTATTAAATCTGAATTATTATTTTTACATAATAAATTATAATTTTCATAAATACCAGTTTGAGATAAAATTTCAATACCTCTTTTATTTATACATATTCCTGGTGTGTATGAATGAAAGTAAAACTTAATATTAGCAATATTTCTAAAATCACCATGACCACCAATATATACTGGTCTGGATTCATTTTGTTTTTCTAAAAAACTGACTAAATTATTAATATTTACAAATGAATTACTATATGTAATAAATACATAATCATATGTTTTATTTTTAATAAATTTAATAGCATCAATATGATTTGTATTTTTTGGTAAATAATAATAATCAACATTTAATTTATTAAATAAATCATTCATCTTAATTAAAAAATTTTCTGTTTCTTCAATTATAATTATAATTAATTTCATTAATTAATAATAATAATAATGGTTTAAATATATTAT
>JACCEA010165563.1_pt1 | contig 12125 bp, 8 predicted proteins | sample 7449851 | NCBI WGS metagenome assembly JACCEA01 (sample SAMN15323453, study PRJNA562643) | freshwater metagenome | isolation source: river surface water | place: USA:Blue River Watershed | collected 2017-08-18 | reverse complement strand
ATATAGATTGATTGTGTTTCCTAGAATTAATTGTGTTGAGAAATCACTGGGAAATAGTACAAGAGTGCTTTATTAGGACGTTTGTAAGGTTAGTTACATAGTTCTGTGTTAGAGGCCCAACCGGCCGCCTGCATAACACTATTAATTCTCCTCTTTGCTTTCTCTTAAGATTTCTGCGTTCTTCGAATTGATTCACCAGAGTTGAGGTTGTTGAAAGTTTGAAGTGTGAATTGTGAGAATTGAGATAAGAACCTATTATCATCCTTGGTTGGTCTATCTCCTGCTGCAGATGTTAAAATGGAACTTGAACATCTTGGGGGTGAGAAGCAGGACAAGAATCATCACCATAACAGACATGAAAGTGATGCCACATGAGAAAAGAATACTGGACCTATTGGTCTAATTACCATGTCAGTGGTGAGCTTGCTTTTTATTACAACTATCTTTCTGTCTGGAATTATGTCGCCGAATACATGTATTCTTATTCAGACTTAAGACTAAATGAAGTTCAAGGTTCTATTTGTTATCTTGGCAATACTTATTGGCATGAAAAACAGTAGATTTTTGTTACATACAATGTTCGATGACTTCGCATCAAAGGGTCTATGTATATTATGATTTGGTGATAGGCAGTTCCCAATGATCAACTACGTTTAACGAGCCCTTTTATATCCACCAAAACTTGAAAATTCATCACGCTTCTTTTCTTCGTAGATTTTATTATTAGAACTGCTAAAGATGATATCTTCGGAATTATTTACGAGATTTTCTGTCTTAAGCATTTTTAGCTTTTGTAACTCTGGATCCCGATTTCCTCTCCAAGAAGCTACGACTGATGGTTTAAGATAAGTCTCTTGCCTATTTTCGTGCATCCCTTCAAAATCTCTCTGCCTTGAATCAACTTTAATCAACTGCATATTGGTTGAACTATTCAAATCGGAAATCAATACTTTGTGGGGGCCTTTTCGATATGCATCATCGTCGCTAATATCCTTCTCAATTTTTTGATGCTTTTCTTTTCTTGTGTGCCGATGCTTGTGCTTATGTTTCTTACGTTGTTTCTCCTTACTCTCTCCAATGGAATTGGTACCTTCATGCCTTTTGATTGGTAAAGATGAAGAAGACACGATTGCATCGCTCGCTCCCCATAAATCTACCCCCATGTTGATATCGTATTCTGAGCCAAGCTCCTTGTGCTTGTATGCGTGACCTGGTCCAATATTTACCTCCGCTGCTGGGTCGTTGTCCAGTATTTCAGATTCTTTGTCTAATATTTCTTTTGGAAGCTTATAATTTTCAACATGGTCACATCTTAATGTCCTTCCGAGCAATGAAATACCATTGAAATTATCCACTGCTAAAATGCCACTCCGACTGTCTTCATATTTAACGAAAGCAAAGCCTTTCGATTTATTCGTATCCTTTTCTCTGACCAAATGAATATCCTCGATTTCACCCCATTGACTCATGACACATATGACATCACCCTCCGTTAGCTCAAAAGACAGTCCGCCGATGAACACCCATGCGCTGTCTTTGTATTTTTCATGCCAAGATCCGCCAGTGATTCCTCCAAATATACCATGCTTGAATTCTTGCTCCGTGAGATTTTCAATGCTTCTGACGTTAATCATTTTTTCATCTAATAATACAACATATTTTGGATTGTAAATACTTCTATATATGGCTTTTTTATATGGCACTGTAAGCACAACACAATACCAAATACTTCTATAATAAATACTTCTACCAGCTACTAGCCAGGCGATACCAAACGGCTTCTTGGCCTAATTAGTCCACAATCTAGTGAACGCGCTCGTCGCTCCATGGTATTTCCATACGTTCAATAAATAGATCTTTTATACGATGCCAGATGGTAATGAACAATACAAGATCTATTCCGGCTTGCACCTTGCCTACTTATTGTCCTCATACGGTATATGAGTGTGAAACCCTGAGAGAAAACATTTCATGTATTGCTATTCCTTGAGAAAATGACATACTTGAAGGTGAAGTTACCCTGTTTTCAGTATCTAGTCGGGCAATAATATGCAAGTTTCTTCTACCAGTGGCTTCTAAAAGCTGCACCAAATGTAACAGTTTACAACATTGAATCTAATTTTGGCAAAAATTTCATTTCCCAAATAATTTGCGATGGCGGTAAGGCGAGTTCATGCGCATTATGGATGGTGATAACTGATGAGGATTCAATCATGTTGTAGATGTTGTATTATCAAGTAACACCCCCATATCTGGTCCTTCACCAACATGGTCATTTGCTGGGTTTATACCTCTTCAATCTTTGGAAAATTTTCTCAACCAGCAAGGTTTGATTGTGTTGGAAACGCATTGTGAACGATTGATTTTACCACGTGGTTCTTAGTTTTTACATTCAGGATTCTTTGCTGTGACATCGTTGTCTTCGAGATTTTAGTGGACTTGAAACAATTTTGTGAGTACTCAGGAGACATGATGCAGCTGAACTTCCCATCCCGGTCCATTATCTTTGAATTTGGCGACTATATTTTGTTAGATGCTCAAGTTGCAGAGTTATTGCGAATTCAATTTACGGAAGTACGACAATTTGCGGAAGAGACAATCTTCTTCGAAGCAGATCCAATTAAATTGGGAGCTTTCAAGAAACAAATCGAAAGTAATCTGGGGAATAAATTCTCAAGCTTAAAGACAGTTCGAAATGATAAAATTGTTATACTCAACAAAGTAAGGTATTTTTGTTTTGGTGATGAGAAACTCACAATCTCTTCAGGCTCGGAGCTTATTAAGTGCTTTGGAAAAAGAATTATTAGAATTAGATTCTGCAGTTGTGACCGCGAGCCATATTTTGGATCAATCAACCAAAATGTGTACCGAGATAAATGAACAATACGCTGCTGTTGATTCTACTTTGGTGCTTTTGAATAAGTCACACGGAGAAAAACTCCAGCAGGTCATAAAATCCAAGGTTGGTATTGAAATTTTGTTATCACGTCTCTTCTAATGCTTTCCAATTTAGTTCTTGTTGGAGGCTCGCCAGGTAAAATTATTGGGAGAAATTCAACAAATGTTTCCAATAAGCCGCTTGGACAATGGGGAATATGCAATTCGGTCATTGGAGCTTAATAGTGACTTGTCGTAAGTTATCGTCTGCAATTTGAATTTCAAATTTTATTTGTTTGCCCCAGAAATAACAAGGATGAAGATCATGTTTCTTCAGCGTTAGGATACGTAGTTCACGTGGTTTTGCTTATAAGCAAATATTTGGAGGTGACTTGCAATTTTATACAAAATTCATGTTGATTGAAATGATGGTTGATCTTTTTAACGTGGAGTTTTAGGTTCCGTTAAGATATCAACTTTTATTTATGGGTTCTCGATCGCTGATCCGTGATGCGGTAGGGGTGTCGTCCACTTCGGCTTATCCGCTTTTTAAACGAGGGGTTGAGAAAGATCGATTTGAGAAAGCACTCATCTGGTTGAAAGTCGATATTGAGCAACTTTTGTCTACCAGAGGAGTCGTTTATGATATTTCGCAATCCATGTTATATAACCTGGCTCAGTTGTTTGAAAGTGAAAAATGCCCGAAGCTGGCATTTTGATGAAATCGATATTTTCATGATTTTTGTAACTACTGTCGTTCTAAATGTTGAGATGGCTTGGATAATACGATAGTCTCTACTAACACAATTTGTAGTCGATGAGATAGATGATCTTGTAAATGTTCCGACGTTCTCGCTCCAGACCCAATTAAGCTTATTATACATATTCATATAACATAATATAGTGTCGGTTAATTTGGATGAGCATTGTAATTTGCTCTATAAAGATTGTTAACTTTTTTTTAACGGTTGTAAACTACAAAACCATAAATTACATCATTCCCTCCGCCCAGGCCCTCTTCTTGATGTCAGCAAAAATCTCAAGACATCACAAATATGCTTAATTAGCTCTCCCCCAAATAACAACTGCTGAGGCTGCTTGATCTGTGATACCAAATATCAGGCATTCACGAGAAGCATGATGAATCTCCGATGCCATTAGATATGAGACCAGTTATTTCAATTCGATGGCTCACATACAGTGGTTAATATGGTGCGAGGTGCCTTAAACCGAAGATTCTATATGGTGACAACTTCCTTGGCTTATTTCTCACAAGGCTTACAATAACTGTAGAATTGACCCATATACCTCAAAAAGAAAAAAGCAACTATATGGTTACTTTTTTATGTACACCGGTTGTTGTGAAATAGAACTGCAAAGTTTGAGTGTGAACCCCATAATATGCACTCTCTTCGGTTTTCTGATCACGCACAGCGGGTCGAATTACGATGAACAATACTGTACAAATGCACAATATACCATAGAATTGTGTCATTCAATTGAATATTTCGACGATTTGAAGCAAATAATGCTGAAAACAATCAATGATATCCTTGGCATTTTGTATTTACACAAAGCACATCCTTGAGTTATTTGCGAGTATGAGGAGAATCCTTCGTAATTGATGTAGGAAGCATAACCTAAAGAGAAAAAGCCCATCTGCTTAGAAAAATCAAGTTGATCTTAATCACGTTCACAAACTCTCAATTGATACCAAACTTCAAATAATACTCCATTCTTCCTTCACAAAAGAGACATTTCCATTTATTCGTAGAAGATATTAGAATGTGCAAGTAACATGCGCATAGCAATCACATGGACAAATCTGAAGAAAGCGAAGACCGTCAGTGTCCAAAGTGCAATCCGCGCACTTCATCTTGGTGAAGCAACAATATGGCAAAATATTGTTCATTTCAACGGTTCTTCGCTCGATTATACCATCGAAACTCGCAAGGAATTTAGTTTATAAGTGTTTAAAGAGAAAATCAGCTTTGATTATTACAATACAATAGAAGCAGCAGTAATGCATTTTTTCACACACAGCCGTTTCTCATTTCTGGTTTCGCAGCACGGACATTTTTATTCAATTCCAAATTCCAATTCTAGCTTTTTTTCGTATAGAGTTGTAATTTGACGTTCACTGATTTATCTTGAAAGTTGGATATTGTTGAGTTCTTCCGAATTTATTATGTTACTAATTATAAAACAAGAAATGAATATTTGAAATAGAAAACCTTTGTGTTTCTATGTGAGAATTGCAAGTTTTCTTCAAAATTTTGGAATTTGACATATATTGATAAAATCACTGCAATAACCATGTATAACGAACTAGACAATCAATCATTTGTTGTTTACAGACCTCCTGTTCCAACTGGCAGGCTAGATCCAACGTTTGTCCCGGCCAAACCATCTGAATGGCGACCATCAGTTTCCTACAAATACTCTTTGAATGACATTAAGAATCAATTTACTCCATCTGAGTTTTTTCGACATAGGTTGAAAACTGCTGGAAAGGAGATACGATTAATTCAAAGACTAGAAACCCGATGGAACCGAAGTTTTGATACTTTCTCTGCAGCTGCTCTTAAAATCCAAGCACTGTTTAGAGGCAATCAAGGTCGATCATACTTTAGGGTTATCAAAGAAGACTTAAGAAGGGATTTAGCCAGACGCAGAAGCTACTTGGCAGCAAAAGAAGCGTTTCAATCAAACGATTTTGATAGTGCAATTCAAGTGTGTATTTCAGCAGAAGAAAATCCCGAAGATCTTCTAATGATAAAAATGAAAAGTCAATATAGAATTAGGAAATACTCAGATTGTATTGAAACGGCCCGAAAAATTGTCGGTTAGAATTTATTCATATTTACATTCGTCTTTGATTATTCCAATATTTAGATGTACATCAAAGAAATGAAGAAGCCTATTTTTTGAGCGCGTGCAGTTATTGTCAGTTAAATCAATTTGATGAAGCCATCGCTCAACTGCGCGTTGTTACTATTTTGAAAGCGAGCTGTTCAGACGAAACTTATCGGTTGGTAGCTGGAGTTTCCGTAAGATTACTCCCTCCGGAATTCGACACTGCTATCGACAGTTTGACCCAAATCATTCAACGCACTCCCCGTGATTTTGATGCAGTAAGACTACTTCGTATTATTATTTATAGAAATTATTTCAGTGATATTATTATGCATTAGCTGTTGGAACGTGCATACTGCTACTGTTGTATCCAAGAATGGTCGGACGCCATGCATGACGTTGAACTTATATTAGCTTTTGAGCCTATTCATCTCAAAGCATTGCTTCTACGGTAAAGAGAACATGTGAATTTTGACTTATATACGATTGAAATTATTCTCTCTTAGTGGTAGAATTCATACTAGCACGAGGCAATGGAATGAAGCAAAAGTAGACTACGAATATATATTGATTCAATACCCAGGTAATAGAGAAGCAGTAGAACGATTGAAGGACATATCAATATTTGTTTCAAATGCTATTCGTGTTGATGACTGAGAGAGAATAACACAATCAATCATATTGCCTATCTAAGATGTTTTCTCATGAGTATGCAAAATACTTTTCCCCGCAACTCATCTAATACTATTTTGTCAACTTCAGAATCAAAAATTTCCTCAAATGCTGTAAAACCCTGTTTTTCATACCATGGAAATAGGTCTTTCCTTTGATTTATCACTCCCATTTCTAAATCAGCTTCAACATTGTTCCCATATGTATTTGCAATTTGGATTACTTTATTGGCAGCTGCTTCCACCAGTGCCTTGCCAATCCCTTGTTTCTCGTTCTTTGGGGGAACCGATACGGCAGAAAATTTCCCAACAACCTGTATTTATAGAGGTCCAAAATTAATTCCATGTGTTAAAATTTGGTGACAAACCTTGATCACTTGGTTATCGTGATTTTCGTACAACTCCCAATGCAAGTAGATACAGCCCACAATTTCGAAACTATTGTTCCTTATAGCAACAATGAATACTGAGTTTTTAGAATCCATCATTGTGAGGACTCGATCAACAGTAAATCGGAGGTGATACTCAGGTTTTTTGAAGAAAACGTCAGCCATAAAGGCAGCATTTCCGACTTCCACCAGCTGTTCTACATTACCCTTGCTTGCTTCTTGAACACTGAAAGTAATGTCCATTTTAAGCACGCGACTATTAAGCCAATTCTTGTTAGTATTCCTACAATACAATACTGGATCTGGAATCGGTATTGTACATGTACCAAATAATTAGCTACAATACTACCATCTATCTATTATCAACTATGCTTGTAAGAAGCAGCAGCAGCGCCAGCAGGGCAGAGCAGATACGCCCATCCGGATGGGGGCTTGTTGGTAAAAGCTACTATACCATATATGGCGGTGGGCGGTCAATTCGGGTGCGCTGCCGGCTCCCACCGACTGCTCTGCTGCTATCGCCACTCAATTTTCTTATGAAAAAGCCCCGGGGCGATCGCCCCAGGGCAAAATTACAATCGTGGCGACAGCAGAACAGAAAACTTATTGCTGAGTGCCTATATCGCAAAATATAAGAAGAGAATGATAAAGCTGATAAGGGCCTAAAGTAATATGATCATTGTTATACTAACTTTAATAGTGAAAGTTCCTTTGAAATTGATCTCAAAATGAGATAATGTAATTATTATTAAAGATTGTCACACATAAATAAATTCATTGCAAAATGAGAAAAACAACCGTTTCGCGGCTGACCGTGAACTTTTTTTGCTGGACCGCCTTATAAAAAGTGTCCGGACCAGCACTGCAGGGTAAACCCTTATTGTGTGTTTGTCAGAATCGGGTAGTGTGAGACTCTGGGATGGATTTATTGTTGTTCATGATGATTGGCCTAGTTAGGCCTTGTGTTAGTTTTGTAGTTTTGTTCGTTTCGTGTAAGTATAATATCGCATTGAGAATAGAATATTTATATCAACAGCAAATGTAAATTGAAATTGCGTATTATGGTAAATGTTAGACATGAAAATTTCAATTACAACCGTTTAACAACTATGAAATTCGCTAGCTGTTTTGTATTTCATTGCAATCTTCCAATCTCTCCATTGCTATACGGACTTCGTGTTCTTCTAAATCTTCAAACCGCGGCATGCTATTTTCGTCCCCTTTTACATCAAGCCGTACTCTCCACAATGCCATAGGCTCTTCGTCTGTGGGAGGCAAGTAACCGAAAATTGTACCATCCTCCCAAAAAAATATGCCATCACATGGTACCTTTTCATCCACTGGAAGCGAAAACATATCTCTTACAGGAATACGACATCTTTTACCGATAAAAGAATGAGCAACTATATCTGTCTTCCAATCATCTTCAATACCATCAATCATTTCGCCACCATCATCGTTGTCGTCGTCATCATCAATTAAATCGGAGTACTTGTGAGTGAAAGTCAAACTGGCTACAACAGCACTGCAAACTTTGATCATCCAAGAAATTAAGTCTTCAGTTACCACACTAACTACACCACTGACCCATTTACAAGGAATCATCGACAGCTTCGCATCTAGTTTAAACATTCCTCGCAATAAATCTCCTGAAGATTTCTTCCATACCAAAATTTCCTTGGGACACCTTATCCGAAGGCGCTTTAAAGTGAGCCTTATTCTCTCACAACCATGACCACAAATTTCATACCAGATATATTGCAATAAGGAAAACTGAGCTGATTCAATCCAAGTCTCAACTTGTTCTAACATAACCTGTTCATCAATAGCATTTACAACAGAATAAAGTTGTTGTGGAGGACATAAGGCTAAATTGAGCATGGAATCAGACTCTAAAGCTCCATTTAAGAGTTTGCACTGATCTTGTGGAACCACGTTTACAAAAGACAAGGACTGAATCCATGCCAAGTCTTCTGAATCAAAAGCCATAGTCGCAATTGACTTCTGCAATGAAAGCAACAGGACTTCTTTGGTATCGACGGCAGCAGCGATACCGTTTGCATTTGGCGATTGATCTTCCACTTCATCGCTAGCACTCTCTGCTGCTGAAAGATTTCTTTTCTTACGACTCTTTTCTTTGCGATTCAATTGCTCTTCATGTTTAATTCTTAGCTGACGTTCGTTCTCTTTTGCCTTATCAGAAAGTTCTTTTTTCCTTTCCGTTAGCCACTCACAATCATCAATACCTTGCAGCATACTCTTGATCGTATGAACGACATTTGAACCATGACTATACACGAGAGACCAGAACATTCTAGGAGAGCACTTTGACAAATTCATGGGCTTCAGAACTTCTCGTCCCATTCCTTCATTATCTTCCGATGCCAATTTACAGAGCGCCCTCAGAGTCTCATCTGGAAGTAAGTCAACTGTTTCCTCATGGAAAGTTCTACAACCAGCGCCCCGATGGAAATGAACATCAATCTGCTTAACTGCACCACTTCCTAACACGCGAACATTAGAGTTCTCTTCAATGCGGTAATTCCCAGAATAAACAGCATTTAGTCGAGCTAAGGCTTTCGTGGAATTGTACTGATGTTCCACCGCTTTTCGGAATACATCTCGAAGGACCTTATTCCGTCTCCCAGTCCCCCCTGTGACAGCTTCCATAAGATGAACTGAAATATCTGTCTCATTCGATGCGGTGTCTTCTAACGGAATTTTTCTAAAAGTTTTCTTTGTCCTTTGTTTTGTGCTGATACTGGAGCTTGAGCCGAGTGAAGCAACACGATTGCCAAAAGGGATCAGTTTTCTCGAACTTCCAACTGTAGATAAAGGAGATGGTGCTGTTGCAGCACGATCAACCAATGTGAATTGACCCGATGTTACTCTTTGTCGTTTTAGTGTACCCCCTGTAGAAAGTACACATTTCCCTTGTGCCTGTTTCCCCTTCACATCTTTAAGTTGTACCCTGAATGTCTCATTATTATTTATATATTTCTCAATTTTCTCGCCGGATGCTAAGAATAATGGCTTGGGAGGATATCCAACCATTATATCATAGTTCGTGGTCCCATCATCATAGTGTTCTAAACCGGAAAAGTGATCTTTTAACTGCGTTTGAAGTTCACTAAATGAGCAACTTTCGTTTACACATATGGAAGCAATACCGACTGGACCTCTAACCTTGAATGTTAGCATGATTGACGTTTCAAGATTATGACATTGAAGTCCTTTAGTTTATTAAATTAAAAGGGATCTCAGGAGGGGTTCAGTCATTTTATTATTAGATATAAAGTATATATAATGGTACATACATTCATGTAAAATAAGAAGTGCACCGACCGGGAATCGAACCCCCAGCCCCTGCTTGACAGAGGCAGGATTAAACCATCGGTGCCCAATGAAGTGTTTGTGGCTCTTCATTTAACTTAACCAATGTACTTCTAAATCAAACGACTACAAATATAGGTATTGAGTAGCTGCTATGTTATCTATCGAGCCAACAGCATTTTGATCAGCGCTTCAACAATTGGATCGAATATATCTTGACTAGGAAAATTGACTGCACTTTCATTTACATTTAACTCATCCTCAACGAATCTTGATTTATTGCTGCGGAGGCCACCACTCTCACCTGAGTTAGTTGAAGATGACGTGGCGAACCAAGACCAAAATGAAGTATTTTGAGTTGCCTTTGTGTCCTCTTGATGCAAAGATCTCTCTGCCGCCCCACTGGCTTTATATCGATCACTGTTTGTTGTTCCCGTCAAGGACAAAGGAGAAGAACCCAGTGTTGTGGCTTTACACACAAAGAGTGCTTGGTATACACGAATCAGTTCATTGTGCGACAAGTCCCACAAAAGATCCAACCTGTTCACTTGCTCGTGCGCATCCTCCATAAATGTTCCATCACTTGGTGGATCCTCCCTTAAATTCTGATGGATCTGAGGCGACGAGACATTACCTAATGATTCTGTCTTCCTGAAAAAGCTCCTTTCAACCATGGATTGAATCTGGATACCATACCGAACTAGCTCTTTCTCATCTTGGATGAAACCATTGTTCTTCATCGCTTTTCCTGAAAACTGTTGTACCGCTTTCGCAACTTGGTTCATGTCAACCTCATCTAAAGACAAATCAACACCTGATCGACTGCTCAACCCTTGCTGCTTTTGGTAGCTTGAACTTGCTTGAATTTGCAAGATCGGTAACAAATACTTAACAAAAATATATACAGCGATCTGCCTTTGATACGACTGAGTAATGAATAAGTCGTGTCGGAACAATTCTTTAAAGTGAAGAACATCAAGAATCATTCTTAGTAAATGAGTAAATAATACATCATAATCATACATACGGTGCAAACTCGATGTGTGAAGAGTTCTGTCCATTGGGTTAACAGTGGAAAATTGTACCCGAGTAGACACCATAGGATGCATGGTGTGGGATGTATTAATGGTTGCGGAAGATGGCAATCGATTACGCAGAGCCTCTACAACAACCGATTCATCATCGTTTACCTTCAGAGTGGCGGTTGTAGAGGGTGCAGCGGGTATTGGTAAATCCAAAAACTCCATGTCTGTACCAAAGGAGGGATCAATCTGATTATTGACACTACTACCCACAGACATCGGAGTTAATTTCCCACTTGTATTTCGGCTAATATTACTGCGTTGAGTTTGATTAACTTCAGTATTTCCCGTATGAAAATCATCAGTCAGATCCACCGTGACAGTAGTGTATTGTAATGAACGATGGTCCAATGATAGAGATTCATAGAACATGGGTATTTCTAGCAACTCATTGACGGACTTGTGAAAGCGTTTGCTCTTCGTGTTCTCTTCATCACAAATTATGACTTCTGCCATGTTAAAATAATCATTCTCCAAAGCAAATTTTGTTTTGGCATGTAAATCTTCAATCCACTTCTTTTGATCTGACAAAGAAAATGCGCGTAGCAGATGCGTCCCACGGGTGCTATTAATTACGATACTATGTAGCTGCTGCTCCTCGCTACTGAAAGGTAAATTGCCAGAGGAAGAAGCAGGTGGGGGAGCAGAGCCAGAAGAGAAAGAAGAGGGGAGGAAAGATGATGATGTTGAATTACTAAAGGGAAACCCAAATCCATTCCCAGTTGTAGAGCGATCCCGGCTGACACGATTATTGTAACTTGAGTTGTGCTTGTTGTGATGATGACTACTTCGAATCATTCCACTCAAACGAATACATATCGCTGTTGGTACTTTTTTCTGAATATCAATACACCACAAATGGTCTGTTAACACACAATACCATTTCCTCCACAAATTTTGATCTCGACTTGAGCGCT
>JACCEA010096669.1_pt1 | contig 12127 bp, 13 predicted proteins | sample 7449851 | NCBI WGS metagenome assembly JACCEA01 (sample SAMN15323453, study PRJNA562643) | freshwater metagenome | isolation source: river surface water | place: USA:Blue River Watershed | collected 2017-08-18 | reverse complement strand
GCTTGCGGCAAACTAGCGGTTGTCCATGCTCCTATGACGTTATTGCCATTTCCGACAAGGCAGGCTTTTGGAATTTCCAATGCAATCGCGGTTACATTTTTATCCAAAAGATCATCGTTGGTATTGGCTTGTGTAATTCCACCGGGGAAGCCTTTTGCATCACCCGCACCCGGAGTACTGTCGCCTTCTACAGGTACATAATTGACAAGGTCAAAGGTTTTTCCGAAATTCACCACAAAGGGATCTTTTCGCTGCCCAACAAATACTTTGCCGTTGGTGTTGCAACCGGGAATTGAAATGTCGTAAATAAAACTATTCGCGTAAGCAACATAATCTGCAGCGGAGTTAAATGTTTTATTGCCGATGTAATCTAAAGGTTTTTTAAATGAAGTGCCCTCACCGGATGCAAGCTGCACATCCATTCGAGTGCCGGTTTTACGATTACCTGCACGCAGTTTGATGTTGTAATTCTCATTAAAATTAGCAGCTGACATATTATTTACATTGATGCCGCCTACATTTTTTAATGGTACTGAAACAGAGCGGCTATTGCCTTCTGGCCCTACAGTCAACTTGATGCCATCGCCATTTGGTAAGGCTTGATTGAAGCGAAATTCAAACGTTAAATCTTCAACAGCATCACCCGTATTGTCGACATGAATGTTGTATATCGCTTGTGGGTCCATCGCAAAATAATTGGGGCCACCATAGGCGTCTTGCAAAGGAATATAGTTGGCGATTAGCGTAACAAATTCTCCACGACCATTTTCATAGCTGTTGAATGCATAAAAATCTGTCGAGTCGAGTGTTGGGAAGCGAGTGATGTTGGGTGCTTCGCGGTGGCTTGATGCAATGCTGTTTGCACTGATAAGCCCCGCACAGATTGCACCGATAACCGATACTAAATAAGAAGGTTTCATTATTTTCTCCGTTGGTTTGTGTGATGTTTAGGTGAAAGTTTTTTTGACTATCACTACACCAAACGGATCAATATTGATTTTGGATTCAACTTTTTTATTTTTATTTTTTATAAAAAACTACAAGGTCACTAATTCAGCGGTGTAGAGCACCTTACTGGGTTGTCCGGTGGGTGATCCTCCGGGCGGTTCTAAACTAACGGCTAATGCCGCTACAGAGAGCTCATCAAAAAAATGTGATCGAGGTAAATTTAATCGGCCTTTTTCAGGCAATAGCCCTAATGAAATGGGTGGTCGGCCATCGGTGGCGACCATCCATAATTCATAGTCTTGATTTTCCAGTGGTGTAAATTTGCGTGTGGTTGTGATCTGCAATTGTTTTTCGCGCAATTCAATTAACCATAAAGCTTCGGCATTTTCACTTTGCATTACCGCAATTTGATTGGGGTAGGCTGTTGTTGTGATGTTTGTATTAATGAGCAAGACCGCTAATAAAATGGCGGCTGCAGTAGAAAAGCCCGTAAACCATAACAAACCTCGCGGTTTTCGTTGAGGGAAGCTCACTAGGTTTTGGGTATTCGTATCGGTTGTTAGATCAGTCTGAAAACCTAATCTATGTTGTATCGCGTTCCAGACTTTAGGGTCAGGCTGGATGCTGGGCAAAGTCCCTCCGAGTTGATTCAATTGTGCTTCCCATCGCCAGAGGTTATGGCGTAATCCACGATGTTGCATTAAGAGTCGCTGATAACGGACACGCGCAGCTCCTTGCAAACTGCCCAAAACATATTCCGCAGACAGCGCATTTTTACGTTCTTCGTTGAGATAATTCATGATGCAAGGCACCTCTTTAAGCGTTCCAAACCGCGACGAATCCAAGTTTTGATGGTTCCTAATGGTGTTTCCATTTGCGCGCAGACTTCCATGTGTGTAAATCCACGAAAATAAGCAAGCTCAATCGCATTGCGTTGTGCGTCGTCCAATAAATCCATGCAACGATCTATCTGCACTCTATCGCGCTGATGATAAAGTTCTCGCTCGGGCGTTTGTTCATCTTCTATTTCTTCCGCCTCGTCCAGATCGCCAGTTTCACGGCGACTCTTAATGGCGCGTAACATATCCAGAGCACGGTAACGCACTATGCTTATCATCCATGTCAGTACTGTGCCTTTTTCAAGTTGATAGTCACCGGCGTTATGCCAGATGCGCACATAGGCTTCTTGTACCGCCTCTTCAGCCAAGTCACGTCGACGCAGCATTTGTAAACTGATCGCATAGAGTTTTCCGGCGGTTTGGCGATACAACTCAGCAAATGCCATGCGATCACCCTGGGCGGTCGCGCTGAGTAAATACAAAAAATCAGTATTTGGCTCCATTACACTTTCTCTTTTTATGGATGGATTAAAAACGGATCGGGTGGTTCCATACAAACCTATCAGCAACCCGTAACACCAGCAAATTAGGTGCTTCTGTGAGTTTACGATTCAAATGGCTTTTTGGATTCAGATTTTTATCAGGCGTATATTGGGAGTGGCACAGGGGGAGAGGAAGGAATGCCAGCATGAGCTGGCATTTTTAGCAAAAGAAACGCTTAAACTACAAGATCCTTATGCGATGTGTGCAATACCGCAATCATGCGGTCTTCGGCAGCAAACCGTGTTTCCAGTGTTTCGCCTAACCGTGACAAATCGGCGTCTATACTGCCCAAGTCGTCCGTTTCCAAATACTTGTCGTTAAAATCGAGCAGCTTTTCGGTCGTTTTATCAATGGTGTTATAGAGAGCACCCGCCTCTTGCAGAGCTTGTTTGTCCTGGAACTCTCGGCCTTCTTTTATAAGCTGATCGTAGATTTCAAAGTGCCCTGCCGATACATAATCAACCAGAATCTGACAGACTTCTTTGAGTTTTTCCCCGCGCTGCTGATCGCTTAGTCCAGCCGCCTCTAGCCCACTCAAGCTGCAATACTGCACCAGCAATTGCTGACGTTCTTCCAACCAGCGGTCGATAATCTCATTGACACCGCCCCAACGCTCTTTGGCACTTTTACAATTTTCTAACATGGAAAAATCCTACGTTTATCAAGTTACGAAACCTAGTTCACAATAGGCCAAAGCAGACGTTTGGGCAAGTTTAAAACCTATCCCTGTATGCCAACGGGTTTGGCTTGATCGGCAAATAAAGGGAAAGAGTTAGTCCTTTTTACGAAAGAACAGAAACAGATTCGCCAGCAATAAAAGCACAAATGCCATCAAAGACCAGAGGGCATAGCTCAGCCCCAAAATCCTATCCACATGCGCACAGTTACCATCGCCTTTTAATAACAACTTCAGGGCTTCTACGGGCGGGAAGGCCTCAAGAATATAAGACAACCCAGGGCCACAAGCCGGAACCTGATCTTCAGGCAGGCTTTGTAACCAGAGTTGACGGGAAGCAAATGCGGCGCCAATCAAGGCTAATAAGAACCCTAATGTTGGATAAAGCTGGCGCCCCCAAGCCTTGGGATTTTGAATCGCGGCTATCAATCCGATTACACCAACCAAAATAAAAAAGAAGCGTTGGGTAATGCACAAAGAACAAGGGATCATTTCCATCACATGTTCAGAGTAAACCGCAAAAAGAATCAGGGCGGTGACGTAAATAAAAATTGCCCATTGAATATGGCGTGTAGACAACATAAGTGGCTTCCAGTCAAAAAAACCATAGTAAGCAAAGGGTCGGGTAATCGCAATTCGTTAGATGAACTATGCTTAAGAAAAACTCGCTCTAAAGGTTCGGATTATGCGTTTTCTCCTTAAGTTTTTACTGTTGCTTTTTGTGCCATGCTATTCAATGACAAGCCTTGCCTCGGGTGGTGGTGGCCCGGCCTTTGCCGAAGGCGTCAATTATATTGACCTCAAGCCGCCGTTGATCGTCAACTACGGTGGCACAGGAAAAATGCGTTACATCAAAGCCGAAATTGCTATCCGCACCGAAAGCATGGAAGGCGCAATGGAAATAACCCATCACTTGCCGCTAATTCGGGACAAGCTCATTAGTATTCTCAGTCAGCAAACGGAAGAAGCAATTGCAACTGCCGAGGGCAAAGAAAAGTTGCGTTTATTTGCCTTGAGTGAAATCAACAAAGTTTTGCATGCCGTTGAAACTTCTTCACCAACAGAGGAAAAATCTGAAGATAAAAAAGAAAACAAAAAAGTAAAAGATAAGAAAGAAAAAGAAAAAAAATCCGATAAGAAAAAAAGCGATAAAGATGAAAAATCAAAAGACAAAAAAGATAAATCAGAAGATGATGAATCATCAAACCATGACGAGCATCATGAGGAACATGCGGGGCCTGCATCGGATTTATTTTTTAATAATTTTGTGGTGCAGAAGTAGGTGGTGCAGAAGTGCTTCTGCACCTAAACCTGCATTGCAGAAGCCTCGCTCAACAACACTGGCAAGCCTGATACTGTTCAAAGTATTTTTGTAAATATTCGTCGAAGCTAATGGTTTGGTTTTTTTCCAATTCTGCCTGCTCTTCTAATGACTGCTCAGCGAGAGCGGCATATTCTGCTAATTGTTCAGTGGATAAAGGCTGCTTTAAAAAATAATCGGCGTGCTGCATCGCCAAATCATAGGTGTAGGCATAAAAACTTTTTTGTTGTGCCTTCATCTCTCGCAAGATGGTAGCGGATGGTGTTAATTCAGGATTATGAATTTTTTCGATCTGTTTGGTGATAACGGTTTGATAAGCGTCGGAATTTTCTGGCTGATCCAATAATCTGGCGCAGGCTAAGCAGCCTTGTAAAATGTCCAGCGCCCAGTCTCTCATTGAAACATCGGCATCGCCACGCTGTAATAATAAACCGGGTTCGCGGCCTTTATTGACTATACGGCGTTGGTTTTCTTGGCCTTGATAAAATTCTTTATCGTGGGTTTCGGGGCTTGGGCTTAAAATGCAGTACAACAAAAAGGCATCCATCAATTGAATTTGCGTATCCGTAATACCCAGTGGCTCATACGGATTTAAATCTACGCAGCGTACTTCAATATATTCCACGCCGCGTAAACGCAATGCTTGCAGAGCGGTCTCACCTCGTTGTGTGGTTCTTTTGGGGCGAATACTTGAGTAAAATTCATTTTCGATTTGTAACAAACTATCGCTTAATTGTTGATAATTACCCAGTCCATCTTTGACGCCAATCTGTGCATAAGCCGGATGGCTATGGGTAATGGCATGACAGAGTGTGCGCAAATACTCTTGAATATTGTTGTAATTCACGACCAGCTTTTTTTGTGCATCACTCTGATAACCCAAATCACCCATGCGTAACGATGTGGCGTAAGGTAAATAGTGCGTATTGTCGGCGTATGGAAAAAGGTCGAGCTGATGTTGACGATTATTAACAAAGCAAGAACAGACAGCGGGTGACGCGCCAAATAAATAAATCAATAACCAATAATAACGACGAAAATTGCGAATTAATGCAAAATAGCCGCGTGTTTTAAAATCTTGCAATGACTCATTGGGCGCAGATTGATGAAGGTTTTTGAGTGCCTCCCAAAAGCGATCTGGCAAACTAAAATTATAATGAATGCCCGCGATAGTTTGCATCGAGCGGCCATAACGGTGCCCTAGCCCCAGGCGATACACGGTTTTCATTTTTCCCGAGTTAGATGAACCGTATTGTGCAACGGGAATATCATCATCCTTGCCTAATTGACAAGGCATGCTGCTTGGCCAAAGGATTTCATTTTGTGAGTGAATTTTGGCATAGGTGTAGCGATGAATTTGATTTAACTCATCCAGAAGTTTTTTTGTTTGATTAAACGGTGCTGTAATAAATTCCAGCAAAGCCTCGCTGTAATCGGTAGTAATTTTGGGATGTGTAAGTGCAGAACCCAAGCTTGTTGGGTGAGCAGTTTTTGCCAAGGTGCCGTGCGGAGTAATGCGTAAATTTTCTTTTTCCAATCCACGCAATATATCCTGCAAAGCAGGATTAACATCCGCTTGCTGGAATAAATTTAATGCTCGAACAAGCTCAGAAGAAATCACAAATGGTTACTCGTTTCGGTCAGCGTTTCATTATCAAATAAATCACGGACTTGTTTGGGAATAGGCTCCGGCATGATCTCGGGATCAATAATTGGCAAACCCTTTTCATTGGTTTTACAGCTGATGATGTTAATGCGTTGGGTATAATCTTTTGAGCTGGCCTCAAATACTTGGTTGACCGCTTCGTCTTTATGTTCAGTTTTGTATAAGAGTGCTAAATCCCGACCATCCAGCCATTGATTTTGTTTTCCTAAAAACAACTTGGTTTGATTTTGCAGAATAAATACTTCAGTCATTCATCAAAAGCTCTTGGTGTTAAAGAAGGTGTGAAATATAACATCAGTTGCATCGAAAAAATACATGCGCCAATTTTTTAATCAGATCGGGATTAAACAGCACTCTCGTTGTCGGATTTTTTTGCGATGATAGAAGCTTGTTCGCATATTGTGAGGAAATGTTCTGGGTCGAGACTAGCACCACCGACAAGTAATCCGTCTATGTCTTTTTGCATTAAAAGATATTGAGCATTATTTTTGGTAACGCTGCCACCGTATAAAATGCGTATGCGATTTGCCGTGATGAGGTCAAATACATCGACCAAGGCATCTCGAATAAATTGATGCGCTTCTTGTGCAACCTCAGGTGTGGCGGCAAGCCCAGTGCCAATGGCCCAGATGGGTTCATAGGCGACGCACAAATTTTTTCCGTTTAGATCCAAACCTTGTAATGACTCGTGCAGTTGTTGTTGTAAAACGGCTTGCGTTTGTTGTTGTTCGCGTTGCTCACGATTTTCACCTACGCAAAGCACAGGCAATAAGTTTTGTTGTAAAGCGCGTGCTGTTTTATTAAAACATGCTTGATTGGTTTCACCAAACATGCTGCGGCGCTCTGAATGGCCAATCAAACATAAACTCACCCCGGCTTCTTTCAACATTTGCGCAGAAGTTTCACCCGTGTAGGCCCCAGATTCGTATTTGCTGACGTTTTGACTGCCAACTTGCAATTCGGAATATTGCAAAAACGTCATCATGTCACGGATATAAATATAAGGTGGGCATATCGCAATTTGTGCATCAAAATGTTTGCCGATAAATGAGGCAACAGAGGTGCAAATTAAATCAAGGCCGCCGTTTAATTTCCAATTGGCGATAATCATGGGATTACGAGTTTTCATTGGATGTTGATCCTTGGCTCAATAACAGTTCAACTATAGCATCAAAATCAGGGATCTGATTTACCTAATCTTTTGACTAGGCCACAACAAATACCGGCGCAAAGCCGCCGCCTTTTGTTCGAAAATTGGTGGTCTGGCCTTGATAGAGACGAGCCGCCAACAATTGAATCTTGCCTTGATAAGCGTAAGCTCGAATATCCATTTTTAACGCTCTTGCCTGAGCATCAACAAGAATTCCACGGTGTTCGGGTGGAATAAATTCTTGCGCGATGTAATTTCTTTGCAAAATGTCATGCCAAACTTTGGTTGTTATTTTGTCGCCACGATAGGTTGCTTTACTACCAAAACCTTGCGCTGGTTTAAAAAAGAATTGTTTTCTTTTTTGCCAGAGTTGTTCGGCGTTTTCCAATGTCAATGCTTGTGTTGTGGGAATGGCTTGTTGAAGTGTTTGAATGTCTTCATCGGAAACCCCACAAGTTGTTAACAATTGCTTATCACTTAATGTAATTAAATTGCGTTTGTCTGCATAAATGGCGTAGTGAAATGGGTTGGGGGTGATGACAACCTCATTTTGTTCGTAAGCTCGACGTAGATGTTGGTGATGGGTGTCGGCTAATAAAAAATCGGTTAAGCGGTTATAGATTAAATCAATTTTCTGGTCTTGATAAAACAAACCTTGGTCACGCGATTCTAATTGGCAGGGATCGAGAATCAATACACTAAACTGTGCGCGCTGTAAAACGGCTTGAGCAATTTTGAATTCTGGGTACAAAAATTGTTGTTGGGGTTGTTGGTCCACAATGGCAATAGTGGTTAAGGGTTGTTCGCCGCGGCATAAACGCCATTCATTGTTAAACATTGCAATAAATTCATTGTGCAATTGTTTTTCTAAGGCTGGCATTGCAGGCGCGAGAATATCACAACAGGCCGTTTGTGCAGCAAGTAAAGCGGCATTTAAAAATCCACCGCCTGCATTGGTATTGATTTCGATTATCTTAGGGCCTGCAGTGCTCAAGTGAAAATCCACGCCCACAAACACACCCGCCGCAGGATTTTGTGTCAATGTGTGCGTAGCAAATTGCTCTTGTACTTTGGGTAGATGCACCACACGCTCAAGCGTGGCGACAATTTTTTTTAATTCAGCCCAGTGATCTTGAGAGATAAATACGGCAGTGTTTGAAAATAATTCTGGGTGCGAAAGAAAAATTTCTGTTGCCAGACTATCCTCTTGCAATAACGCCAGTAATAAATCTCGGTTCAAGGTTTTGCAATAGCACTCTTGATTGAGCCTGTCCGCCATTGCATCACAATTAGTTGTGCAGAAATCGTTGTTCATAACAGGCGGCCATTTTGTTTTGACAGGCGAATCGAAATTACACTGGCTAAGGCAATAAAAACAGTGGAGCACCACAAACATGCAGCCATGCCCCATTGTTGGTAAACCCAACCGGATAAGAGTGTACCTAACAATCGCCCTGCGGCATTTGCCATGTAATAAAATCCTATATCGAGCGATACGCCATCTGCTTTTGCGTAGTGGACAATGAGATAACTGTGTACCGATGAGTTAAGCGCAAATAAAATGCCGAAAACAATTAACCCTGCAATTAAAATCAATGCCATCGCATAATCGGTTGACATAAAAAATGCCAAGCATCCGGTTGCCAGTGTTAGGGAAATTGCCAAGATACTCGCTTTCGCGGCGTCAGTTGTTTTGCCGATCAGTAAAGGCGATAAAGATTGAATAACACCGTATCCAATAACCCAAGCTGCCAGCAGCCCACCGGTTTGCCAAAAATCCCAATTCAGTTGCTGACTTAAAAACAGTGGCAAGGCAATCACAAACCAAATATCGCGTGCCGCAAATAAGCATAAACGTGCAGCTGATAAATAATTGATCTGCGCACTTTTGGAAAACATCTCGTTAAATGTTGGTTTGCGTTTAGTTTTGCCAAAATTTGTTGATAAAAATAACAGGCTGGCGATCCATACTCCTCCTAATACAATCGCCATAAACAATACGGCCTGCTGAAATCCTAAGGTTGTTAATAACACGCCACCCAAAAAAAATCCTACGCCTTTTAATGCGTTTTTTGATCCGGTGAGTAAGGCTACCCAGCGGAACAATCGTACATTTTCGTTTGCCGGTACCAATAATTTTATGGCGCTTTTTGCGCTCATTTTATTCAAGTCTTTAGCAATCCCTGAGATTGCTTGCGCCGTCATGACCAGAGGAATGCTTAGCCATGCCGCAGGTAAGGTTAATAACATCAATGCCGTTATTTGCAACAATAAGCCTGCATTCATAGTGCGATTTAATCCCCACCGAGCACCAACATAGCCGCCTAGCATATTGGTGACAATGCCAAAAAATTCGTAAAACAAAAACAAGCTGGCAATTTGTAATGGCGTGTAATCTAATTGATAAAAATACAACACCACCAACATACGCAAGGCACCATCGGTTAAGGTGAATGCCCAATAATTTCCGGTAACGATTGCGTATTGGCGGACTGAAGATGAATTATTCATATTGTGTTTCTTGATTGAGAAAGACCCCACCCTAAGCCTCTCCTTGTAGGTCTAGTGGCCCTTGGTAAGGGAGGGGGTCTTTGTTTTTGTTTCACCAACCAATCTCGCCAACTCCATAGTTCGATTCGCATATCCCCATTCGTTGTCGTACCAAGCATAAATTTTGACTTGGGTTTTGTTGATTACCATTGTCGATAAGGCATCGACAATAGATGAACGCGGGTCGCCACAGTAATCACTGGAAACTAAGGGGCGTTCTTCATAACCCAAAATGCGGTGCAAATGGTTTTCGCTGGCCGATTTTAATAATTGATTAACTTGTTCAACACTGGTGTCGCGCATGACTTCAAATACGCAATCGGTGAGTGATGCGTTTGCCAATGGAACGCGTACCGCATGGCCATTTAAACGTCCGCGTAATTCAGGAAAAATCTCGGCAATTGCAGTAGCTGATCCAGTAGTAGTGGGAATTAAATTGGCCCCGGATGATCGCGCGCGTCGCAAATCTTGATGAGGTTGATCGAGTATGGATTGAGTGTTGGTTAAATTGTGGATGGTGGTGATCGAACCGTGTTTAATACCTAGATTTTCATGAATCACTTTGACAATGGGCGCCAAGCAATTGGTGGTGCAGGATGCAGCGGTCACTATGCGGTGTTGGTCAGGATTAAATAACGAATCATTAACGCCCATCACTACATTTAATACGCCGGCTTCTTTAACCGGTGCGCTCACTACAACGCGTTTGACGCCTTGATCTAAATAGGATTGCAGTAATCTTGTGTCACGCATTTTGCCGCTGGCTTCGATCACAATATCGCAGGCTGACCAATCGGTCTCTTGAATCAATTTGTTCTGCGTTAGTGATATTTTTTTATCGTCTATGTTGATTGCATTATTGTCTGCTGTTACTGACTGTGACCAAGTCCCTTGTATGGAATCAAATTTGAGTAAATGTGCAAAGGTGTCTGCATTACCGGCAGGGTCATTGATTTGAATAAACTCCAACTCTGGCCAATTCCATGCTGCACGCAAAGCTAAACGACCAATACGACCAAAACCGTTGATGCCAATTTTAATGGTTTTCATTTCAAGCCCTTTTTACTCATCAACCTTGTTGAGAAGTTGTTGTGCAATTTGTTTGATATAAATTTGGTGTGCGTTTATTTGCAGTGCATTGGGTCTAACCGAGCGGACGCGTGTAATGGCATCCTCGAGTGTGAATCCGCGCTCCAATAAAATTTGCGTAGTGACTAATCCGGTTCGACCGTAACCTCCTTTGCAATGGATGGCGATGGTTTTGCCGTCTTGCAAAAGTGCATGGATATGTTCACGGGATGCTTGCCATGCTTCGGCGAATTCTTTATCGGGAGCATGGTCGTCTTCGATTGGCAGGTGAAACCATTCTAGGTTTAACTGGGCGCAAAGTAGTGGTATGTCATGCACTTGATTGCGCTGAATTTCTTCGTCTGGCATCAGTGTTAATACTGCACTGGCCCCTGCGGCAGCTAGTTGTGTAAGCGATGTATTGAGATCAACGGTTTTGGTGCCTGGGCAAGGCGTCAATAAAATCTTTGCACCATTATCCAGTGACAAAATATCGAATGGGTGATGGGGTGTCATAAGGCCTCGGGTAAATAATCAATTTAATCATTAGCAACAAAGACTCGGTCTGCCTTGCATGCAACAGAGTCGTTGATGGTTTTTTTCAAGCCAAGCCGAATGGGCATCCAAGAGTGTTTTTAAGATCGCAATGACCCAATCGGGCAGATCAGGATGCAATCGGTAATAGACCCACTGCCCTTGGCGTCGATCAGCTAACAAACCTGATTCTCGTAATAAGGCCAAATGGCGCGATATTTTTGGCTGACTAACACCCAATGCACAGGTGAGTTCGCATACACAAAGTTCTTTTTCTCGTGTTACCAGCAAGGCAATGCGAGCGCGGGTTTCATCGGCAAGCGTTTTACACAACAGATCAGGGGTAAAATCCGGCATGGTGCTAAGTCTAACCTGCTATATATATGGATTTTCAAATATATGTAAATTCGTATATAAAAATCAAGCTAAATGCTTGTTCGAGTATTACCTTGAATAATCCACATCCAGCCCCATATAGCCTCCACTTTCAGTTTTTAAGGGAGGCAGCCCCGTGTCGACGAATGATTATCAAGAAGTAGAAAAGGCCACTGAGCCTGAATTGGATCAACCCCAAGCCGAAGCTGAGGTTCAGCCAGAGCCCGACATTGAAACGCTAAAGGCGCAGTTGGCGACCTTGGCCGCAGCATTTGAATCCGCTAAAGAGCAATCTTTGCGTGCTCAGGCAGACGCACAAAATATCCGCCGCCGCGCCGAGCAGGATGTGGAGAAAGCCCACAAGTTTGGCTTGGAAAAAATGGTGAATGATCTGTTACCTGTGGTGGACAATCTTGAGCGCGCTTTGGCGACCATTGATCCCGCTAACGAGGCGTTT
>JACCEA012053553.1_pt1 | contig 12131 bp, 8 predicted proteins | sample 7449851 | NCBI WGS metagenome assembly JACCEA01 (sample SAMN15323453, study PRJNA562643) | freshwater metagenome | isolation source: river surface water | place: USA:Blue River Watershed | collected 2017-08-18 | reverse complement strand
TTTTGCGCGTTAAATCGGATTCGTTTTGTAAGCCAATTGTGGTTTGCAACAACGAACATCGTTTCACGGTTGCCGAAGAGTTGAGGAAAATCTCGGTCGAACCAAATTCGATTATTTTGGAGCCGTGCGGCCGAAATACTGCGCCAGCAATTGCAATGGCTGCGCTTGCGTTAATTACTTCCGACAAAGCCAATGATGTGATTTTGGTGATGCCATCCGATCATGTTATTCGCCAAGAAGAAAAATTTATTGAGCATGTTAAGAATTCTTATCAAGCGGCAGTTGATGGCTACTTAATAACCTTTGGAATCACGCCAGATAAGGCTGAAACTGGATATGGTTACATCAAAAAATCATCAAAAATTGAGAATTTTTCTGAAGTTTTTGCGGTCGAAAAATTTATTGAAAAACCCGATTCAGAAACTGCGCAAAAATTTCTTGCCGACGGAAATTACCTTTGGAACAGCGGCATATTTATGTTCCGCGCATCTTCTTATCTCGAAGCTTTGCAAAAATATCATAACGACATTTTCATTTCCTGCATCAATGCCCACAACAAAGCGCGCCAAGATTTGGATTTTACGCGTGTCGGAGTTGATGATTTTGAAGCCTGCAAAAATATTTCGATCGATTATGCGGTAATGGAAAAGGCGCAAAAAGTTGCTGTTGTTCCAGTAAGTATTGGTTGGTCTGATGTTGGTTCGTGGCAGGCGGTTGCTGAGTTGTCATCGGTTGATGAAAACGGCAATAGTTTGCTTGGCGATTCTTTTGCTCTCAAAACCAAAAATTCCTACATCAACTCACGCCATGGCATTGTCGCGGCAATCGGCGTTGAGAATTTGGTGATTGTTTCACTCAAAGATGTCGTTTTGGTTTTAAACAAGGATAACGCGCAAGATGTCAAAAAAATGTTCGAAACTCTCAAGCAGTTGAAGCGCGAAGAATGTATTAATGACCCGAAAGTTCAGCGTCCTTGGGGTAGTTTTGAAGTTATCGATATTTCTGATCGTTTCAAAGTTAAGCGAATCACCGTTAAGCCAGGTGCGTCGCTTTCGCTGCAAATGCATAATCACCGCGCTGAGCATTGGATTGTTGTTCGAGGAACGGCCAATGTGACATGCGACAAAGATGAATTTATTCTGACCGAAGATAAATCGACCTACATTCCAATTGGCAAAAAACATCGCCTTGAAAACAAAGGAAAAATTCCGCTTGAGTTGATCGAAGTTCAGACCGGCGAATATTTGGGCGAAGATGATATTGTTCGCTTCAGCGATATTTATGGACGTTAAAAAAATTGTTTTTGGCCTCGGATCAAATCTTGGCCAAAAAGAAGTTAATCTTGACTTAGCCTGCGAAGAATTGGCTTCGTTACTGAAATTATCCTCGATTAAGCGATCAAAGATTTTCAAAAATCCCGCTTTGTTGCTGCCAGATTCGCCGCCGGAATGGAATCTTGAGTTCTTCAATATTGCGGTTTCAGCCGACATTGATTGCGTTGTTTTTTCGCCGCTAAAAATTCTCGAAGTGATTAAAAATATCGAAAAAAAGCTCGGTCGTGCGGATCGTCCGCGTTGGTCGCCGCGCGAAATTGACATCGATATTTTAGCTCTCGGTTTAGATGAGGTGAGATTTGATCAAAGTCTGATAATTCCGCATCAAGGGCTTTTTGAGCGCGATTTTTTCTTGGAAACTTTCAAAGAAATTGAGCCGGATTTTTTAGAAAATCTGCGAGCTCGACAGTTTTTAAAGCGGTAAAATCGGCAATCGTTTTAACCACCGAGTGTTTTTCTTTCTCTCTTTCATTTACTACGATTGCGCCAATTTCAATTTTTGCTGCTTTTAAAACTTCGGTTGCAGTCAATGTATGACTGATTGCGCCAAGATAATTTCCGCTAACTAAAATCACTGGAATTGCCAAATCTTTGGCTAAATCAAGAAAAGTTTTGTTATTGGTGATTGGTGTCATCACGCCGCCAGCAGCTTCGATCAATAAATGTTTCGACCGGTTTGAAGCAATTTTTTGCTGGCAGAATTTTTTAACTTTTTCGTAGTCAATTTCTTCTTTTATAAAGTGCGGCGAGCAAGGCTCTTCAAAGCGCCAAGGTGAAATTTCGTTGAGATTTTGCTGGTTTAATTCTTTACCAATCGCGCGTAAAATTCTCGCCGGATCGCTATTTTGGTCATCATCATTTAAGCCAGTGCAAACAGGTTTAATCGCCAAAAAATCCGTTGATTTTTTGCATAAATTTTCGACCAAAAAACTCTTACCAATATCGGTGCCGATCCCGAGAACTAAATAAGCGCTCATTCGAACAAGTTTTGAATTGTTGATGGAACGAAGGCGGTGACTTTGTTAGTGCTGAAAGTTCCTTCTTTGTCGTTTGGTTTTTTTTCGTAGTTGTAGCTTATTCCAAATAATCCGCCGCCTTCGCCGCCAGTTAATATTCCGCTGATTACGCCGCCAACGACAGGAATTTTGCCGATGCCAAAAAGGCTATTCACGATGTATCCGGGAATAATCATGCCTTTGAGTCGAATATCGTTATTTTCCAGATTGATTTGGCCTTTGGCGGTGATGCCGATTTTGAAGTTGTTGGCAACCATCGATCTCAAATCAAGAACCGAATCTTTAATTTGAAACTCAACTTTTACCGAGTCGAAAGTGGTTTTTTCGCTAGAGAAAATTTTATCGCGAACCTGCGAAAATAGGGTGTTTTTGTTTAGTTTTTTTACCGACTCATTTTCAAAAATAGTAATATCGTCATCAATTATCAGGCTTCCTTTGAAGACCGGCTTTTTATCGGCGGCATAATGTTCAATCTGAATTTTTGCGTCTCCGCCAGCAAGTAAGTTTGATATTCCTAGGCCTTCGGCGATGTAGCCCAGATCGCTAATTTGGCCATTTATTGAGTAGTTTTCTGAGGCTTTATCAATTTTAAAATTTAGCGAATCTTTCTTGTCGTAATTAGCCTTGAGAAGCCCGCGAGTGCACAATCCATTATTGCATTGCAGCGATAAATAAAAATTACGCAAAAACCTCTTATTCAGCAAATCAGCTTTTGCTGCCGAAATAAGAATATTAAGGTTTGAAGATGTTTTTTTGTTTGACGGTTTTTGGTTAATGAACGAACTGATATCGATGTGATTTCCACTTAAAAAAACTTTTTCCAATTCGGGCGATGAATGATAAGTAAGCGAGTAATTATTTTTGTTAAAATTGACATTTTTCAGTGATGCCGAAGTAAGCGCGAAAGGAGTTGTGGTAAAGCTTAAGCTGCCTTTGAAACTCTCCTTTTCTTTGCCGGCTTCTTCTTTGGTCAGTAGAATATTTTTGATGTCGATTTCGCGCGGATTTTTAATCAATACATTCAAGCTTAACTGCGAATTTATTCCGGATTTTTTTGAAATACTCAGTGGCTGTATATTCAAGTCGGCCTTGGTCAAATCTAGTTTTGTAGAAAAATCTTGAGTGCCTTCATCTTTTTTGCTGCTGATTTCAACCTCACCTTTGAGGTAATCGTTATTTAAATCTGATATTGATGAATTTACCGCGATAAAGCTGTTTTTGAGCGTTATCTCATTTGTTAGTGAAAGTTTGATTTGAAAGTCACTTTTCGATTTGCCGTTTAAATATTGACTAACTCCAGTCATGAAATCGGCGTTATTGTTGGCGTGCTGAAGTCCATTTGCCGCGTCTCCCTCGGCCTTTCCGCTAATTTTAAGAGTAACATTTTTTGCCTCAAAATTATCGATCGACACCAAACCTTCGGTAATTTTGCTTTGCAAAACTTCACCGCTTTTGATCGCAATTTTCATATCTTTCATGGTGAATTTTGCGTCGGCGGCAATGTTTTTAATTTCTGGGAAATCGTTGCTATATTTGAGTGTGGCGCCAGCAAAACCAACTTCAGCCGCAATATTTTCTAAGTTGAATTCGTTATTTTTTTCCGAGAGTGAAAAACGCGCTGAGGCATTGTTAATTAAGCCTTCTTTGATGCTTGTTGAAACCCAATCCCTAATTCCGTTATCGCTTAAAGTTATCGGCCAAAATTTTGCCAAATGATTGGTCGGCACATCTTTTAATTTAATGTCGAAATCGAGCTGATTATTGCTCTCTTTTGGCGAAATAAGCAGCGACATATTTAGGTGCGGCTTTATATTTGGCGCGGCTTTGTCAATAAAAAAGGTTTCGATTTTTTCGAGATTAAGAATTTTTTGTAAGTGATCGTAATTTCCACTTACTGAAAAGTTTTCGAACTCCATTTTTTGTTCAAAAAAATCTAAAAATGAAAAGTCGCCAGATTTTGCAAAAACCTTAAATTTTACATTGCTGAGACCTTCTTCGTTTACCAAAAAAGTTAAGTTTGCATCGGCCGAAGCATTGATTTGATTGAGAAAATCAAGCTGCCGATTGAGGTCGCCAAGAGAAGTTAAGGCCAGATTTTTTAGAGAAGTTTCGCAAAGCAGATTTTCCGAAATTGAGCAGTTAAAACTGATATCAAGATCTGATTTTTTTTCGTCGTAACTAATCAAATTTTTCGATGAAATCGAAGGTGAGCCGTGATTTTTGCCGATCTCGATCAAAGAATTTTTGATTACAAATGTTCGATTAAAATCACCTTTGCGAATGGTCAGTTTTGCGTTCTCAATTTCTAGGGTTTCGATTCGATTTTTATTTTTCTTAATTGACTCAAAAATCGATAAAAAAACCAGTTTATCGCTATCTAAATCCGCTTTCTCGCCGCCTTGATCAATATCTCCCAAAAAAATATTTGGACTGATTATTTTAACTTTTTTCGGCTCGAAATTTAGTAAAAGTAGATCAAGTAGGCCAAACTCCATTTCGAGTTCGGGAAAGATAAAAGATTTTTTCTGCTCTGAATTTGGAATTGGATATAAAATGCTTAAGCCTTTGATTGACGCTTTCAGGCTGCCATAATTTGTAAAACTTACGTAACCGTTTTGGACGCTAACGTTATTTTCCCCAAAGCTTTCTTGAAGTTCCGATTCAATTTTTTGAGTAATGAAAATAATCGATCTAGGCTTCGCCGAAACCAAAACCGCGAAGTAGAAAATTGCGATTATGCCGATAATCGTGATTGAGGAGGCGGCGCCGATAATCAATCCAAGTTTTTTTACTCGATGTTTTTTTGGGTGTTTTTTGCGCATTTAAACTAGTCAAGTTCGTAGACTTTTTGCCAATCTTCTTGGTCTGAAAAGTCGGGCTGATCTTCTTTGTAGAGAATGAAATCTTCGATAGTCAAAACATCCATTTCAGTTCTCATGAAGCATTTATAAGAATCTTGCGGGTCGTAAACGATTGGTTCGCCACGAACGTTGAAAGAAGTATTAATCAAAACGGCCGAACCGGTTTTTTCCTCAAATTTTTTGATAAGATTGTAAAAGCGTGGATTGGTTTCTTGATGAACAGTTTGAATTCTTGCCGAGTAATCAACGTGAGTAACTGCCGGAATTGTTGAGCGCGCGATATTGAGTTTTTCAATGCCGAAAAGCTTTTCTTGCTCTGGCGTCATTTCTTTGATCAGTTTCTTATTAACGGGCGCAACCATCAGCATGTAAGGCGAATCTGACTCAATCTCGAAATATTCGGAAACTTTTTCATTTAAAACCGCCGGCGCAAATGGTCTGAAGCTTTCACGATATTTGATTTTTAGATTCATTACCGACTGCATTTTTTCACTTCTTGCATCGCCGATAATACTTCTGCCACCAAGAGCCCTTGGTCCAAATTCCATTCTGCCTTGATGCCAACCAACAACTTTCTCATTTGCCAGAGCCTCGCTTACCAAATTTATTAGCTGCTCTTCGCTATCAACCCGAAGGTATTTGGCGCCAACGGAGTCGAGATAATTCTTAACTTCTTCGTTAGAAAATTTTTTGCCCAAATAGCTTCCTTTGATGCTGTCTCGACCATTTTTATAGCAGTTTCTTGGCTGATTCAGTTGGTAATAAGCGCTTTGAGCCGCTCCTAATGCGCCACCGGCATCGCCTGCCGCAGGTTGAATCCAAATATTTTCAAAGATTTTTTCACGAAGAATTTTGCCATTTCCAACGCAATTAAGGGCAACGCCGCCGGCCATAACCAAGTTTTTGCTGCCAGTTATTTTTTGAGCAGTGCGCGCCAATTTTATCATGATTTCTTCAGTTACTTCCTGAAGCGAGCGCGCCATGTCCATTTCAAACTGAGTCAATTCCGATTCTGATTTGCGTGCTTTGCGACCAAAAATACGGGCAAACTTGTCATTGGTCATGGTTAGTCCAACGGTATAGTTGAAGTAATCCATATTTAGCCTGAAGGAGCCATCTTCTTTAATATCAACCAAATGTTTTTTGATTAAATCGACGTAAACTGGCTCTCCATATGGCGCGAGACCCATAACTTTATATTCACCAGAATTGACCTTGAATCCCAAAAAATAAGTGAATGCCGAGTATAAAAGCCCAAGAGAGTGCGGAAAATGAAGTTCTTTGAGAAAGGTAATTTTATTATCAACGCCGTGAGCGATTGAAGTTGATGCCCATTCGCCAACTCCATCCATAGTTAGAATTGCGGCATCGCGAAACGGCGAGGGAAAAAAGCAGCTGGCGGCGTGAGATTGATGATGTTCGCAAAAAAGCAGCTTTGATTCAGCTTTGGCACCAAGTTCTTTGATGAGGGTATCTTTAAGAAATAATTTATGTTTGAGCCATACGGGAATTGATGTGACGAAGGATTTAAATCCTCGTGGCGCCTCGGCTAAATAAGTTTCGATTAGGCGTTCAAACTTAAGAAATGGCTTTTCGAAATAAGCGATGTGATCAACTTGATCGATTGTAATTCCAGCCTCGGAAAGAACGTATTTTATCGCATTTCGCGGGAATGATTCGTCGTGTTTTTTGCGGGTAAAGCGCTCCTCTTGAGCGGCGGCGATAATTTCTTCATCTTTAATCAAGCACGCAGCCGAGTCGTGAAAAAATGCCGAAATTCCTAAGATATACATCCTAAAATAAAGTGTAGATAAACGGAGCGACTGCTGAGCCTTGAGCAACAACGATTAAAAGCCCCAAAAGAAGCATGATGAGGATAATCGGTAGCAACCAAAATTTTTTCCGGTCTTTTAGGAATGCCCATAGCTCCTTAATTAGTGACATATTTTTGTAATTTTTCAGATATTATTTTTGCTGCGAGTTTGGATCCTTCGTTAGTGAAGTGAACCAGGTCGTAAAGATATTCTTCTCGTTGCGGGATTTCCTTTTCTAGGTCGATTAACAAAACTCCATTTTCCTTCGCAACCTGTCTAGTTATTTCTTGAAAATCGGAGTAAATTTGTCGGTAAGTTTGATTAAATTTTTCATCTTTATTGCCGCTAGAAAAATCAATCGTTTCGTCAATTCTATTTGCCTGCGTCATCAGAACTGGAGTGGCGCCAACCGCTTTAACTGAGGCAATAAATAAGTTTAGAATTTTTCTTTGTTCGAGCTTTATTTTTTCTTGGTGATTTCGATCAAAAATTTTGTCGCGGAAAGGTGATTGCGCCCATTCATTACTGAACTTTCTGTAGCTGCTTGAGCTTTTGTCGAAGCAGCCAAGATTTGATCGGCTAAGATTCTTATTCCAGTAGGTTGATTCGTAGAGCAGGGTTGAGAGGTCGTTAATATTCTCCATCCGAACAACAATATTTGGCTTCAGCGGTATAACTTTATTTATGAAATTATTTAGCGAATGGATTGAGTTATTGCCGCTTTTGCCGGCGTTGTAAGAGTTAATTTTTAGTTTGGTTTTTTCTTCAAGAATTCGACCGGTCAAATAAGGAAATCTGAGCTCTTCATCAACCATTTCGCATTCTGTTGTTGAGCCGCCGAGGAAGAAAATATTCAAATCTGATTTTTCGTGGATTTTGCCTGGTTTTACAAAGCCGTTTTCATCGGTTTGAAAGCGATATTTGGCATTTTGATCATAGGTTGGAAATCTAAGTTCATCAAGATTTGGCGAGTTCTCGCGCAGTCTAATATTGCGCTTACCTTGACAGCGAATTTCGTAACTAACTTTTTCGATCAGGCTGTATTTTTCGGTTTCGGTCGAGTCTTGAAAAATCTTCAAATCAACAATCCAAAAGATGATCAGTAAGAAAATTAAATTAATTGTAAGCAGGACGATTTTTGGGTTTCTTTCAAACAAATTTTTTTTAGAGGACATTTTGGCTCTTAAAACTGATTTTTCATGCTTCCGGGCTGCTTAACTCGATCGATAAAATAGCTGCTTTTTTGGAGGTCAATTTTTCTCTTAAGCGGATCTTTTTTGAGTAATTTTAAAAAAATTCCAATCGGCGAGAAAACCCCAAAAAAAAGAACAAAGCTGATTAAAAATCCGTTAATTTTGCCAATAAAATCGCCTATTTTAATCCAAGTTTGATAAATTTTTATTTGTAAAAAAATCCGCGGTTGAATTAGCGACAAAACCAACATTACTCCCGACAACAATCCAAGAAAACCAATCGAGTTATTTTGATAAAAAAAAGCAAAAATTGCTGACCAAATCAGGCCGAAAATTCGTAAATCTTTTGTTGTAATTTCTTTGTTCATTTTAAGAGATAATTCGATACGACGGAATCACTAACACCGCAGTGTTTTCGCGGGTCTCAACAACTTCAAAGCGACAATTTTGCTGATCTAAAATTTTGGCAATTTCGTTCTCACGAATACTTTTGTGTAAATCGAGTTTTTTGTTTTTGGAATTTAAGTAAAAAATCACCACCATTTGATCGAGAGGATCGTGCATAAGCCTGATATTTATCGAGGCATCGGGATCAGCTTTAAACATTCCGGCCAAAATTTTTTTCATCGATTCCAAAATTACCAAGCGATCGACTTTGATTTTGATCAGCAAATCAGAATCTGAGCCTTTTTCGATGACAATACGATTGCGGTATTTTTCGCTAATCGAAGTGACGAATTCTTTCAGGAAGTTAAACAGCAACAAAACTTCTTCGTCAGCATTGAGCCTGTGATCAATTACGGTGCTATCGAGGGCGTTGACCAGTGCCGATCTTAGTTTGAGGGCGTTAAGATAAATTTTGTCGAAATCGGCAGCATATCCGCGATGAGGCACCGGGCCATATGGTTCATTTTTAAGCCATGCCGCAGTTTGAGTAATAATGTCCAGATAGCTTGATACCACGCCAGGAAGGGCAACGGAGACCTGATCTTTGATCTTCGAAATTGTTTGTTTGTGGGTTTCGGAAACCCTCTGTGCGTTAAGAGTTTTTTCTTTAATTTTGGCGATCATTAAGTCGAAATCGACTGGCTTGACCAGGTAGTCATTAGCCGACATCCCAACCCCTTTCATGATGTTATCTTTCTGGCCAAGGGCGCTGAGAAATATAAAAGGGACGTTATTTCCGCGGTTATTTTTACTTGAGCGGATCAGTTTTAGAAGGCCGTAGCCATCAACTTCCGGCATCATCACGTCCGAAATAACAATGTCGGGATTTGTTTTTAAAAAAACTTTGAATCCTTCTTTTCCATTTTCTGCTTCAAAAACTTCAAAGCCTTCATCCCGAAGAATTTCTGCCATATTTTCACGAATATCTTGCTCATCTTCAGCACAAAGTATTCTGATTTTTCTTTCTTCGGTCATGGGATTTTAAATTAATTTTGAACCTTCGAACGAGCGCAGAATCTCGTCGACGAGGCTATCGTTATTTTGATCAATTTTTTGGGCAATAGGATTTTTATCGTCGGCAACTTCAAGGATTATCTGTTTCAAATCAGCTATCGAAGCAAGATGACAAATTCGCGCCATTAGCATTTCAAAAGCCATTTTTGGCGACGATGAAAAATTAACTTCATTGCTACCTTTGATAAGCATTTGCCAGATTCTGGTAAGCGATGATAGCGGGCAGTTTTGAGCCATTTCTCGAATTTTTTCTTGTTGAAATTCAGAGAATCCGTTGAGCGATAAATCTTTGACGAGTTTTGTTGTCGTTATTTTGTGAACCAAAGCCATTAAATCGTTGATTAGCTGAGTTACATCTGAAGACAGTTTGTAGAACTCGGAAAAAATCTGATTGGCTGAGGCAAAATTTCCACTGATTATCGCGTTTAGAAGCTCGATAACTTTGGTTTTGTCGTTTAGTCCGAGCATTTTTTCGACTATCTCGCAAGGCAGGTTTTGCTGATGGTTGTTATTGGCTAAAGCCTGATCGAGCAAAGAAAGAGAATCTCTAACCGATCCTTCCGAAGCCTTTGCAATCAAGGTTAGAGCTTGTGAATCGGCACTTAGTTTCTCGCGATCAAGGATGTTTTTTAAGTGAGCGGCGATCTCTTCTTCGTCAAGCCTTCTTAGGTCAAAACGCTGACAGCGCGACAAAATTGTCACCGGCACTTTGCGAATTTCTGTTGTCGCGAAGATAAATTTTACGTGCGCTGGCGGCTCTTCGAGAGTTTTTAGTAATGCGTTGAAAGCATTATTGCTGAGCATGTGAACTTCGTCGATGATGTAAATTTTGTAACGAGCCGAAACCGGCGCATAGGCAATTGAGTCAATAATTTCGCGAATATCGTCAACTCCGGTTCTGCTTGCAGCGTCGATTTCGATAACGTCTTGATGTTTTGATCCAGAGATTAACTGACAATTTTGGCAAACGCCGCAAGCCAGGCCTGACAAGGCTGATTCGGGGTTTTCGCAGTTAATTGTTTTGGCGATTATGCGTGCGGTTGTGGTTTTGCCAACTCCGCGAATTCCGGTTAGAATGTAGGCGTGATGGAGGCGGTTACTTTTAATCGCGTTGGTAAGGGTAGTGACCAGAACTTCTTGCCCAACAAGCTCGTCAAAGTTTTGAGGACGGTATTTACGAGCTAAAACAAGATAAGACATGAGACGAAAATTCTGATGATGAAACTTCTGGGTTTGTAGATGAGGCGATTGGTGCAGTTGGCTGCGATGTGAATAGTGAGAGTGACCCGACTCAACAAACTTTGAGCTGCTTTCTTTCGAATCTGACTCTCTAAGCAAGCAAATCGCCCACTCTCACCGTCTAAAACTTTCGCAGCTGAAGATGCAAAACTCAAATGAATTTTTTGTCGTCGTCCCAGAAAATCAGGCAAAATCAGCAGATTGAAATCGGAGGATTTATTGACTTTTGCCATTTTTGGTCAAAAAGTAATTTTTGACACTTTTGGTCAAAAATAAAAAATATTCAAAAATGCTTATTAGTTTTTCGGCAACAAATTTTCGATCACTTAAAGAAAAACAAACCATTAAATTGGAAGCCGCCAGCAAGTATCACGACGATGATGAAGACAAATTAAAAAATAACCTTTTCGAATCTGACAAAAAAAACTCTTTAAAACTGCTAAAAAGTGCCGCCATCTATGGCGCCAACGCTTCTGGAAAAACTTCTTTGATTAAGGCGGTTTACGCTTTTAACCACGTTGCGATGTGCTTTGATGGTGATGAAAAAGGCGCTCAAAAAAGATCTCGAGGAAAGTCAATTTCAGATTACGATCCATTTCTTCTCGATAAAAAAACCGCGACACAACCAACTGAATTTGAGATCGATTTTATCGCCGAAAAAGTCAGATATGTTTACAGCTTTTCCTACGATTCTCAAAAAATTCACCGCGAAAAATTAGAGTTTTATTTTAAGGGTAAAAAAGAGCTTATTTACGATATTCAGCTTGGTAAAAAAGATGTCTTAAAAACTGAATTTACCGATCATTTTGAAGGTAAAAAAGAAAGAGCTTTAGACATCTTTGAGAACACCCAAAATAACCTATTTTTGCCACTGAATATCAATGAAGACGGCAACAAGTTTTTAAATCCTGTTTACGATTGGATTGGCGAAAAACTTATCATCGAAAATGATCACGATAGTTTTTTTCAAACCGCTTCTTGGATTAAAAAAGATCCAAAAAACAAAGTTAATGCGTTGAAGATTCTCAGCAGTATCGATCCAAACATTATTGATTTTGAGGTTGAAGAAGTTGAGAGAAAAATTCCTCAAAGCATCGCGGAAGACCTCAGCATTCCAGAGTCTTTGAAAGACGAAATGAAGAAATTTCCGCTCGTAAAATTCAAAACTAATCAGGGAATTTATTTTCGCGAAAGTCAGCTTTCCGAAGGCACG
>JACCEA010065263.1_pt1 | contig 12131 bp, 7 predicted proteins | sample 7449851 | NCBI WGS metagenome assembly JACCEA01 (sample SAMN15323453, study PRJNA562643) | freshwater metagenome | isolation source: river surface water | place: USA:Blue River Watershed | collected 2017-08-18 | reverse complement strand
CTTCTGGATGGATGACAGAAAGTGTTTGCATATATTTTACCTAAGATTTTCTAACAAGACTAGCTGTCATTTCAGCTTCACATACTACTTGGCCAGCGACATACGCTTTACCGATCATTTTGGCAATTCCCCGACGAATCGGTGCCGTTAATTCACATTTAAAGATGACGGTATCACCAGGAATTACGGATTTTCTAAAGCGGCAGTTTTCGATGCCTACTAAATACGGCCAGTAATTTTCTGGATCTGGAACTGAACTAAGGACTAAGATTCCGCCAGTTTGTGCCATGGCTTCTACTTGCATGACGCCAGGCATCACGGGATTATTTGGGAAGTGTCCCATGAAATAGTTTTCATTCAGGGTGACATTTTTTACACCCACTACACTGTTGTCATCCAAATAAATGATCTTGTCAATCATTTGGAATGGATACCGGTGTGGCAATAATTCGTATACGCGTTCGTGTGTGAAGATAGGAGGTTGTTTCGCATCGTAAACCGGTACGTTATTTTTCTCCGCCTCTAACATGAGTTTTTTAATCTTTTTCGCTAATTCTACATTCGATGCATGGCCTGGACGTGAGGCTAAGATCTGTGCTTTGATGGGTCTACCCACTAAAGCTAAATCGCCCATGACATCTAATAATTTATGGCGCGCCATTTCATTTGAAAAGTGCAGGCTCGTATTATTCATGATGCCGGCATCTTTGGAAATTGACACTTTGGGCTTGCCCAATACTTCGGAAATATGCGCAAGTTCAGCCTCAGAATAGTCTCTATCAGCGATGACAATCGCGTTGTTCAAATCGCCACCTTTGATTAATCCGGCATTATATAGTGCTTCTAATTCATGTACGAAGCAGAAAGTCCGGCACATGGAGAAGTCTTTTTCAAATTGAGACACATGCGATAGATTGGCATGCTGGCTCGATAAAAACTTCGAATTATAATCCACCATTACCGCGATGCGGTAATCATTTAAAGGCAAGGCTGCAAGTTCAATTCCTTTGTCTAAATCTTTGAAGCGTACTTCTTCAGGTAATTCAAAGAATTTGCGGTGAGCTTCTTGTTCTACGGGCTCAGCATCACGTAGTGCTTCTACAAATTTGATGGATGAACCATCCATGATCGGAGGTTCTGGACCGTCTAGTTGGATGAGGATATTGTCAATTTCAAGACCTACTAATGCGGCTAGAACGTGTTCAACCGTATTAATTCGAGCGCCATTGTGTTCGATGGTGGTACCACGGGAAGTATCTACCACATAGTCCACATCGGCATCAGCAATGGGCTGACCTGGCAAATCAACGCGCTGGAATTTGATTCCATGGTTCGTTGGTGCTGGCAAAAAGGTCATATTGGCTACGACACCTGTATGCAAGCCTACGCCGGATAAGGTTACTGATTTGGTAATGGTATGTTGCTTATTATTCATGAGCAGGTTAAGCCTATTTAATGTTTTTTATTTGGTCAAATAATTCGGGTAGTCGGCGAATTAATGCACTTTTTTTCAAGTATTCTGTATTATTCTCGGCTGGATATCCGCCTATTACTTGTCCAGCTTGTTTGATCGATTTGGTTACGCCGGCCCGACCTGTTATAATGGTTTTGGCTGCAATCGTTAGGTGGCCGGCGATGCCTACCTGACCCGCGATTAAACAGTTTTCGCCAATTTTCGTCGAACCTGAAATCCCGGTTTGTGCGGCGATGGCGGTGTTTGCGCCGATGTCCACATTGTGTGCAATTTGAACAAGATTATCGATTTTGACACCGGAACGAATGAACGTAGAACCCATGGTGGCCCGATCTATCGTGGTGTTTGCGCCGATACTGACATGATCTTCAATGACCACATTGCCTAGCTGGGGAATCGCTTTAAATGATCCATCGGCTTGTGGTGCATGGCCGAAGCCATCGGAACCAATCACCGCATTCGAATGAATGACTACGTGATTGCCTATGATGGTGTCGTTATAAATAACAACACCGGGGTAAATGATGCAATTATCGCCTATTTGGACGTTTTTGCCGATACTCACATGGTTGTGAATACTAGTGTTATCGCCAATTTTACAATGGGAGTCGATGCTGGTAAATCTTCCTACAAACAGGTCTTTGCCTACTTTGACTCCTGCTTCGATAATGGCATGAATGGAAATACCTGTTTCGCGCGTAGCGGTCATTTCTTGGTATTTCTGTAATAGGATGGTAAATGCTACGTATGGGTCATCCACGCAAATGAGTGTGGATTTCACTTTATTTTTTAATGCCAAATCTTTGGATACAATGACTGCTGTGGCATTGGTATCGTATAAATAAGATTCGTATTTGGGATTAGAGAGAAAGGAAATGCTGCCAGGTTTACCTTCTTCGATTTTGTCAAAACCAGTAATGAATTGAGAACCATCGCCTGATACTGTGCCTTGGAGGATTGTCGCTATTTGGTCAACAGTAAATTTCATGCGGGATGAATGATGGCTTGTTTGAAAAAAATATTTTTACGAACTCAATTCGCCTTGCAAATATACGCTCTTTGGGCAACAAAAATAGTATTTTTTTACAATCTTACTTAATGCTTGGATGGTCGGTAAGTCAGATGCCTCTGCTAACTCGACCACTTGCCCTTGTTTATCGACGATCTTGATGGTATTATCGCCCTGGACATAGGCTGAATTGCTGGTGGTACCTTCGACAACAAAGTAAGACAACTCTTCTTCGTTTATTTTAAGGCGCTGCGTTATTTCTTGCGCCAGCTCGGTACGCTTTGATTTTGGGATTGGTTGCGTGCCTAATTTGCAAGTGAACAGTCGGCGTGCCAAGAAATCACTACATAAACGTGACAGAATAGGGTCTGATGCGTGCTTCCATTCTTTGATGGCGGCCCATACATCGTGATCGTCTAAATCAGTGAAGGCTAGCCATAGTTTATCGGTGCTTGCAAACTCTTCCCAGGTATAATCTTTCTTGAGGAAAGTCATGAGGGCGGAGGTGCATGTTAGTTTTTTGCCTTCGTTTATAAGGGTTTTGGCGCGACGAAGAATTTGGATTAACATGGTTTCGGCGGCGATGGCTGTTTTGTGTAAATACACTTGCCAATACATCAGTCGGCGTGCCATCAAGAAATTCTCAATCGAATAAATCCCTTTTTCTTCCATGACCAAATTCTCGTTTTGCAGGTCAAGCATACTCAATAGACGTTCGGAACCGATGAATCCTTCACGAACACCGGTATAAAATGAGTCACGGGAAAGGTAATCGAGACGGTCAACGTCCAGCTGGCTCGAAATCAATTGATGAAAAAATGGTCGTTGGTATTTTCCGCTAAACATATCGATGGCGAGCGTTAATCTGCCATTAAAATGTTCGTTCAGCTTTTTCATGAGGAGATTGGATATCTCTTCGTGGTGAACGTGATTGAGTAGGGTATATTCTAGTACGTGTGAAAAAGGTCCGTGTCCTACGTCATGTAATAGAATGGCGATGGCGGCGGCTTCTTTTTCTTGGTCGGTGATCGTATAGCCTTTGGCTTGCAGATTAGCGAGTGCTTGATCCATGAGGTGCATGGCGCCTAGGGCGTGGTGAAAGCGGGTATGGTGTGCGCCTGGATAGACAAATTCAGCAAGACCAAGTTGCTTGATTCGTTTGAGTCGCTGGACAAATGGATGATCAATCAACTTGAGGATGAATGGGTTATTGATCTTGATGAACCCGTAAATGGGGTCGTTAATAATTTTGGTTGGAAACATACACGTTAAAATATTACCCCAAATGTAGTTAGAAAGCCAATAATTAATTAATTTTGCGCCACATTAGTTTTAGCTAATGTGGACTTGTAGCTCAGCTGGTTAGAGCACCTGACTCATAATCAGGGGGTCCATGGTTCGAGCCCATGCTGGTCCACGAAGACACTCATCTGAATAGGTGGGTGTTTTTTTTTGGACGCTGGACGTTGGACTCTGGACGTTAGACCGATATAAATATTTACACGGCATCTTTAATGTCTAGCGTCTAACGTCTAAAGTCTAACGACTAGCGTCTGACGACTAGTGACTGACGACTAGTTAAAAAACTCAAAGTACAACAGCGCTCCCGCCGCCAGCGTCATGATGATCAATGCCGTAAAACCCAAGACATTGGAGATTCGTGAGTTTACATATTCACCCATAATTTCCTGATTATTGGAAATGTGAAGAATGATGCCAATCAGCACCGGCGCGGTAATGCCATATAAAACAGCGGTGTAGATTAAGGCGTCAATGGGGGAGATGCCCACATAGTTCAGCGATAAACCGAGTATGAGTGAAAGCGCAATGATGACATAAAAGCCTTTGGCTTCATGGAATTTTTTGTCAAGTCCTTGTTCCCAGCCGAAGGTTTCGGTAAAAATATAAGACAATGAACCACTCAAAACGGGTATCGCGATAAGTCCGGTTCCAATGACACCTACGGCAAATAGTACATATGCCAAATCCCCAGCCAGCGGTTTTAACGCCAATGCCGCTTCTTCAACCGTATCGATTTGATGAATTCCGGCTGAATACAAGACTGTACCTGTAGTTAGAATAATGAAGTACATCACAAATCCTGAAAATGTCATACCAAAATCCACATCTTGCTGCATGTCATGAATGATTTTCTTGTTGACATATAACGACCGCTTGTTTTTCATTTCCTCCACTTCAACAGATGCCTGCCAAAAAAATAGGTAAGGTGAAATGGTGGTGCCCAGGATGCCAACGATAATCAATAAAAATTCTTTGTTCCAATGGATCGTAGGAATGATTGTAGACTTTAGGATGTCTACAAAATCTTGTTTATATAGAAAAGGAACAACAAAATATACCAGCATGACGATGCAGAGGTACTTTAAAACGGCTGCAATTTTTTGATAGGGTAGGTAGATGATCAAACCCAATAAGAGTACTGTAAAGACAACACTAAAATATGTGGATTCAATGCTGGGGAAAAGTAAATTTCCTACGGCTCCCATGCCGGCAATATCTGCCCCGATGTTCATGACAATGGCTGGAAAGCTAAAGAGTAACATAAGGTAAAGCACGGGTTTAGGGTAATGTTTTTTCAATGTACCCGTCAAACCTTGCGAGGTTACTAAGCCTATCCGCGCACACATTTGTTGGATTGCGGCCATCAACGGAAACGCTAAAATCGCCGTCCACAATGTTTGTAAGCCAAACGCCGCGCCAGCCTGCGAATAAGTTGCGATGCCAGATGGATCGTCGTCACTAGCGCCTGTAATTAATCCTGGACCAATGATTTTCCAGAAACGTTTGAGTTTGGATTGAATTTTCATAAGATCAAATTACTAAAAATTGGTCTAAGTCTTGACAGAATTTCTGTGGCGAATTGATGGCATTTTTTTGAAAATTGCGAATTATTCAACAGATTTAAGAAATAAACCTATGTATACATTTATGAATCGTTCTCAGTTTTTACACAATGCCTCTTTGTTGACCTTAGGGGTTTCCTTATTATCCTTCAAAAAACAAGATACATCTTTGACTAACTGGGCAGGTAATTTACGTTACCATGCGAAGCAGGTTGTTTATCCAACGACCCTGGATGAATTGCGTAAAGCGGTGCTGGAAATTAAGCAAGGAAAGGCTTTGGGATCGAAGCACTCGTTTAATACCGTTGCTGATACGACGGAGACCTTGATTTCAACATCCAAGTTGAACAAGGTTATTTCTTTGGATACAGCCAAAGGTCTTGTTTGGGCAGAGGGCGGAATTAAATATGGGGATTTGGGCCTTTGGATTGACCAACGGGGTTATGCGATTCATAATTTGGCCTCATTGCCACATATATCGGTAGCTGGTGCATGTGCAACGGCTACGCATGGTTCAGGTGGCAACAATGGTAATTTATCATCAGCGGTAGAGGCGATTGAAATCATGAAAGCGGATGGGACGCTCGTATTGTTTGATAAAAATAATCCGAAATTTTACGGGGCTGTTGTGAATTTGGGTGCTTTGGGGATTGTGACCAAAGTGGCCTTGAAGGTATATCCCCGATTCGAAGTGACGCAGGAGGTGTATGAGAATTTACCGATGTCGGCCTTGAAGGGAAATATGGATACGATTTTTGGCTTAGGTTATTCCGTGTCCATGTTTACACATTGGTTGGACAACAACATCAACCAATTATGGGTGAAGAAAAAGGTAGCAGGTACATTCAAACCGGGACCTAAAACAATCCTAGGTGCGACTGCTGCTACAACGAATTTACATCCCATCAAAGTTAATTCTTCGATCAATTGTACGGATCAAATGGGAGTTCCCGGTCCTTGGTATGAGCGTTTGCCGCATTTTAAGATGGGTTTTACGCCTAGTAATGGAGCAGAATTACAATCCGAGTTTTTTGTGCCACGTAAACATGCGTATGAAGCGATTATGGCCATTGAGAAACTACATGCAGATGTGTCACCCATTTTATTTGTCACTGAACTGCGTAGTATTTCAGCGGATGACTTGTGGTTAAGTCCTGCCTATAAACAAGATGTGATGGCAATTCATTTCACTTGGAAACCGGAAACGGAAAAAGTAATGGCTGTATTACCCAAAGTAGAAGCGGCCTTAAAGCCGTTCAATTATATGCCGCATTGGGGTAAAATCTTTACAATAGCGCCGACAGATTTACATAGCAGATATCCGAAATTCAAGGATTTTGTGGCTTTGGCGAAGGAGATGGATCCGGCAGGGAAGTGGAAGAATGGGTTTTTGGAAAGGAATATTTATTCGTAGACATCAGACGCTAGACACTAGACTGTAGAGACGCGACACCTCGCGTCTTTTAACTCCGGACTTTCGACTCCGGACTTATGACTCCGGACTGATGACTAGCGACTGACGACTAGCGACTGAAGTCTAAACAAAAAGCTACATACTGATTCCCCCTCTTCGTCCCCAACTTAGTCCCACCACAGGCGATGACGATGTATTGTTTACCATTTACTTGATACGTGGCTGGGGTGGCGAAGCCGGCTGCGGGGAGTTTGGTTTTCCAGAGTAGTTGGCCGGTGTGGCGGTTGTAGATTCGGAACATGCCGTCTTTGGAAGCGGCGATGGCTAATAGGCCATTTTCAGTAATTAGTGGACCACCATAATTTTCGGTACCTGTATTCAGTATGTTTTTCGCAGCTAAGATGGGTTCATCACCAAACGGTATTTTCCACAGGTATTTACCAGTATTCATGTCAATAGCCTGTAAGGTTCCCCAAGGTGGGCTGATGGCAGGTAGTCCCTGACGATCCAAAAACTTATTGTAGCCCGTCATGCGGTAAGGAAGCTCGGGTGTTTTACCTTCGGCAGAAACTACCTCTTTAGGCGTTTCTCCCGCTAAGAAATTGACCAATTCCTCTCGGGCCGCTTTGTCAATTTGTGGGAAACCAGGCATCATTCCCTTGCCTTGCGTGATGATTTGACTCAAAAACACCTTGTTTCTGCGTTTGAATACCTCTGTCAGGTTGGGATAGCCACTGGCTGGATTGCCTTGTAATTTATCTCCATGGCAAGATGCACAATATTGGGTATAAGTTTTTGAGGAGTTTTGGGTAGTCTGTTGAGTTGACACCATCGTAAGCACCCAGGGCATCTCATTGCTGTTAATGTAGACAATACCTCTTTTGGGATCTGCTCCCGCACCGCCCCATTCAGCGCCACCATCGAAACCCGGTAAAATTAAATTGCCTTGCAAGCTAGGAGCGGCATGCCAACCGGTTTCGATTTGGCCTAATTTTTGACGTAGTTCTGATGGATTGGCAGCATATGGATTAATGTCTTTAGCTGTTATTTCGTCCGACTGCCTTGCGTAGGGTTTCGGTAAGGTAGGCATTGGTTGCGTTTTCCATGCATATTCGCCCATGAGGGTTGAACCTTTTACAGGGCGTTCTACGATGGGGAATAGTGGTTTTCCGGTCACGCGATCGAAGCAAAATACATAGCCTTGTTTGGTGACTTGGACAACGGCATCCACTGGTTTACCACGATGCATGACTGTCATCAAATTAGGCGGGGCTGGTAAATCACGATCCCACATATCATGATGTGTCGTTTGAAAATGCCAAAGCCTTTTACCTGTTCGTGCATCTAAGGCCAACAGGCAATTGGCAAATAAATTACTGCCTTTCCGATTTCCTCCATAGAAATCAAATCCAGCGGATCCCGTGGGAACATATAGAATTCCTCTCTTTTCATCCACAGCCATGCCGGCCCAATTATTCGCTGCACCTGTGTACTCATTTTGATAGGCATCTTTCGGGAAGGTCTCATAACCATACTCACCAGGATATGGAATGGTATGAAAGGTCCATGCAACTTTTCCTGTATAAATATCATACGCACGAATATCACCTGGCGCCGCATCAGCTCCTTCGGATAAGCGGAGTGGCATGACAATTAAGTTCTCAAAAACAGTCCCTGGTGTATTGGAAATGATGAATTTGTTTTGTGCAATAGCAGGTAATCCCGTATGTAAATCTACTTTTCCGTGATCGCCAAAGGTGTCGATGGGCTTTCCGGTTTTGGCATCTAGGGCCCAGAGATGTGGGCCAACGGTATAAAGTATACGACCTTTGGCATAACTGACCCCACGGGAAGTACTTGCCCAGTTTTTTAAAGGATCGCCAAAACGCCAGATTTCTTTTCCCGTGGCTGCATCTAAGGCAAATGCCTGCACAGACGCGGAAACCCCATATAAAACACCATCCACAATGATGGGATTCGCCTGCATTTGGCCTGAATCAGGTAAGGAATAGATCCATGCCACTTGCAAATCTTGGACATTTTCAGGTGTGATTTGATTCAATGTGGAGTAATGATTCCGATCCGGACCGCCCAAATAGGACGCCCATTGCGTATAATCGGAATTTTTTTGCGTCCAGGCGATGAAGGCAAGGCCAATTGCTAATACGAGGAGTAAACGTAGTTTCATAGGCTTACTGTCCTAGGGGGGCTAAGGACTGTTTTTTTAAATTTAGAAATAGATTTGTAGCTTGCTTTTAAATCTAAACCTTAGAAATTTATGAAAATTCTACTGCAGAAATGTCTTGTTCTTGCCTTTTTTCTCTCGCCCCTTTGGCTACTCGCACAGATTTCAGTTCAGTCGATTCAGATTGAAAACCAACAAGCCCCCCAGGGAGTAGGTGTGCTGCAACCTCGATTTAGCTGGCAATTAAGTTCGCCCAATCGCAACGTGACGCAAAAATCGTATTCGATTCATGTGTTAGCTGGTAAGAAAACGGTGTGGAAATCAGGTAAAGTTGATTCAGATCAATCGCTTTTTATACCGTATGCTGGAGATGAGTTGAAATCAAATCAGGCGTATCAAGTTGCAGTTCAGGTTTGGGATAATCAAGGAAAAACAAGTAAGGTATTATGGTCGGAATTTAAGACGTCGTTATTGCGTACGGCCGACTGGAAAGCCAAGTGGATTAGTTCGGGTATTGCTTCCGATTCAGTGGATGGTCGCGTGCCTATTTTGGCAAAATCATTTTTTGCCAAAAAAGAAGTTAAATCAGCACGTTTATTCATCACCGCACGGGGTTTATATGATGCATCTATCAATGGGAAGCGCGTAGGAGATGCGTATTTAAGTCCCGGCTGGACCAGCTACAACAAACATTTACAATTTCAGGTATACGATATTTCAGCCGAAGTGAAGAAAGGTTTAAACCAATTAGACGTTTTAATGGGGTCTGGATGGTTCCGTACCCGTATTGCTTGGGAGAATAACAAGAATTTTTACGGGACTCAAACGGCGCTATTGAGTCAATTGGAGATTACTTATGCCGACGGGTCTACCGAATCTGTCATATCAGACAATTCATGGAAGGCGAGTTTAAGTCATATTCTGACCTCGGAAATTTACGATGGAGAGAAGCAGGATACGCGTATTCGGCCGACAACCTGGTCCGCAGTAGTCGAAACTACCGCATCAATGGACGTGCTTCATGCCCAAATTAACGAACCGATGCGCAAGCAAGAGCAACTGAAAGTGGCTAAAGTATTGCGGACTAAATCAGGCAAAACAATTCTTGATTTTGGCCAAAATGTCGTGGGTTGGGTCAAGGTTTCTGTGAAAGGAAATGCTGGTCAAGCGGTTAAATTATATCATGTAGAAATGCTTGACAAAACTGGTGAACCCTATTTTGCTAATTTACGTTCAGCCAAAGCGCAGGCGGAATATATACTCAATGGCGAACAGCAAGTATTAGAGCCTCACTTTACGTTCTTTGGCTTTCGCTATGTTCAGGTGGAGGGAATCGACGTGCAAGCATCAGATTATCAAGCAATTGCATTGAATTCAGATATGAAGCCTACAGGGACATTTGAAACTAGTAATCCTTTGTTGAATCAGTTGCAATCCAATATTCGTTGGGGCCAAAAGGGTAATTTCTTAGATGTTCCTACGGATTGTCCACAGCGTGATGAGCGTTTGGGATGGACGGGTGATGCGGAGGTTTTTTCCCGTACGGCTGCCTTTAACTTTAATGTGAATCAGTTTTTTGCGAAATGGCTTAAAGATGTAGCGGCTGATCAAGCGCCTAATGGGGCGGTTCCATTCGTGATTCCAGATGTGTTAACGCGTACGACAATAGGTAAAGAGAATAATCAAGCTGGTGCTGCCGGTTGGTCCGATGCCAGCATCATTATTCCATACAATATTTATACTACGTATGGCGATAAGCAGGTGTTGGAAAATCAATACGCCAGCATGAAAGCTTATTTGAATTATGTACGGGGTGCGGCGAAGAATGATTTATGGAATACGGGTTTCCAATTTGCGGATTGGTTATCGTATCGTGTGGATGACTCCAAAGGGATGATTGGACAGAAGTCGGCCGTCACTGACAACTACCTCGTTGCCCAACGTTTCTATGCTTACAATACGCAATTGATGATTAAAACAGCGCGTATTTTAGGTAAGATGGATGATTACAAAGAATGGGAGCGTTTATTGGAGCGCATCAAAATGCAATTCCAAAAGGAGTTTATGACGGCAAATGGTCGCTTGATTTCAGAGACACAGACAGCTTATATTTTGGCTTTGCAATTTGACATGATTCCGGCTTCGTTGCGTGAGGCGTCACTAGGCCGATTGGTGGCGAATATTGAAAGTTATCAATATCATTTGACGACAGGATTTTTAGGTACACCATTTTTGAATCCTGTCTTAACACGTTTTGGACGTAATGATGTAGCGTATAAATTATTATTGCAAGACACCTATCCATCCTGGTTATACCCGATTAAGGTGCATGGCGCAACGACGATTTGGGAGCGTTGGGATTCGATGAAACCAGATTCAACTTTCCAAGATCCGGGCATGACGTCATTTAATCACTATGCGTATGGAGCAATTGGTGATTGGATGTACCGGACTGTTGGAGGAATTGATACCGAGGAATTTGATGGGGCAGGTTATAAGCAAATGGTGATTAAGCCAGAATTAGGCGGTGGATTGAGCTTCGCAAAAACAAGTTTAGAAACACCTTATGGAAAAGTTTCTTCGGATTGGCGATTAGATTCAGGCGTATTTACGCTTACGGTAGAGGTACCCGTCAATACGTCGGCAACCGTTGAGTTACACCGGCTAGGCGCTAATCAAATGACTCAAGATGGTGAAATGATTCCAGGTAATCGCATCCGAATCGGATCGGGTAAATATGTATTTACAGTTAAATAAGTAAGGTATGGGTTCTCTTTTAGGTTTATTTTTTCATTCATTAGGGGGCTTTGCCTCGGGGTCATTTTACATTCCGTACCGGAAGATTCAGGTTTGGTCCTGGGAGAGCGCTTGGATAGTAGGTGGTGTGTTTTCTTGGTTGATTGTTCCATTACTCGCTGCCTATGTAACGATACCGGATTTCATGACCATTATCCAACAGGTTAATTCGGATGTATTTTTCTGGACGTTTACGTTTGGGGTGTTATGGGGAATTGGAGGTTTAACCTTTGGATTAGCTATGCGCTATTTAGGCATGTCTTTAGGTATGTCGATTGCCCTAAGTTTATGCAGTATCTTCGGCGCTTTGGTTCCTCCGATCTATCGGGAATTTGCGGGAGTGGAAGGCGATACGATTTCGCACATTATTGGAAGCACAGGTGGTCAGG
>JACCEA011205693.1_pt1 | contig 12132 bp, 11 predicted proteins | sample 7449851 | NCBI WGS metagenome assembly JACCEA01 (sample SAMN15323453, study PRJNA562643) | freshwater metagenome | isolation source: river surface water | place: USA:Blue River Watershed | collected 2017-08-18 | reverse complement strand
CCCCACGGGGTATGCAATGGACCCTGCGACATGCCCGGTGGCGGGCCATGCCAATGCGGTGCTCGCTGCTCAATTTGAGGGAACGTTGTTCACCACCCGCCTGGGGGTTGGCGGTAGGAACTGCCACCAAGGCCATGGCAGGCCGCGTCACATGTAGACCCGGTCGGAACCCGGTTCTTGCAAGTGCAGGCTGTCATCCCATCGCTCGAGGCGGGCAGCCGGCGAACCCCAAGAACAAAAATCACCTCAACAAGAAAAAAGCCCCGAGCGACAAGCACTCAGGGCCTCTGACTTGCCTTCTGGCCAAAGGCAAATCTTAGAACGGGATGTCGTCGTCCATGTCGTCAAAACCGCTGGCCGGGCGGCTGGCGGCGGCCGGGGCTGCGGCGGGGCGCTGGGCCGGGGCCTGGGCGCGCGGGCTGTAGCCGCCGTCGTCCCCGCCACCACCACCGCCCATGCCACCGCCCTGACGCGAGCCCAGCATCTGCATGCTGTCGGCGCGGATTTCGGTGGCGTACTGCTCGATGCCGTCCTTGTTGGTGTACTTGCGGGTGCGCAGGCTGCCCTCCACGTACACCTGCGAGCCCTTGCGCAGGTACTGGCCCGCGATTTCGGCCAGCTTGCCAAAGAAGGCGATGCGGTGCCACTCGGTGGCCTCTTTCATCTCGCCGCTTTGCTTGTCCTTGTAGCGATCGGTGGTGGCCACGCGGATGTTGGTGACCGCATCGCCCGAGGGCATGTAGCGGGTTTCGGGATCGGCCCCGAGGTTGCCGACGATGATGACCTTGTTGACCGATGCCATGGTGTCCTCCGACAGGATTGGATGAATATACAGGTTGAGATTATGCCGTTGCCCCAGGGGCCTCTGGCAAGGGGGTGTGGCGCCCTGGCACGGGCATTGGCCACGCCACGAGCAGCCAGATCAGCACGGCCAGTGCACACACGAGGAAGAGCATGGGGGTGCCCCACTGCTTGACCACCGCGCCACCGGCCCAGCCGCCGGCAAACAGGCCGAACGACTGCAAGGTGTTGTAGACCCCCAGCGCGGTGCCGCGCGCATGCGCCGGCGCCAGGCGCGAGGACAGGCTGGGCACCACGGCCTCGAGGGCGTTGAAGGCGCAGAAGAAGGCCAGCAGGCCCAGCACCATGTGCACCAGGCCCGGCTGGCCCAGGCTTTGCTGCAGCAGGCCCAGCTGCACCAGGCCAAACATCGCGATCGCGCCCAGAAAGGCCAGGCGCAGGCGACCCCGGCGCTCCAGCGCCATCACGCCGCCCAGCATCACAAACGACAGCAGCACGGTGGGCAGGTAGACCTGCCAGTGCTGCGCCACCGGCACGCCCGCGCTTTGCAGCATGCCCGGCAAGGCCACCCACATGGCCAGCTGCACCGCATGCAGCACAAACACGCCCACGTTCAGGCGCAGCAGGGCCGGGTGGCGCAAGACCTCCCACAGGCGCCCGCGCTGCGTGGGCTGGGGCGGTGGCGGGGCAGGGGTGCCCCAGATCACCACCGCGATGCCGCCCAGGGCCAGCACGCCGGTCAGCACAAACAGGCCGTGCAGGCCCACCCAGTGCGTCAGCCAGGGGGCCAGCACCAGCGACAAGGCAAACACCAGGCCAATGCTGGCGCCCACCAGGGCCATGGCCTTGGTGCGCACCGTCTCGCGGGTCAGGTCGGCCAGCAGGGCCGTCACCGCCGCCGACACCGCCCCGGCGCCCTGCAGGCTGCGCCCGATCAGGAGGCCCATCAGGTCCTGCGCGCTGGCGGCCCAGAAGCTGCCCAGGGCAAAGATCAGCAAGCCGGCCACGATCACGCGCTTGCGGCCCAGGCGGTCCGAGGCCATGCCGTAGGGCAGTTGCAGCAGGGCCTGCGTCAGGCCGTACATGCCCATGGCCAGCCCCAGCAGGGCCGGGTCGTCGCCGCCCGGGTAGGCGCGCGCCTCAATGGCAAAGACGGGCAGGACCAGGAACAGACCCAGCATGCGCAGGGCGTACACCAGGGCCATGGCGGCACTGGTGCGCCGCTCTTGTGGCGTCATGCGCGCAGGGTCCAGCCCGGGGGAAGAGGGGATCGCATTGGAATTCACAGCCCACATTGTCCCTCATGCGCCCGCCCCCTGCCCGGTCTTGTCGGACCGGCGGCTGGCCGGCACCGGCGCCGCAATGGATAATGAGCGGTTTTGCCCAACACCCTGCCCATGTCCGACCTTCGCCCCGCTGCCGACCTGTCGCCCGAGCCCGCCTACCTGGGCGCGGCGCTGCGCCAGTCCTGCATCAGTGTGCGGGGGGCGCGCACGCACAACCTGCGCAACATCGACCTGGACATTCCGCGCGACCGCCTGGTGGTCATCACCGGCCTGTCGGGTTCGGGCAAGTCCAGCCTGGCCTTTGACACGCTGTACGCCGAAGGCCAGCGCCGCTATGTCGAGAGCCTGTCGGCCTATGCGCGGCAGTTTCTGCAGCTGATGGACAAGCCCGATGTGGACCTGATCGAGGGCCTGTCCCCGGCCATCTCGATCGAGCAAAAGGCCACCAGCCACAACCCGCGCTCGACCGTGGGCACGGTCACCGAAATCCACGACTACCTGCGCCTGCTGTTTGCGCGCGCAGGCACGCCCTACTGCCCCGAGCACGATCAGCCGCTGCAGGCGCAGACGGTGTCGCAAATGGTGGACACGGTGCTGGCCCTGCCCGAGGGCACGCGCCTGATGATTCTGGCGCCGGTCGCGCGCGAGAAAAAAGGCGAGTTCGCACAGCTGTTTGCGCAGATGCAGTCGCTGGGCTATGTGCGCTTTCGGGTGCAGGGCCAGGTGATCGAAGCGGCCGACCTGCCCACGCTGCGCAAGCAGGACAAGCACGACATCGACGTGGTGATCGACCGCCTGAAGGTGCGCGCCGAGGACGACGCGCCGGCGCGCGCAGCCCTGCGCCAGCGCCTGGCCGAGAGCTTTGAGGCCGCGCTGGCGCTGGCCGAGCAGCGTGCCCTGGTGCTCGACATGGACAGCGGGCAGGAGTGGTTGTTCAACGCCCGCTTTGCCTGCCCGGTGTGCAACCACGCCATTGGCGAGCTCGAGCCGCGCCTGTTCTCGTTCAACTCGCCGCAAGGCGCCTGCCCCGCGTGCGAGGGCATTGGCCAGACCGAGTTTTTTGATCCGCAGCGGGTGGTGGCGTTTCCCAGCCTGAGCCTGGCCAGCGGCGCCATCAAGGGCTGGGACCGGCGCAACGGCTTTTACTTCAGCATGATCGAGAGCCTGGCGCGCCACTACCGCTTTGATGTGGACACGCCCTTCGAGGACCTCCCCGCAGCGGTGCAGCAGGTGATCCTGCACGGCTCGGGCGAGGAGTCGATCCGCTTTGCCTACATCGTCGAGTCGGGCGCGCAGCGCGGCCGCAAGGTCAGCAAGCTGCACCCCTTCGAGGGCATCCTCCCGAACATGACGCGGCGCTACCGCGAGACCGACTCGGCCCTGGTGCGCGAGGACCTGGCGCGCCTGCGCTCCACCCAGCCCTGCCCCGAGTGCCGGGGCACACGGCTGTGCCGCGACGCGCGCCATGTGCGCATTGGCGAGGGCGAGCAGGCGCGCGCCATTTACGAGGTGAGCCACGCCACCCTGGGCCAGGCGCAGCGCTACTTCCAGACGCTGTCGCTGCGCGGCGCCAAGGCCGAGATTGCCGACAAGGTGGTGCGCGAGATCGCGGCACGCCTGAAGTTTCTGAACGATGTGGGGCTGGATTACCTGAGCCTCTCGCGCAGCGCCGAGACGCTCAGCGGCGGCGAGGCCCAGCGCATCCGCCTGGCCAGCCAGATCGGCTCGGGCCTGACCGGTGTGATGTATGTGCTCGACGAGCCCAGCATCGGCCTGCACCAGCGCGACAACGACCGCCTGATCGGCACCCTGCGCCACCTGCGCGATTTGGGCAACACGGTGCTGGTGGTCGAGCACGACGAGGACATGATCCGCACCGCCGACCATGTGATCGACATGGGCCCGGGGGCCGGGGTGCACGGCGGCCGCGTGATGGCGCAGGGCCGTTGCGAGGACATCATGGCCAGCCCCGATTCGGTGACCGGCCAGTTCCTGAGCGGCCGCCGCGCGATCGAGGTGCCCCGCCGGCGCCACCCGCCCGGGCTGCTGCGGGTGGACGTGCTGGGCGCGCGCGGCAACAACCTGCAGCAGGTCAATGTGAGCGTGCCGGTGGGGCTCTTGACCTGCGTGACCGGCGTGTCGGGCTCGGGCAAGTCGACCCTGGTCAACGACACGCTGTACGCTGCCGCCGCGCAGCGCATCCACCGCGCGCACCTGGAGCCGGCCCCGCACGAGGACATCCAGGGCCTGGACCATTTCGACAAGGTCATCAACGTGGACCAGTCGCCCATCGGCCGCACCCCGCGCAGCAACCCGGCCACCTACACCGGCCTGTTCACGCCCATCCGCGAGCTGATGGCCGAGGTGCCCGCCGCGCGCGAGCGCGGCTATGGGCCGGGGCGCTTCTCGTTCAATGTGAGCGGCGGCCGCTGCGAGGCCTGCCAGGGCGATGGCATGGTGAAAGTGGAGATGCACTTTCTGCCCGATGTGTACGTGCCCTGCGACGTCTGCCACGGCCAGCGCTACAACCGCGAAACCCTGGAGATCCAGTACAAGGGCATGAACATCGCGCAGATCCTGGACCTGACGGTCGAGCAGGCGCACCAGTTCTTCCAGGCCGTGCCCGGCATTGCGCGCAAGCTGCAGACGCTGCTGGACGTGGGCCTGTCGTACATCCGCCTGGGGCAGTCGGCCACCACGCTCTCGGGGGGCGAGGCGCAGCGCGTCAAGCTGGCCCTGGAGCTCTCGCGGCGCGACACCGGGCGCACGCTCTACATCCTGGACGAGCCGACCACGGGCCTGCACTTTGCCGACATCGAGCTGCTGCTCAAGGTCTTGCACCAGTTGCGCGATGCGGGCAACACCATTGTGGTGATCGAGCACAACCTGGACGTGATCAAGACCGCCGACTGGCTCATCGACATGGGCCCCGAAGGCGGCGCGGGCGGCGGACGGGTGCTGGCGCAGGGCACGCCCGAGGACATTGCCGCGCACCCCGACAGCCACACCGGCCGCTACCTCAAGCGGCTGCTGCCCGCGGCCTGAGCGGGCCCGGCCAGCGCACGCGGCGCCGCGTGCTCAAGCGGTCTTGGCCGCTTCGAGCTGGTCGCGCGTGGCCTGCGCCACGCGGCGCGCCGCGTCGGCAAAGTCGGTGTCGCCACTGGCGTAGAGCACCGCACGCGAGGAGTTGACGATGATGGGGCTGCGGCTGCCTGCCGCATCGCCGCGCCAGCCGGCGCGCACCGTGGCCACCGCATCCCCGCCCTGCGCGCCCACCCCCGGAATGAGCAGCGGCACCGACGGCGCCAGCGCCCGCACCCGCTCGATTTCGGCGGGGTAGGTGGCGCCCACGACCAGGCCGAGCTGGCCGTTGATGTTCCAGGGCCCTTGCGCCAGCTGCGCCACATGCTCATAGAGCAAGGGCTGACCGGGCACCGAGGCCAGGCGCTGGTTCTGCAAATCGTCGCCCCCGGGGTTGGAGGTGCGGCACAGCAGGAACGCCCCCTTGCCGGGGTAGCGCAGGTAGGGGGCCACCGAGTCCCAGCCCATGAAGGGCGAGAGGGTGACGGCGTCGGCGCCGTAGCGCTCGAAGGCCTCTTTGGCGTATTGCTCGGCGGTCGAGCCGATGTCGCCGCGCTTGGCATCCAGGATCACCGGCACCTGCGGGGCCACCTGGCGGATGTGGGCGATCAGGCGCTCGAGCTGGTCTTCGGCGCGGTGCGCGGCAAAGTAGGCAATCTGCGGTTTGAAGCTGCTGACCAGATCGGCCGTGGCCTCGACGATGCGGGCGCAGAAGTCAAAGATGCGGCGGGGGTCACCGCGCAAATCGGCGGGGAAGCGCCCCGGTTCGGGGTCCAGGCCCACGCAAAGCATGGAGCGGTGTTGGCGCTCTGCGGCGCCGAGCATGTCAAGAAAGGTCATGAATTCCAATTGTAGGCGTGTGGCAGGCGACAGCGCCAGGCCGGGGGCCTGACCATAATGGGCGACCGAAAGGCCGATCCATGCATACGCTCACCCCCCGGCAGTGGCTGGTCCTGCTGCTCCTGACCCTGATCTGGGGCCTGAACTGGCCCATCATGAAGCTGGGCGTGACCGGTTTTCCGGCCCTGACCTTTCGGGCCATCTGCCTGTGGCTGGGGCTGCCGGTGCTGGGCCTGGCCCTGGTGCTGATGCGGGTGCCTTTTCGCATTCCGCGCGCGCACTGGCGCGAGCTGCTCACACTCTCGACCTTCAACATGTTCTTCTGGCACGCCCTGATCATTGTGGCGGTGCAGTCGCTCTCGAGCGGGCGGGCGGCCATTCTGGGCTACACCATGCCGATCTTCTCGGCGGTGCTGGGCGCGCTCTTTTTTGGCGAGCGCCTGGCCGCGCGCGCCTGGGGCGGGGTGGCCGCCGCGGCGCTGGGCGTGGTGCTGCTGCTGTGGCACGAGGTGGCGCGCCTGTCGGGCCAGCCGGCCGGTGTGGGCCTGGCACTGGGCGCCGCGGCCACCTGGGCGCTGGGCACGCAGCTGCTGCGGCGCACCCGGATGCCGGTGCCCACGCTGACCATCTCGTTCTGGATGACGGCGCTCACCTGCGTGGTCATGAGCGGCCTGGCCTTTGGCCTGGAGCGCGATCAGTGGCAATGGCCCACGGCGCCGGTCTGGGCCTCGATTGCCTACAACGCGGTGGGCGTGTTTGGCTACGCGCACGCGGCCTGGTTTTTTCTGGCGCGCAGCCTGCCGCCGGTGGCCTCAACGCTCAGCGTGATGCTGATCCCGGTGCTGGGCGTGTTCAGCGGCGCGCTGATGCTGGGCGAGGTGCTGCACTGGCAGGACTGGAGCGCGGTCGCGCTGATGATGCTCTCGATCGCGGCCGTGCTGTGGCCACGGCGCAGCGCCTGAGCCGCCCTCAGCCCTGGGCCGAGGCCTCGCGCGCGGTCTGCACCGCCAGGCACAGATCGTCCCAGGCGCGCGCCTTGTCGGCGGGGTTGCGCAGCAGATAGGCCGGGTGGTAGGTCACCACCACCGGCACCCCCTGGTAGCGGTGCACGCGGCCGCGCAGGCGGCCAATCGGCTCCTGGGTCTGCAGCAGGAACTGCACCGCAAACCGGCCCATGGCCAGGATCATGCGCGGCTGCACCAGCGCCACCTGGCGCTCCAGGTAGGGGGCGCAGCTGGCCATCTCGGCCGGCTCGGGGTTGCGGTTGCCCGGCGGCCGGCACTTGAGGGTGTTGGCAATGTAGACCCCGCCCTCGCCCTGGGCATCGCGCGCCAGGCCGATGGCGCGCAGCATGTTGTTCAGCAGCTGCCCCGCGGGGCCGACAAAGGGCTCGCCCTGGCGGTCTTCCTGTTCGCCGGGGGCCTCGCCAATGACCATCCACTGCGCTTGCCGGTCGCCCACGCCAAACACGGTCTGGCGCCGCCCCTGGCACAGGCCGCAGGCCTGGCAGTCGGCCACGCTGGCGGCCAGGGTGTCCCAGTCCATCTGCTGGCAGGCCTGCGCGTGCGGCGCCTGCGCCTGCACAGGCATGGCCACGGGCGCTGGCGCCAGCGGCGCGCGTGAGGCCACGGTCTCGGGGGCGCGCGTGGCCACGGCCTCGGGCGCGCGCGCCTGGGCACTGGGCAGCGGCGCCACGGCGGGGGGCTGGGGCGCTGCGGCTGTCAGCGCCGCGCTGGCGCTGGCCGGGGCGGCGGCTGGCGCCGGCCACCAGACGGGCACGCCCATCTCCTCGAGCATGGCTCGCTGGCGGGCATCCAGGTCGAAAGCGGTGGGATCGGGCATGGTCGGGCAGGTCAGAGGTCGTGGCGCATGACCAGCGCATCCTCGCGCTGGCCATGCCTGTCCGGATAGTACCCGCGTCGGCGCCCGACCACGGCCCAGCCCTGGTGTTCGTACAGGCGGCGTGCGCGGGCATTGCCCTCGCGCACCTCCAGGAACAGGGCTGCCGCGCCCTGGCCACGCGCCCAGTCGGCCAGATGGGCCAGCAGGCAGGCGCCCCAGCCCTGGCCCTGGTGCTCGGGGGCCACGGCCAGGTTCAGCAGGTGCGCCTCGTCCACGCCGGCCATGGCCACCACATGGCCCAGCAGCTCGGGCTCGCGGCCATCGCTTGGCGCCGACCACAGGGTCTGCATCCAGTAACCGGCGTTCAGCGCATCGACCAAGTGGCCGCGCGTCCAGGGGTGGCTGTAGGCGCGCTGCTCCAGGTGCAGCACCGCATCCACCAGCGCCGCCGTGAGCGGGCGCAGGCTGTGCGCGGGCGACGTCATGCGGCCGGGCCGGCGCGCAGGGCGGCGCGCTCGGCGCTGGTCAGGGCCACCTTGTCGCGCACATAGAGCGGCATGGCCTGATCGGCAGGCACCGCCTGGCCGGCGGCCCACAAGGCCGGCGCCAGGCGCAGCATGGCCAGCGCACACGGGCGCGCGGCGATATAGGGGGCATCGGGCAGGCGCCCGGCATACGTGGGCAGGGCATTGCCCGCCAGCACGCGCCCGGGGCTTGGCTGCACCTGCTCGGGCGCACACACCTGCCAGGCCTGGGCCACCTGCCAGTGTTGGCCGTCCCAGTCCAAGGCTGCGGTGTAGACCTCGTCCATGCGCGCATCCAGCACCGACTGCACCGCCCAGGGCCGGTCCACGACCCCGGCGCGCACGCGCGCGTCCTCGGCCACCGCCAGCAGGCTGTCGACGGGCAGCACGGGCAGGTCGGCGCCAAAGGCCAGGCCCTGCACCACCGAGCAAGCCGTGCGCACGCCGGTGAAGGCGCCCGGTCCGCGGCCAAACACCAGTGCCTGCAGCTGCGGCAAGGCCAGGCCGGCTTCGCTCAGCAAGGCCAGCAGGGCCGGGATCAGCTCGGCCGAGGCATGGGCCCCACCGGGCAGTTCGCGCTGCCACAGGCGCTCCCCGTCCTGCAGCGCCAGCAGCACGGTGTCGGTGCTGGTATCGAGGGCCAGCCAGCGGCTCATGCGGCCCTCCCGGGGCGACCCAGCCAGACGCCCGCCACAATGCCCAGCGACACCAGCACCAGGCCGGCCAGCAGTTGCCAGCTCAGGGGCTCGCCCAGCAAAAGCACCGCACCAAGGGCCGAGAGGCCGGGCACCAGGGCGGTGATCATGGTGGAGCGCACGGGCCCGAAGTGGCGCACCATCATCACAAAGGTGATGCCCGAGATCACCACCGAGCCCACGCCCTGGAACAGGGCCTGGAACAAGAGCTCGGACCAGGGGGCTTGCAGCAAGCGGCTGGGCATGCCCAGCAGATTGCTGCCCAAGAGGTGCAGGGGCACGAACACCACAAAGGCCATGGCGGTGGTGGCCATGGTGGCCTGCACCGCATCGAGGTGGTGACGGCGCACCAGCACGGTGTAGGCCGACCAGGACAAGGACGCCGCCATGAACAGCAGGTCACCGCGCCAGACCTGGCCGCCGTCAAAGGCCTCCAGCAGGCTGCGCCCGCCCACCAGCAGGTCGCCGGCCACGATCAAGAGCAGGCCCAGCAGGCGCGCACGGCCAAAGCGCTCGGCCAGCCACCACCAGGCCAGCAAGCTGGTCCACAAGGGCAGGCTGCCGGGCAGCAGCACCGACGCATGGCTGGCCGGGGCAAAGAAAAAGCCCGAGTAGCTCAGCAGCGCATACATCACGCCCCCCAGCAGGCCCAGGCGCAGGGTCAGGCCCAGCGGCAGGGGCGAGAGGCCGCCCAGGCTGCCGCGCCCGGCGCCGGGGGCCGGGGCGATGCGGGTGCGCCACAAGGCCCAGGGCAGCAAGACCGCCCCCGCGCCCAGCAGGCGGGTGAACACAATGTCCTGCGGCAGCAGGGTGTGCGAGGCCGAGGCCCGCGCGATGATGATGAAGGCGGTCCAGATGCCCACCGTCACCAGCGCGGCCAGGGCCCCCACCATGGCAGGGGATCGCTTCATGCGTGGCCCCCTGTGCGTGCACAAGGCGCTGGGTGGCGCGCAGGCGCCAGCCCGGCGCCATCGGCCCCGATCTGCCCCCCCAGTTGCTTGTTCGCGCGCATGTGTTGCCCCGATGTCGTCGGCGCCTTGCGCCGTGCAAAAACAGGGATCATACCGGCAGCCCTGCGCGAGCGACGGCGTCGGCGGGACCGGTAAGCGGGGCCGTGCACCCGGCCTGCCACACCCGCTAGACTTGGCCCATGCGCGTTCGCCGTCGCCCCTTGTTCACGACCGCCTGGCTGTGGCTGGCGCTGGGCCTGTGCGCGCCCTTGTTGGCCTGGGCCGAGGGCCTGCCCGCGAGCGTGTTGCGGCAATTGCGCCAGCTCGAGATCCCGACCACGGCGGTGGCGGTCTGGGTGGCGCCGCTGGACGACGCCGCGCAGCCGCGCTGGCAGCACCGGGCCGATGCCCCGCACAACCCGGCCTCGGTGATCAAGCTGCTGACCACTGCCGCTGCACTGGAAATTTTGGGGCCGCAGCACCAATGGCAGACCGAATTGCTGCGCGAAGGGCCACTGGCGCAAGGCGTGCTGCAGGGCCCGCTGTATGTGCGCGGCGGCGGCGACCCCAAGCTGGTGCTCGAGCGCCTGCAGGCCATGCTGGCGCAATTGCGCGCCGCGGGGGTGCAGCGCATTGCGGGGGACATCGTGCTCGACCGCAGCGTGTTTGCCGACGAGGGCCCCAGCCCCCCCTTTGACGACGAGCCCCTGCGGCCCTACAACGTGGGGGCCGACGGCCTGCTGCTGAACTTTCGCTCGCTGATCCTGCGCTTTGAGCCCGACCCTGCCACCGGCCAGGCGCGCGTGCTGAGCGAGCCGCCCCTGCAAGGCCTGCAAGTGCCAGCCACGGTGCCGCTGCGCGGTGGCCCCTGCCAGGACTGGCGCGCTGCCTTGCAGGCGGATTTTCGCCAGCCGCTGGCCCCGCAGTTTGCGGGCGCCTACCCGCTGGCCTGCGGCGTGCAGCAGTGGCCGGTGGCCTTTGCCCTGGTCGACGAGTACGCGCCCCGGGTGTTCGAGGCCCTCTGGCGGGAGGCCGGCGGTCAGCTCGACGGCCGTGTGCGTTGGGGCCGCACCCCGGCGGGCGCGCAGTCGCTGCTGCGCATGCCCTCGCTGCCCTTGGCCGAGATCGTTGCCGACGTCAACAAATTCTCCAACAACCCGATGGCCCAGCAGGTGTTCCTGAGCCTGTCGGCCAAGCCTGGCGAGCCCGCGCGCAGCGAGGCCTCGCGCCAGCGCCTGCTGGCCTGGTGGCAGCAGCGCCTGCCGCAGGCCAGCGCCCCCACCCTGGACAATGGCTCGGGCCTCTCGCGCAGCCAGCGCATCAGCGCGCGCAGCCTGGCGGCCTTGCTGCAGGCCATGCACCAAAGCCCGCAGGCCCAGGTGTTTCGCGACTCGCTGGCGGTGGCCGGGGTGGACGGGACCATGCAGCGCCTGCGCGATCGCCTGCCTGGTTCCCCGCTCATTGGGCGGGCCTGGCTCAAGACCGGTTCGCTGCGCGATGTGGCCTCGATTGCCGGCTATGTGCGCGGCAGCAGTGGGCGGCACTATGTGCTGGTGGCGCTGATCGAGCACGAGGCGGCCAACCGGGCACGGCCCGCGCTCGATGCCCTGCTCGAGGCCACGGCGCAGGACGAGGCGCCGGCGCGCAGGACTGCACGACAATAGGGGCATGTTTGCCACCGACTGGATCGGCTCGATTGCCGCCACCCTCACCACCATCAGCTTTGTGCCCCAGGTCTGGCACACCTGGCGCAGCCGCGACGTGAGCGGCATCTCATTGGGCATGTACAGCCTGTTCACCCTGGGCGTGTTCCTGTGGCTGATCTACGGCTGGCTGCTGGGCGAGTGGCCCATCATCGTGTCCAACCTGATCACGACGGCGCTGGCGCTGTGCATGCTCTGCATGAAGCTGGTCTACGCCAAACAGAACTGATCCCGGCCCCGCCCGCCCGGACCCGGCGCTGCCTCATAATTCATGCACATGATGGGACTGCAGCACGCCCAGGCGCCCCGCGCCACCTCGACCTACCTGGCCGCCCGGCCCTGGACGCTCCGGCGTCTGCTGGCCTGGGCGCTGGTGGTGCTGGGGCATGGGGCCCTTGTGGCGGCGCTCT
>JACCEA012346731.1_pt1 | contig 12134 bp, 15 predicted proteins | sample 7449851 | NCBI WGS metagenome assembly JACCEA01 (sample SAMN15323453, study PRJNA562643) | freshwater metagenome | isolation source: river surface water | place: USA:Blue River Watershed | collected 2017-08-18 | reverse complement strand
GTTTCCTCAATAAGAAAGGTGTAAAGGATGATGCCGGTCAACCATTAAAAATGGACGGTTCAATCGGTAATTATCCAAAGTCAAAAAGCGCTCAAGCAATTGCTAAATACCAATCAATGATTAAAGTATATCCTGTTGATGGTGTGTGGGGAGAAGATACTATGGACGCAATGCCTGAAAAAGATAAGGTAATATTTAAACAGTGTATTTCAGATTACGGTGATTTGTATGATAAAATTATTCACTATTTTGGTTGGGACTAATGAAAAAAATCATCAAAGAATCGGGTTTACGTGATATCAAAGCTTTAGCTAAAAGATATCCAAAGGCTAAGATATATTTTCACCAAGATTTAGATGGTGTTACCACGGCAATTGCGATGAAAAAATACCTTGAAGACAATGGTATTGATGTTGTGGATTCTGAGGTTATACAATATGGTGAGAAAGAATTTGCTGTAAAGAAACCTGATGCTAGTGGTGATGTAATGCCAGTGTTAGTTGATTTTGCTCACGGTAAACCGATGTTTGTTATCCACACAGACCACCACGATACTCAAGTGGGTGCTGAGAAAGACGCATCAAAATCATTCAGACAGGCCCGTTCAAATGTTGAAACAATTTCTCAGATTATTTCACCAAAAGAATTGTTCCCAAGTTCAGACATTCTTTTGATTTCTACAGTTGACTCTGCTGACTTTGCAAAACATAATTTAACGACAAAAGAAGTTGTTAATTTTTTATTTAGATTAGATAAAGAGAAAGGTCTGGCAAAAAATAAAATGTTATTAGGTTTGGTGACTAACAAATTACTCTTGGCATTTAAAAACAAAAAAGGTTTCTTGGAAAGTTTGGTAATGGATTCTGAACCATCACTTTATTCAATTCTTAATAACATTAAAACTTGGATGAGTGAAAACACTCGTGAGACTCCTGAAAGATTACAGAGAAATGCCGAAGATTATATGGACTCAATGGCAAATCACAGAAACGTGAGAGTTGAGGATGGTATTATTCTTCAGTATGGTATGGGAACTTTAAAAGGTACTGGTTCTTACGATAGATATACACCGTTTAGAAACAATCCTGAAGCGGACTTTTTAATTATTATGTGGCCTTTAGGATTAGTACAGGCATCTTGTAACCCATTCAAAAAAGATAGAGAACTTAAAGGTGTAAACCTTGGTGAAATTAAAGATGAAGTTTTGAATAAGTGGAAATCTCAACTTCAAGATAGAACAATTCCATTATCAACTATCAAATACATTGCAGAATCAGGTATGGGTGCAGAATCAGTTGGATTCACATTCAAAGATTTTGATGCCATCTATGGTGGTAAAATTATGATGATGGATAACGGGGAACAAATTTTGGATACTTTAAAACCTATCGTTGACAAACCATTCTCAGAGTTAACTGAACCTGAAATGGAACTGTTGGATAAGATTGGTGTAAACGCTTGGGATTTGATTCAAGCCAATTCAGGTGGACACAAATGTATTACCAACATTTCAGGACTTAATTATTTGGGTAGAGCCAAAAGACCACCCTCAGGACCATACAGATATGACCCTGAAAGAGAAGATGCTCCATACATCAAATTTGTTAAGATGATTGGACAAGAGTTCTTTAAAGTCCTAAAGGAAAAAATTCAGGAGAGTAAAAAGGAAGGTTAATTAATAAGAAACTTAACAGAGTCTCCTTTTTTGATACCAAGATTTTTACAGGTACCACCCTCAACTTCTAATATAAAATAACCTCTACCACAGTAGTTCTCACAATCTTCGTCAACACATGGTGGGCAATTGTGATGAACCTTTGATATGATTTGGTTGTCAATGTAGATAACATCTAAAGGTATTATACAATTCTTCATCCAAAAACAATTGGTGTGGTCGGTCATCAGGAACAACATACCGTTAAAATGTTCGTTAAAGGTTTTGTTCATCATACCCTCAGCACGTTTACGGTAATCGTCCATAACCTTTACTGTAAAGGTGTTATCGCCTATTTTAACTTTCATGATTATTTATAAATATGGAAAAGTATAAAAGGTTGAGTGGGGTTATCGTTAAAGTTAACGGTGAATGTTTGTTGTGTAAAAGAAATGGTAAATCATCTTACCCTAATATATGGTCTATCCCTGCGGGACACGTAGAAAAAAATGAATCAACTAAAGACGCCGCATACAGAGAGTTTTACGAAGAAACTGACATCAATATAGAAAATTATGATTTAGATTTTGTGAGTATACTTCCAAAAAAGAAAAAGACAGACGGGAGTATAAAAGGTATGATGTATGTTTATCTGTTAAATACCCATGAGTATATGTACCCCAACCTTGAAACTGCCCAAGATGGACATGAACATACTGAATGTGGGTACTTTGGATGGGACAAAGTCAAAAACATGGACACTGGTACGTATTTAAAAAGAATTTTAGAAAATATTTTTGAAAAGGATTGAACTTTTCAATAGTATGACTATATTTATAATCTCTACCGAAAGGTAGAAACACCCCACAAAAAGTTTCACATAGCCCCTTGACAATCATAAAAAGTTGTTGTAAATTTGTGAGACACTCGGAAGAAGAGGAGTTAAATCCTCAATTCATGGTCCTACAACGAGTGTTCGAGAGAATACGATAAGTTGTGGGACTTTTTTTCGGGAAACGTTCTTAAAAATATATCGCGGGATAGTAGCAGCGGTAGCTCGCAAGGCTCATAACCTTGAGGTCGGGGGTTCGATTCCCTCTCCCGCTACAAAAAAAAATCACAAAGGTGCTTGACAGAATGAAAAACTGTTGTATCTTTGTGTAACAATTCGGAGAAAGGTTGGAGATATTCTTTAAAACCGTGGTTTCCTTACTCTGAATACGTTCTTTAACATAACGAATTTATCCGTCAGGATGTTTGATGATGAGACCCTTGGGTTGATTTTGACTAACAAACTGAGAAAAGATAATCGGCCGCCTATGGTCGTTAAATAAACCACGAAAGTGGGATAAAGTGGTCTCTCTAGGTTTAAAGAGATTGCGGTTTTTAAAACTTCGGTTTTATCAACTCGAGTAGGCAAGCGGGATATCATAGGTCCTTAGTAATCGAGGGTGACACTGTAGATGAACTGGAAATATGACTCAGCGATGTGGGTCGTTGAGTTGAGTTCGGAAGAACAATAAGAATAACTCGTAGAATTGATGTGGGAAATAAGGTCATCCAACCTTATAACTGCGGGATTCAATATCAAAGGGTACTTAAAACCGAAAGGTATGATGACAAACGGGTGGTGCCGAAATCATCCTTGACCATTGTCTACCAAGACATGAGTCACGAAGTAATCTTAAAGTATTGAGGTAGGGATATCTCAGAGAGTAGTATAGTATCGAGTCGTTCAAAAGATGGCTTGGCTGGTCGGCGGACCACTACTTTCATCCATCCACAAACCACAGACTTTGCATTTTTGAAGTATGCAAATACTAAAAGACAAAGGAAAAGTGTCCGTCAGTTGTAGGTGAAAGGTGACTACATAGTAATGAGACGTTCATTGCCGTTGTGGGTTCCCAAGACCCAAACGATTCTTGAGAACGTTCTCTAATCCCGCAAGGATTCACTGGGGTGGCAACCTCGGAGAGTAACAAGTAAAAAGAGAGTAAGCTACAACTCAAGGAGTGGTACCCCTAAGGAACCGTCACTGAGAATTACTACTCAAAAGGTAGTGGAAACGGAAAGAAACAATAATGTTCCTAAAGATTCTCAATCAAAGGTGTATTCTCAACCTAAGTGCCAAAACCCGAAGAAAAAAATCTTCGGGTTTTTTTGTTTATATGGAAAGTTCTTTTTATATTTGTAGTGTTAAACAACAGATATGAAAATAAATTTTACATACAATATTCGGATTGAGAACGAGAAGTTCGGAACCCTCTTGAATGAAACCTTCGTTGATGGTGTTCAGTTTAAGTTGTTTTTGAAAATGGTTCATGGTTGTTTGGAACTAAAAGGAGATTTGGATTTCTTCAACGGTACCGACTTCTTGGTTCACATTCCTTACAAGTATTTGGTTGACTCTATTGTTTTGACTTCCTTGGTTACACCAACAGTTGGTGAAGTTAGTTTGTCAGAACATATGAAATCTAAAGTGGAAGCTTTGGTTACCAAATAATTTCCTGACATAATGTCAGGTGGTGGAGTGATTGACTGTCATTCGGTCAGTCCCAAAAAGGTCAGACATTGTCTGACCTTTTTTTATTTTACCATCCTATCACTTAGTCCTACAGGAACACCTAAGTATATTGCAATTTGTTTTGACATGAACGATACCCATTCATTTAACGCGTCTGAGTAATCATATGGGTTTTCATCCCATAAAAAATCTAATAAACCGTCAATATCAAAATGTTTCATTTCTTCTTCACCATCATCATTGATATGTCTATAGATTACGCTTGAATTTGTTATTACCCAATTTTCAATTATTGATGTTGCGTATCGTTCATCATTAATATCGGCAAGATAGACATTTGCGTTTGAAAAATCTATTTCAATAAATGAATCAGGTTCTAAAAGTGTTACATCAATCCTGAATGGTTGGTCCTTACTTAATTTTTTGATTGACTTAGTTAATAGTGTAATTGTACCTTCTTTACCTAAGGACTCATACATAGACATAAGAAACTCTGATTGAGTCATGTCAAACATTTCCAAATATAAATTCATATTTGGATTAGGATATCCACCTCTGGATTTTAAAAATTTTACTACGCTGTTAAAGTCCATAAGTAATTCCTTTCAACATTATATGTCGCATCTGAAATAAGGTCAACCAATTCTTTTGGGTCTGAAGTAACATCAATAACATAATTGGACATCCCTTCATAAATACTTTTCAATTCAACTGTATATTCACTTTCATCCAATCTATGTAACTCATCGTACATGGCGTTTGAAATTTCAGGAACAACTTCGTTAATATTTTCTCTAAAATAATTAGCGACTACAGGATTAAAAGTGATATAAGTTGTTATTGTAATTACAGTTTTGTCAGGATTATGAATCTCACCACCACCATAACACTCACCACAATCAACATGACCATCTCCATCACATTCACCACAATCAAGTTCACCTGTTCCGTCACAATATTCACAATCTTCACCGTCTATTACTCCAGTCCCGTTACATTCGTGACATTCAACTGTTCCACTACCATCACACACTGTACAATCCTCACGACCGCTTCCCTCACATTCAGAACACTCTTCTGAAACACGTACTTCATTATCGGTACTAAGGATTATTGCGGTACTGTTTTTAATCTTATTCATAATTTGTTCATAAGAATATCCATTTCTATGTAGAAATAATATGAGTGCAAATCGAGCATCATCATCATTTGTAAATCTTTTAAATCTTCCACCATATTCCCAATCCCATAATTTATTCATTTGTTTAGTAATGAGGTCAATTATGTTTGGGGTTTCCTCAAACAGGTAAGAGTATTTTAAGACTAATTGATAAATTTTCTCGTTGGTCACAGTATGACTTTTAATATAAATACAATAAAAGTGAATTGATAGTATTTTTTTCTCAACATTTGGTATGTATTATTAAAATAAAAATGGAAATAAAAATCACAAACCTCGAAATTTTGGAAAGACCAAATGATTTGGAACTCGGAAAATACGTTAGAGAAAAGTATTGGAATGAGAGTGATAACCGTGTGAAAAATTCTGATGAGCACGTCAAGTTAGTCATTGATGATGACGGACAGGTCGTTGGTATTGAAGAACGTTCTGATGATGAATATGACAGTTGTGTTGTTTGTGGTAGAAAAACAAGGTATACCAAAAATACGCACGTTGATATGAGAATAGGTTATGTTGACGGTTTTGGGCAAACTTGTGACCGTTCTTGTAGAAATTAAAAAAAAGTTTGGCAGTTCGGATTTTACGCGTATCTTTGTAGTGTTAAAAACAACCACCACTATGACAAACACAATCTCTACCCCGACCCAATCAATCATCAAAGTTACTGAAGGCGTAATGTCAGGAGACGTATTCTACGGTTCCTTTGAAACCATCATCGATGGTAAGCGTCTGTCTGTTACTGTCTCTAACCACATCAAAGACGTAAACGCAGAATACGAGTTCCGTATCGCAGGAAAATGTCAAGCGGGTTTCATCTCGATGCATGACACCAAAGGAACACCAAAGAGTGTGATTGCGGGTTACAAGAAAAACGCCCTTGTTAACATCCAAGTAAAAACTGAACACGGTCTTTGGATGAACGTTTTCACCACCAAGGGTAACAAGTGGCACGGGATTGACAAAGGGTTCTTGGATGTGTTGACTGTGGGTGACATGAGAAGTAGTTTCCCCAACATGTGTGATATGAAGATTTGGGACTTTATGGGAGCTAAAACTTGGGCTGACAAAGCCTTCACTCAAAACTAAGAGTGAGAATCCCCTCTGAAAAAAGGGGGGATTTTTTTCTTTTTTGCTTGTGGGATTGAAGTTTATTTGTATCTTTGTATAACAAATGACAACAACCATGACTGACACCATCAAAATCACCGAGAAAGTTCGTAACTACCAAGGAAACAACAGTTTCATCAACAAAATGAAAGAGTCTCTTAACCAGTGGGGACGTTTAACACCAAAACAAATGGAAGCCGCAGAAAAATGTCTTAACAGTCAACCAACTAAGGTAACTGTAGATGAGCGTCCCGAGCTCAAACGTATCGTTGAATACACAGGGGAAAGTAAGTTCGTAAAGGACATCGCCGAGAAGTTCCAAAAGTGGGGAACTTTGACCGACAAACAAATCACCGCAGCAATCGCTCAGATTGACAAGGAGGAGTACAAAGAGAAGGTTCTTAAACTCCGTATTCCAACTCCTGGTGAGACCATCTTGATTGGTCGTAAGATTGGTCAACAACTCAAAGAGACCTACGGTCTTGAGTTCAACCCAACCTTGATTGATATCACCAAGTTGTTGGGTATGTCACCAAAAGCGGTGAAATTCCAAGGTAAGATGACCGTAAAACGTAGTAAGGTTTGTATGTGTTGTGCCAAGACCTTGACCGATGAGTTCTCAATGTTGACAGGTATGGGTAAGATTTGTTCTAAACACATGAGGGTCCCATACATCACCGACAGGTCTCAGGCGGACCAGTATCGTGAGGACTACCTCAAACGAGTGGAAGAGATTGGTTTGATGGAGTTTTGGATTCCAAAATCACAAATCAAGAAGTGGGAGGGTGACAGAAGTATTATGTTGGAAATGTTGTCCTAAAGTGTGAGGGTCTCTGTAAAAGGAGACCCTTTATTTTTTCTTACGAACTACAACACTGAGCATCCCAAGAAGGATAAAAACCAATATCAGTGGTAATAGTCCCTGTAACATCTAAATAAATATTTTTCTTAAAAAAACTCAATTGACTCATAGAGTTGTTTACCTATAATTTCGTTGTATGCGGACAAAAAAACCATCGGCAATCGTTTACGGTTGGCACACTTTGGGGGAGATTATATTACATTCAGACATTTACTGGGAGGAACACCTCCATGATGAGGTTATGGTGTATTCTCTACCCTATGAGAATAGAGTTATTGAAGATTATACACAGTACAAACCCGACCTAATCATTTCTTTTGATGAGAACATTGAAATACCACATTTCCATCTAACGAGATTTCATATTCACTATGACGAACCGTTACCTGATATGGTCTTGGCAAACGTAATTGTATGTCAGTCTGTTTTCAGAAACACCGACTACATACGTCCACGGTTCTCAATATTCACTCCAACGTATAAGACAAACGAAAGGATTTACAGAACCTATGAGAGTCTAAAGAAACAAACATTCACCAATTGGGAGTGGATTGTGTTGGATGATTCACCTGATGAAGTTACATGGAATATTCTCAAGAAAATTGCTGAGAAGGACTACAGGGTAAAACCATATAAGTTATATCCAATCACAGGTGGTAACGTTGGTTTAGCGAAACACAGAGCAGCAACACTTGGTGATGGGGATTGGTTGGTTGAGTTGGACCACGATGATGCGTTGACTTCAGAGTGTTTGCAAATCTCTCACGATGCCATCCTCCAATATCCTGATGCTGGTTTCCTATACACAGACGTGACCGAGTGTTACGAGGATGGTGAGTTCAAATACTACGACCACGATTGGTCTGGTGATTGGTATGCAAGACACGACAATTATTTTGACTTTGGATATGCGGGACATACCAAAGTTATGGTTGATGGTGTTGAGAGACTGGCACATTGGTACCCTGATATTAATCCATTATCTATACGGTTCAACATATCAATGCCAAACCACGTAAGAATGTGGGAGAGAAAACTGTATCATGAGATTGGTGGACACAACAAGTTGACACCTGTTGCTGATGACTTTGAACTTATCGTTCGTACATTTCTACATACACGAATGATTCACGTCAAGAAAATGTTATACATTCAATATAACAATAAAAATTCAACGGTTGATAATAACGCGACAGACATCAATCGTAGAGCAAGATTAATCCGAGACCATTACGACAAACGAATTCATGAGAGAATCATTGAGTTGGGTTTTGAAGATTGGAATTGGGATGAAGAACTGGGTCACTCTCAGAAGTTTCAAAACCGTGGGGGAGTGAGAAAGTTTTATAATGAAGAACAAGTAATGAATTACATCTATGAATAAGAACAAGAAGATTAAATTGTGTTTAAACGCAATGGTTGCCAACGAGGCACCAACAATAACCCGAATGTTGGAAACAGTGTGGAGACACATTGACTATTGGGTTATCCAAGATAACGGTTCAAAAGACGGAACTCAGGACATCATCCGTAATTTCTTTGCGGAAAAAGGAATCCCTGGGTTTCTATATGAGATTGAATGGCAATATCCAGGTTGGAACCGAGACCATACTTTGAAGACATGTCTCCAAGCAGACCACGGATGTCAATGGATTTTGAGAATGGATGCTGATGAGATTCTTGAGGTTGATGAAGATTTTGATTGGTCCGTATTGGATGACTTGAGTGTGGATTCGTATAACGTAATCGCTCACGCAAACGGTATGAGATACTACAGAACTTGGTTGTGGAACGCTGACCGACCATGGTTCTTCCAACACGATAAGAGACACGAAACAATCCATTTACCTGAGGTTGGTGAGGGGTTTGTTAGAATCACTCTTCCTGAAGGATTCAGACACGTGGTTCACAGTGACGGACAGACTTGGCATGTTCCAAGAAAGTTCTTGAAAGACGCGTTGGAACTTGAAATTGATAAAGTGGTTGGTAATACTGTTAAAGAAGATTTGTATCACCTTTGGTACGTGGCAAAATCATATTCTGATTGTTGGGGTAAATCTGATGAACTTCCATTTGGATTAGACCACTCAAAAGAATATGCGAGAAGATGTATTTTCTACTATGAGAAGTTCATGGAGTATTCTCATAACTACTATGTAACTGGTACACCCGCAAGAATTGATGAGATGGCTTATTTTGCATTTATCTTGATGGCTCAGGCTTGGGAGGTAATCGGTGACTTGGAGAAGGCTGAGAAGTGTTTTCATCAGGCAGAAGCATTTGCTCCAATGAGAAACGAACACTTACTTTACTTGTGTTTCTTCTTGGAAACTCAAAGAAGATACGAAGAAATCTATGGATACTTGCAGATTATGATGAGACAAGAAAGAGTGAATCCATTCCCTCAGATGTGTTTCTTGATTGAAGACCGTTGTTACCATAACACATCAAATTTCTTACAAGAGTGGTCAGATAATCTCCAACGTAGAATTGATGAACCTGTATTAAGTTCTGACGGTGTTGAATTTGATTTCGAATAACAAATATGATTACCTAATTGTAGGTGCAGGACTCTTCGGAGCAACCTGTGCCTACGAGTTGGGTAAAAATCATAGAGTACTGGTAATAGACAAACGAGGTCATATTGGAGGTAACTGTTATACCGAAGATATTGAAGGAATTCATGTTCACCGATACGGTGCGCACATATTTCATACAGACAGTAAAAAGATATGGGATTGGGTAAACCAATTCGCCGATTTTAAACAGTTTGTTAATTCACCCATAGCAAACTACAAAGAAGAATTATACACCCTTCCATTTAATATGTGGACGTTCTACCAACTGTGGGGTGTGAAGACGGAGGAACAAGCAAGGGCAAAGATAGAGGAACAAAGATACAAAGGTCCTGTAACCAACTTAGAACAACAGGCTTTGTCCATGGTCGGTACCGACATATACGAGAAGTTTATTAAGGGATATACCGAGAAACAGTGGGGGAAAAAATGTACGGAACTACCTGCATCAATCATCAAGAGAATACCTGTAAGATTTACTTGGGACAACAACTACTTTAACGACAGGTATCAAGGTATTCCTGTTGGTGGATACACACAGATATTTGAAAAGTTATTAGATAACGTTGATGTATTTTTGAACCAAGATTTCTTTGAACATAAAGAAATGTGGGAGGAAGTTGCTGACAAGATAATCTACACAGGACCAATTGATAAGTTTTTTAACTATGAACACGGAAGGTTAGAATACCGTAGCTTAAGATGGGAAAATATTCATATTAGTTCTAATAGTTTCCAAGGACATCCTGTGGTTAATTACACAGACAGTGATACTCCGTTCACAAGAATTCTTGAACATAAGTTCTTTGATTATCAAAATCAAAAAACGAGTTATGTTAGTAAAGAATATCCGTGTGATTATACTGGTGACAATGAACCGTATTATCCGATTAAGGATGAGACAAATGGTGAGATTTATACCAAATACAAAATGCAAGGTGATAAACTTGAGAAGTATATGTTTGGTGGTAGGTTAGGAACCTATCAATATTATGATATGCACCAAGTGATTGCTCAGGCACTTCATCTTTGTCAGAAAATAAAAATGGGGTAGTTCTTACTCAAATGAAACATCTGTACAACAGAATGAATCATTAGATATTTGAGAGATGATGTTGGTGATTTTTGATTTGAGTCTATTTGCGATAGCAATTCTATCAACATACTCAGACTCAGTATAGATTTTTAATCCATAGACCCAATCACACATGGCTGACATAACAGGTGACCTGAATATAAATGTAATATCAACACGGTATACCTCAGATAAAATAGGGTCTTTCTTGATTGCCGATTTGACAATCTTTTGTAAAGACCTTTTCAATATAAGATTTTTATCTGCCATGTTTTGGTAAGTATAAACATAAATACTTAAATATCTTCATTTATGTTTCAATAAACGAGGTATTTCATATATTATAGGTATTTATTTTTTAAAGGTCATTCAATGAAAAGACGATTAGTAGAAGATATTAAGAGACAACAGAAATTAATGAACATTGAAGAACAATCATTTTTTGATGTTGAAAAATTCATGAAAGGTAGTTCTACACCACAAGATGCGACATTTGTTAGTGTGGATACTAAAATCCCTCAAGTATCTACAGGTTCTTTTGAAGAGATTACGAACAAAGTTATTGATGAATTAGAAGGTGGATACTATCATCCTAAGATGAATCAAAGTGCCATGGGTAACTCAGGTGAAACTATGATGGGTATTGATAGAAAGCATGGTGGTGACATTAATACTTCACCTGATGGAATAGAATTTTGGAAAATTATTGATAATGCCGATGCTAGTACAAAGTGGAAATACAATTATAGGGGTGGTAGTTTAGAACCAAAATTGAGAAGTTTGGTTGTTAAAATGATAAAACCATTCTTTTTGAAGAATATGAATAATTACCTTTCACCTGAAGCGAGAAAGATAGTTGAGTCAAATCCTAATTTAATGTTTCACTTTGTATACAGTACATGGAACGGACCAGGTTGGTTTAGAAAGTTTGCAACAAAGATAAATGATGCTGTTAAGAAAGGTATTACCGACCCAAAGAAGTTAACTGAAATTGCAATACGTTCAAGAATAGATTCGGGTAACAGTCTTATTGCTCAAGGAGGTAAAAAGATTGACGATATATTAGGCACCAACATAGCCTAAAAAAAGAAGGGGAAAGAGTCCCCTTCAAAAAGTCTGGTTAAACACTAATCAACACTCTTGGAAAACCAGC
>JACCEA012294853.1_pt1 | contig 12137 bp, 6 predicted proteins | sample 7449851 | NCBI WGS metagenome assembly JACCEA01 (sample SAMN15323453, study PRJNA562643) | freshwater metagenome | isolation source: river surface water | place: USA:Blue River Watershed | collected 2017-08-18 | reverse complement strand
TGGGGTTGCCGAATACATCCGCACCGTCCTGACGCTGACTGGGCGAGGGCAGAATCTCCAGTTCACGGACCAGGCAACGTTGCGCGCTGCTTTCTCGCGGCCACAGATGCGCCAACTGTTGCGCCAGCGACACCGCAGCGGCATAGCGGTAATGGGTGTCGTGGAAGATCTGGTAGCGCCGGCTGCTGGTCATAAAAATCTCAAGAAGAAAGCGTCTGCTGGCTGACGTCGTCGACATGGGCAAAGTGGCGCAGCGCCAGCCGGTCTGACAACAGACCGGCCCCGGCCGAAATCGCCTGCAATCTGTCAGCCAACCCCTCCAGCACCGCCTGTACGCCGTCATCGCCGAACAACGCCTGTTGATCCAGGCTGGCCAGATCAAAGGCCAGCAACTGTTCGCCCAGCGCCAGCAGCGGATTTTCCTGCGGCATGGCAAAGCGCTGATCCAGTTGTGCCAGCGAGCGCTGCAGCGCCATTAGCAGGAACGCCAGAGAATGCGGGTTTTGCGTGTCGAGCAGCAGCAAATCCAGCACCGGAATCAATTGCGGTACGGCCAGATAACGGGTGCGGTAGGTGATGATGCTGTTGCCCAGCTCGAGCAACCATTCCAGTGCCGCCTGATCCCGTGCACCGTCGCTGCGCAGGAACTCTGCCATGCTGTCGGCAAGGAACTGCAAGCGCTCGATACGCCGGCCAAGCATGAGGAAGCGCCAGCCATCGTCACGGGTCATGTCGTCCAGGGCAAACCCGGACAAGGCCGCCAGCGACATCAGCAAACGATTGAGGAAGTCCAGCAACTCGCCCAGATCGGCCTGCCCGGACTCCAGGGTTTGCGCTTCGCGCTGCAATTCGACCAATGCCTGCCAGTTCTCCTGGGAAAGCTTGCCGCGGACCTGCATGGCCGCATCATGCAGATGCAACAGGCTGGTACGCAGGCTGTAAGTGCCGGCACCGCCGAGCAGGCCGCGGCGCAGGCGTTGCTCCAGATCCTCCCCCGGCGGCAGCCAGCCGGTTTTTTCACCCAATTCCAGTGCCACGCGCATGGCCAGCGGGTCATCGCCATCATCCACATAGCGACTCAAGAGCACGCGCAGCAGGCGTGCACCGTCGTAACAACGCTCGCTGTAACGACCAAACCAGAACAGATTGTCCACCACCCGCGAGGGCAGATAAGGGTCACTGCGGATCAGGTCATGCACGCCCAGCGGCTTGCTCCAGTTCCACGGCTCGTGACCCGGCGCCCGCTCACCCAGTACCCAGGTGTCCTTGCTGGCCCCGCCGCGCTGCATGGACACCACCTCCGCACCCGCTTGCCCGGCTACCCGGGTCAGCCCGCCTGGCAGCACGCGGTAGCCCTCGGCCGTCGCCACGGCATAGACCCGCATGCTGATCGCCCGCGCCTGCAGGGTCTGGCCATCCCAGACTCCCGCCTGGGACAACTGCGCCAGTTCCTGCGCCACATAGGCATAAGGTCGGGCTTTCAAACGCTCGGCCAGTTCGAGCAAGCCGGCGGCATCCAAATCGTGGCCAAATACCGGCTCGAAGCTTTGCGAGGGGAATGCCGGCTTGATCACCAGTTCGGCCAGCTTTTCCAGCGCTTCTTCCAGCACCGGCGGCTCACCGCACCACCAGGTAGCAATTGACGGCAGCAGCAGAGTTTCGCCCAGCAGGTGCTCGCTGACCGAAGGCAGAAAACCCAGCAGGCCGGGCGATTCGAGCACCCCGCTGCCCAGTGCATTGGCCACCAGCACGCGGCCCTGACGCACCACCTCGAGCAAGCCGGCGACCCCCAGCGCAGAGTCCGTGCGCAACTCCAGCGGATCACAGAAATCATCATCCAGCCGGCGCAACACCGCGTGCACACGCTTCAGACCATCCAGGGTCTTCAGGTACAGCGTGTTGTCACGCACCGTCATGTCACTGCCTTCGACCAGCGGGAACCCCAGCTGCCGGGCCAGATACAGGTGCTCGAAATAGGACTCGTTGAAGCGCCCCGGGGTCAGCAACACCACCAGCGGCGTCTCGCCCTCGGCGGGGGCCTGCTGGCGCAAGAATTCCTGCAGGCTGCGAAAGAACCCGGCCAGGTACTGCACCCGCAGATCGCGGTACATATCCGGGAAGGCGCGCGACACAATCTGCCGGTTTTCCAGGGCATAGCCGGCGCCGGAAGGTGCCTGCGTGCGGTCAGCCAGCACCCACCAACGGCCATCCGGTGCGCGTGCCAGATCAACCGCATACAGATGCAGCCAGGTATTGCCCGGCACCCGCATGCCCTGACAGGGCCAGAGAAAATTGTTGTGACCGAACACCAGTTCGGCCGGCAGCAGGCCCTGGCGCAGCAGGGTCTGGGGCCCGTAAAGATCGGCCAGCACGCGATTGAGCAGGTCTGCACGCTGTGCCACCCCGGCCGCAATTGTCTGCCATTCATCCGCGGCAATCAGATTGGGCAACAGGTCCAGCGACCATTGGCGCTCGGCGCCCTGCGGATCGGCATAGACGTTGTAGGTCACGCCATTTTCCTGAATCTGTCGCTCCAGCAGGGCCTTGCGTTGATTCAACTGGGCAACGCTGCTGCCTTCCAGCGCACGAAAAAGACGCTGCCAATGCGGGCGCACGGCGCCTTTGGCATCAATCAGTTCGTGGTAGGCGTTGTCGGCGCGCGGGTAATCGGCAAGCAGATCAGACATGAAACTCTCGGCAAATTCAGCAAGCGCACGCCGCTGAACTCAGCCTTGCGGGCCTGAAACTCAGCAACGACGCAGAGCAGATGCTATCGGCGGTTCGACATTGTGCATGGTTGCGGGCGGCGCCAAAACCCCCGCGCGGCGGCTGGACCGGCACAAACGACGGAAATTCGAAAAGGCGCCATTTCAGCAAACACCTTTACCGAGCCGCGAAATGTCAATTAACCCTGCCAATGCCGCACTATGCTGACCTAGACTAGGAGCAAACCAGAGGCCTCTGCCATGCCGACCCGTCTTCTCGTGTTACTGCTGTCAAGCCTGTTCTGCCTGCCACTGCAAGCCGAGGAAGTGTTGCGTCTGCTCACCTGGTCTGGCTATGCCGACAGCGATCTGGTGCGGGCTTTTGAGCAACGCTACGGCGTCGAGGTTGAAGTCACGTTTGTCGGCAGCGATGATGAGCTGCGGCATAAGCTGACTGAAGACAACGGCAGCCACTATGACGTGATTGCCGCCAACACCTCGGAAATCAAACACTTCGCCGAGCAGAAACTGCTGCAGCCGCTGCGGCTGAACAGCCTGCCCAATCGCAGCCGCCAGCTGCGCCAGTTTCGTGAACTGCGTGAGATTCCCGGGCTTACCCGCGACGGCGAGGCTTATGGAATCCCCTACACCTATGCCGAAATGGGCCTGATCTACAATCGCAAGCTGCACCAGACCGCGCCCGACTCCCTGAACAGCCTGTGGGATCCTGCACTACAGGGCCGCGTGCTTGCCTACGATGGCAGCAGCCACAATTTCTCACTGGCCCGAATGGTTCTCAAACAGCCGCCGTTTGCCATTCCGCCCCAGGAGCTGGCCGAGACCCTGAACAAACTGGTGGATCTGCGCAGAAATGTGCTGACGTTTTACAGCCTCCCGGAAGACTCGGTCACTCTGTTCAAACAGAACGAGATCGCCCTGATCTATGCCAATTACGGCCGCCAGCAACTCAAGCTGTTGCAGGATACGGGGGCCGACATCGCCTACGTGATACCCCGCGAAGGTGCTCTGGCCTGGCTCGACTGCTGGGCGATCAGCAGCGGCGCAGCCAGCAGGGAACTGGCGGAGCGCTGGATCAACTACACGCTGGAGCCGCAAGTCAGCAATGCCCTGACTGAGCGTCAGGGACTGGCCAACACCCTCGGCCCGCTTGATGCCAGTAGTGCCAGCAGCCAGCTTATCTGGCTCGAAACAGTCGAGAATGCCGAACTACGCAACCAGCTCTGGCAACGCATTCTGGCGGGCGAACGCCCGGAGGATCTGGTGCAGCCATGAGGGTCAGCCTCAGCCTGAAGCTGACCGCCCTGCTGTGCGTGTTTGGCCTGCTGCTGACCGGCCTGGCCACCTATTACTCGCTCAGCAGCAGCAAGCAGATCGTGGTTGCCTCAGCCAAGCGCGACCTGCTGGTGGCCAATCAGGTGATCGGGCGAAACCTGCAACTGCAGCTGCAAAACTTCTCCAACGACGCACAATTGCTGGCTGATCAGTCACAACCGCGGGACATCCTGCTCAACAGCCCAAAGCGTGCCGAGGAGACCCAAGAGCTGGCGCAGCTGTTCCGCAGCATGCTCGCGGCACAGCCCGAGTATCAACGCCTGCGCCTGATCGGGGCAGAAAATTTCGGCATGGAACTGCTCAGTGTCGATCGCAACGGCCGGGTGCCTGATAGCGCCCTCAAGGAACGAGGCCATTTCCCCTATGTGTTCAAGGCGCTGAAACTCAAACCGGGTAACCAGTTTCTTTCGGATATTTCCAGCCATAACGCGGCCAGTGACGACTCGCTCAAGCTGCAGTTGGCCAACCCCATCTGGAATGACTCCCGGCAGGCAATTGGGGTCATCGTGCTGAGCATTGATATTGAAGAACTGTTCCAGCGCTTGCAGGAGGAGCTTCCCGACTACTACCAGATTTTCCTCGCCAACAGCGATGGCCTGATGATGCTGAACCCGGAGTACTCCACGGCCAAGCGCAAAGTGCGCGGGCCGAGCGTGCAATTGCAGGAGCAGATTCCACAGACCCAGCGCCTGATCAGCGCCGAGACCGACCGTCTGCTGGTGGCCTTGCCCGCCCGGCACAAACAGCCGCCGCGCCTGGCCTCATTCACCCGGATAGAGATCGGCAGCGGCGAGACCAAAACCCCGCTCATTCTCGGCCTGGCCATCCCCGAAGAGCACATCCTGCAAGCCTCCCACGCGCTGGATGAGCGGATGATCCAGCTGGTGACCGGCCTGAGCCTGCTGACCCTTTTGCTCTCGTTGTGGCTGGCGCGCACGCTGATCCGGCCACTGAACCAGTTGGGCCAGGCGATCAGCCAGTTCACCCAGAATTTCAGCCTTGCCCCGCTGCCGACCCGGCGCAATGACGAACTGGGCCAGTTGGCCCGTGATCTGCGCAAAATGCAGGAGAAGATTCTGGCGCAGATCAGCCAGCTCAATGCCAACCACATTGCCATGCAGCGCATGGCGCATGACGACCCGCTGACCGGCCTGCCGAACCGGCGCCTGTTCTTCAGCCGTCTCGAACATGCCATTGCCAATGCCGAACGCAGTGGCAAGCAGGTTGGCCTGCTCTACGCAGACCTCGATTTCTTCAAGGAAATCAATGACACCTATGGCCATGCCGTGGGCGACGAAGTCTTGCGCACGGTCGCCGGCTTACTGAGTTCGGTCACCCGCAGCGGCGACACCGTTGCCCGGCTGGGCGGCGACGAATTCATCATCCTGTTCGATGAGATCGAAGACAGCAAAACCCTGATCAGCATCGCGCAAAAATTGCTGTCATACCTGCAGAACCGCATGCTGATCAAAGGCCACGACTTGCAGGTCAAGGCCAGCCTGGGCATCAGCCTTTACCCGCGCGACGGGACGGACGCGGAAACCCTGGTCCAGAGTGCCGACAAGGCGATGTACTTCTCCAAGCGTGACGGCCGCAACCAGATCAGCATGGCCAAAAATAACCAGCCGAACTAACAGCAGAATAACTAGCGCGGAACCGCAGGCTTCTTGAACGGCTTTTTCTTGCCGCTTTTTTCATCGGCCCGGGCCCGGGCTTCAGCCTTGGCGCGGGCTTCGGCCGCCGCCTTGGCTTGCTCACGCTTCTCCCACGGCTGACTGTCCGCGCTCGCGCGCGGCGGCAGGCCGGTGTGCTGGGTGAGTATTCTGCCTTTGTTTTCGCGGGTCACCTTGTGGCTGCCGGCCGGCGTCGAATTTTTCCGGCGAGCACTCTGATAACTGTCGGTCGCCGGCTGATGCAGCGGAATCAACTGGTTTTTTCCCGGCCCGATCAAATCGCCACGGCCCATGCGCAGCAACGCCTCGCGCAGCAGTGGCCAGCCCTTGGGGTCGTGATAACGCAGGAAGGCCTTGTGCAGACGGCGTTGTTCCGCGCTTTTGACGATGGTGACCTCATCGCTTTTGTAGGTGACCTTGCGCAGCGGATTCTTGCCCGAGTGGTACATGGCCGTGGCGGTGGCCATCGGCGACGGGTAGAACGCCTGCACCTGGTCGGCACGGAAGCCATTGCCCTTGAGCCACAGGGCCAGATTCATCATGTCTTCGTCAGTGGTCCCCGGGTGCGCGGCGATAAAGTACGGGATCAGGTACTGCTCTTTGCCCGCCTCTTTCGAGTACTTCTCGAACAGGCGCTTGAACTTGTCGTAACTGCCAATGCCCGGCTTCATCATCTGGTTCAGCGGGCCTTCCTCGGTGTGCTCCGGGGCAATCTTCAGGTAGCCACCGACGTGGTGGGTGACCAGTTCCTTCACATACTCCGGCGACTCGACGGCGAGGTCATAACGCAGCCCCGAGGCGATCAGGATTTTCTTCACCCCCGGCAGCGCACGGGCACTGCGATACAGCTGAATCAAGGCCGAGTGATCGGTATTCAGGTTCGGGCAGATGCCGGGGAACACGCACGACGGTTTGCGGCACGCGGATTCGATTTCCGGGCTCTTGCAGGCGATGCGGTACATGTTGGCGGTCGGCCCGCCGAGGTCGGAAATAACCCCGGTAAAGCCCGGGACCTTGTCGCGGATATCTTCGATCTCGCGGATGATCGATTCTTCCGAACGATTCTGGATGATCCGCCCTTCGTGCTCGGTGATCGAGCAGAAGGTACAGCCGCCGAAACAGCCGCGCATGATATTCACCGAGAAACGGATCATCTCGTAGGCCGGAATCTTCTGCTTGCCATACACCGGATGCGGCACGCGCTGGTAGGGCATGCCGAACACGTAATCCATCTCTTCAGTGGTCATCGGGATGGGTGGCGGGTTGAACCACACATCCACCTCGCCATGCTTCTGCACCAGCGCTCGGGCGTTGCCGGGGTTGGTTTCCAGGTGCAGCACGCGGTTGGCGTGGGCATAGAGCACCGGATCGTTGCGCACCTTTTCCGCTGACGGCAGGCGAATCACCGTCTTGTCGCGGGTCATGCGCGGACTGTCGAGCAGTTGCACGACCTTGGGTTCGTTGGGGTCTTCCAGCGGCGCCTTATTCTGTTCGATGGCGCAGGCTTCAGTATCCTGGGTGTTCACGTACGGGTTGATGATCTTGTCGACCTTGCCCGGACGGTCAATGCGCGTGGAATCGACTTCGTACCAGCCCTGCGGCGTATCGCGGCGGATAAAGGCGGTGCCACGCACATCGGTGATGTCTTCGATTTTGTGACCAAAGGACAGGCGCTGGGCGACCTCGACAATCGCGCGTTCGGCGTTGCCATAGAGCAGAATGTCGGCGCAGGCATCAATCAGGATCGAGTTGCGCACACGGTCTTGCCAGTAGTCATAGTGGGCAATACGACGCAGCGACGCCTCGATGCCACCGAGCACAATCGGCACATGCTTGTAGGCTTCCTTGCAGCGCTGGCTGTACACCAGACTGGCCCGGTCCGGACGTTTGCCGGCCAGACCGCCGGGGGTGTAGGCATCATCCGAGCGGATTTTCTTGTCGGCGGTATAGCGGTTGATCATCGAATCCATGTTGCCGGCAGCGACGCCGAAGAACAGATTCGGCTCGCCCAGCTGCATGAAGCCGTCTTTGGACTGCCAGTCCGGCTGCGCGATGATGCCGACGCGAAAGCCCTGGGACTCCAGCAAACGCCCGATGATCGCCATGCCGAACGAGGGATGATCGACATACGCATCGCCGGTGACGATGATCACGTCGCAACTGTCCCAGCCCAGCTGGTCCATTTCCTCACGACTCATCGGCAGGAACGGTGCCGGACCGAAACACTCGGCCCAGTACTTGGGATAGTCGAACAATGGCTTGGCAGCGTGCATGGCAATGACCGGAGATAACTTTTGCGGCCGCGGAATATAGCACAAAAAATGAGCAATTCCGACTGAAACACTCAAGCTTGAGGCCTGCACGCGCCCGCCCCCATAGAGCCTGATGCCCCAAACGCAGGTGTTTTTGCTTGCTGGCCGATTGCTATACTCACGCTCCCAAACACTCCCAGGAGCGCCTGCGGTGCGCCGGCCGATTATTTACCTGCTTCTGAGCGTCTTCATGCTGGGCTTTGGCAGCCACACGCATGCCGAAGTTGTCACGCTGAACAGTGCCAGCAGCGGTCTTTCGCTCAACCCAGACACCCAGCTGTTCGAGGATATCGGGGGCCAGCGGCAGCTCGCGGACATTCTGCAACCGCAGGTGCAGCAGGCGTTCATGCCCGCCGCCGGGCGGGCCAGCGTGGGGCAAAGCCCAAACCCCTGGTGGATCAAGCTTGAGCTGAAAGGGGCGGATCAGGCGCCGCAAGAATGGTGGCTGGAAGCCGGAGGCGCAAACCTGCTGGATCTGCGCCTGTACCTGCCTGACGGCAAAGGCGGCTGGACCGAGCGCCGCAGCGCCGAAGCCGTGCCTTTTGCCGAAGGCCGCGACTATCCCTACCGCCGCAGCCTGTTTCGTCTGCCCGAACTGCGCGACGGCATGACCCTCTACCTGCGCAGTTATGACCCGGCCGGCAACGCCTTTCCACTGCATATATGGCAATTGACCGATCTGCAGCAGCAGCAGGCCCACGAGCACATGCTGTTCGGCCTTATCTACGGCGTGATTCTCGCCCTGTTGCTGTACAACCTGTTCATCTTTCTCAGCCTGCGCGACATCACCTACTTCTGGTATGTAGCCAGTACCGCCAGTGCCTTGCTGTTCATTCTCGGCGCCACCGGTCACGGCTTCCAGTACCTGTGGCCCGGACAAGCGGTGCCGGTGTGGCTGGACCGCGCCACACTGCCTTCATTGTGGAGCCTGTGCGTCTGCCTGTTCACGGTAACCCTGCTGCAGACCCGCCAGCATGTGCGCTGGGCGCATTACGTGCTGTGCCTCAGCGCCGGGCTTTATGGGCTGTCACTGGTTCTTGGCCTGTTCGGCCTGCGCAGCCTGTCCGCGCAGATCCTCAACCTGCTGACCTTTGCCGCGATTCCCGCAGCACTGGCAGCGGCCATGATCCGCAGCTATCAGGGGTTCTTCCCGGCGCGGCTGTACCTGATCGGCTTCGGCCTGGTGCTTGGCAGCACCGTGCTACTGACCATGCGGGCCATGGGACTGGTTCAACCGACCGCACTCAACTCGCTGATTTTCCCTCTGGCGGTGGCGGCCGAAACCATTCTGTTCTCGTTCGCTCTGGCCTATCGCATCCAGCTGCTCAAGCAGGACCGCGCCGATGCTCTGGAACAGGCCAACCTGGAAAAGACCGCGCGCCTGGAACAGGCAGAGCTGAGCGCCAGCAACCTGCAACAGGCGGTTGACCAGCGTACGGCCGAACTGGCCGCCACCAATCAACGCCTGTCTGAACGCGAACTGGCCTTGGCGCATGCCGCCTTTCACGACCCGCTGACGGACCTGCCCAACCGCCGCTACCTGATCGAGCGTGCCGAAGCAGCGCTGGCCGAAGCCCTGCGGCGCAATGAATCGATGGCGTTACTGCTGATCGATCTCGACCACTTCAAGCCGGTCAACGACCGCCACGGCCACGACGCCGGCGACCACCTGCTCTGCGAGATCAGTCAGCGCCTGCAGCTGCTGGTGCGCCGCAACGACATGCCGGCCCGCCTCGGCGGCGACGAGTTCGCCGTCTTGATTGGCGGCCCGAACGCCGATGTGCATGCGCAGGAAATTGCCGAACGCCTGCTACTGGAACTGGCTGCGCCGATTCACTACAACGGCCATGAACTGCAGGTCAGCCTCAGTATCGGCGCGGCACTCTATCCGCTGCACGGAATGAACTTCAGCGACCTCTACAAAGCCGCAGACAAGGCCTTGTATCAGGTCAAACAACAAGGCCGGGCCGGCTTTTCAGTCGCTGGTTCCGCAGTGTAAGAACACCACGCCGCCGCCGACAGGTAAACAGGCAGGCGGGTTCTGCTCTAACGGCAGCGCAAGGAACCGGCATTGCAGTCGATCTGGCTTGCACGGCCTGATCCAGGCCACTGCGGTCTGTGAATGCGCAGTACGAAAACCGGATCTTGGCGCGTGGGCTGAATAGCTGCTGCGCGTCAGACGCTGGTATCACCCCATCAATGAAGAAACGGTGTGAATCCGCCACAGTTTTAGTGCTGCAGCGGATCAGGCGCTCCGAGCAGAAACGGCGCTAGGCCGCCTGTCCGGCGGGCAGCAGCCGCAGGCGCACCAGCAGCCAGGGCATCAGCGCTGCGATGAACAATCCCATTACCAGCCCGCGCAGGCTCTGCCAGAGCAGCGGATCCAGTGCCAGCGCCAGACCGAACTGCTTGAGCAGCGACTGGAACACCAGGAACGCGGCACAGCCCAGCACGGCCGCCAGGCCCCGACGCCAGGCCTCGGTACGCGCATGAAAGGCGATATGCCGGCCCTCCAGCCAATAGCCGATCACCACGCCGACCAGCATGCCGGCCAACAGCGGCACGTAATCCGGCGCCACACCTTGCCAGCCGAACTGCGCCAGCATGGCCACGGCAATGATCAGCAGCAGATGCCAGAACGGGTTGGCCGCGCGCCACCAGGCCCAATCCTTGACCAGCGCAAACAGCACCAGCGTTACCACGCCCAGTGCCGACCCCAGCAGCACATCCTCGATATCGTGCGCCCCCAGATACAGCCGGCTGAACACGATACCCAGCACCACCAGCGAACTGACCACCCAGAACCACAGTCGGCGCATCTCGTAGGCCAGCCACAGCCACAGCACCACCGCGACCTGCGCATGGCCGCTGGGCGCGCCAAAGCTCTCACCGACCTCGTGGTCCATGCGCAGGCCGATATCCGGTCGCGGGTCTTGCCAGAGGTCCTTGAGGAAGGCATTGAGAATGGCGGTGATCGCCACCAGGATGAACAGCCGCAGGAACATCGGCTTACTCCATACCCAATAGCCCAGGGGCAGGAACAGCAGGATGAACTTGTCGTAACCCAGCCAGGTAAAACCTTGCATCACGGGGGTGAGCAACTCGTTGCGAAACGGCAACACCCAGGTCAGATCATGCAGAAGTTGTGACATGTAAAAGCTCCGGCAACGATGAAGGCACACAGTCTGGCGAGCAGGCGCAAAGCAATGCAACCCCGTCGGTCGACATTGCTGGATTTTATGTCTGCGCATCGGCCCGGCGCATGCACTGGCACAGCGCAAACCGTTGCAGGCAGACTGCAGCGAACCGCCAGGAGGATCCACCGTGCCAGCCCCCTTTTCCAGCCTGCTGATTGCCAACCGTGGCGAGATCGCGATTCGTATCGCCCGCGCCTGTGCGGACCTGGGCATTCGCTCGGTCGCGGTGTATGCCGAAGATGACGCTGCCAGCCTGCACACGCGCAAGGCCGACCTTTGCCTAGCGCTGCGCGGGCGTGGCGGCGCGGCTTACATGGACAGTCAGCAACTGATCGAGCTGGCCAAACAGCAGCACTGTGATGCCATTCATCCGGGCTATGGCTTTCTGGCGGAAAACGCCGAATTTGCCCGCGCCTGCCAGGCCAACGGAATCGCCTTTATCGGCCCGTCAGCCCAGGTGCTCGAACTGTTCGGCGACAAGGCCGCAGCACGCGCCCTGGCCAAGCGTTGCGCCGTGCCACTGGTTCGCGGCAGCAATCAGGCCGTCACACTGGAACAAGCGCAGGCCTTCATGCACTCACTGGGCGACGGCGCCGCCGTCATGCTCAAGGCGCTGGCCGGTGGCGGCGGTCGCGGCATGCGCGCGGTACACGCTCCCGCCGAACTGGAACAGGCCTATGCCCGCTGCCAGTCAGAGGCGCTCAGCGCCTTCGGCAACGGCGCGCTGTATGTCGAGCAACTGGTCAGCCGCGCGCGGCATATTGAAGTGCAGATCCTCGGCGACCACAGCGGCCAGCTCAGCCACCTGTGGGAACGCGACTGCAGCCTGCAGCGGCGCCAGCAGAAGCTGGTGGAAATCGCCCCGAGCCCGGATCTGCCGGGCGCCACCCGTGATGC
>JACCEA011991284.1_pt1 | contig 12138 bp, 18 predicted proteins | sample 7449851 | NCBI WGS metagenome assembly JACCEA01 (sample SAMN15323453, study PRJNA562643) | freshwater metagenome | isolation source: river surface water | place: USA:Blue River Watershed | collected 2017-08-18 | reverse complement strand
CTAAAAATATTAATCCAGATATGCCGCGTAATCTTGCTAAAGTTGTAACTGTAGGTTAAATATATGTTTTATATTATAATTAAAATTTGAAAAATAAAATAAAAATCTTTTATTATTTTTAATAAAACAAAAAATGTTTAAAAATATAATTTTTACTGAAATGTTAAATAATATTAAAAAAGAAAAAAATAATTTAAATTATTTAGAAACATTTAAGAAAGAATTTTTCTTATCAAAAGAAATTATACAAAAACATAAAGATTTTTTAGAGAGTATTAAAAATATAATTAATGTTAAAATAACTGAAAAAGATTTTATGGTAATTTATTTATTCGCTTTTTTTGATGTAGAAAAAGATACAGACTTAGAAACTATATCATTATCATTAATTGATAATATATATAATTTTCAAGAAATAAATAGTGAATTTATAGGTTTATTTAATAGATATCAAGATATATATATAAATTGGAAAAATATAGATAAAAAAGAAACATTAAAAAAATTAACAGAATTATTCTGGGAATTTGAATTAATTCATCAGTTACATATAAATAATAATAATGATGAAGATGTTAAAAATTTTATAGAAAATAAAAATAATAAGCAAAAATCTATTTTAGATCTAATGTATAGTATTGACAAATTACAATATTTTAATTCATATGTACCAGTAGTATTCGATGAAAATATTGTTAATAATATACATAAAAATCTTAAAACTGCTTTTTGGAATTTAATAAAAGAAGAATTACCATCAATAAATGCTATTATAAAACTTATCGAAGAAATTAGAATAATATTAATTGAATTAGTTAGCAATAATAATATAATTCAAAATTTTGATGATATTATGGATATTCAACATATTAAAACAATGAATGAATTAGGTTTAACTGATGTTAATTATTGGTTTAATAAATGTTCATATTTATATTCATTACTTCTTGAATTAGATAGTGAAAATAATGATGAAGAAAATAAAATAAAATTTAATGAATTAAATAATTTTATAAAAGATGATAAAAACAATATGGAAAAATCTTATAAATGTGTTGATTATTTATCATATTTTATGGATAAAATAATATTAATAAAAAATATTAAACTTTTAAACATCTAACTATCTTTTTTTTATTAGAACTTGAAAATCTTTTGATATAATATTTATTGAATCTTTATGTTCATCAATAAATTGTTCAATACCTTCATATGGACATAATTTAGGATAATTTTTATAATCACCCCATAAATAATCATCAAATAAAATATATCCATTTTCTGATAATTTTGAAAATGCATCTTTACCATTTTTATACACTGATGAAGCAAAATGATCTCCATCAATGTATACAAAATCAAATTCAATTTCTGGAGAAATTTTTGGTAAAATATCTTCAGCTTTGCCTGGTAAAATTACTAAATCTTTACGAATATTTTTAATATTTTTTGTAAATCTATCAAACTGGTCATGATAATTAATGTGAAAATGTGGTTTTCCTCGTTCATGAAAATCATCATCCCATGGATCAATACAATATATTTTATTAAAAAATGGTAAATCTTTAAAATTTTTATGTAAAACATGAGTACTACATCCTTCAAAACAACCTATTTCAGCTATATTTCTTGTTCCATAATATTGTAAAGTATCATTTGTCTTAATATAATTTAAAGTTTTTCTCAAGTTTTTAGATAGATCAAAAGAAAATACAGGAGTCATGACTACATTATATATATTAATATTTTCTTAAGTAATATTATTAAAACCAACATTTTTTCCTAGTAAATTTTTAAAAGTTCTTCTTACATATAATATAAAAGAATTATTACTATCATATGCTTTATTATCTTTAGCAATAAAAACATAATTTCTAGGATATTTATTTAAAGAAATTTTAATATGTTTATATATTTTATAATGTAAATTATGAGGTTTATTATTTTTATAAATAGTTTTATTTTCTAAAATAATAAAATTTTTAATATTATTATCATGTTCTTTTAATAATTGTATATTTCCTAAATACCCCTTTGCATTATCATAAATAGAAAACAATAATAATAATGTTCTCATTGAATTTTTTAAAGAATCATGTAATTTATTATTAATTTTAAGTTTATCATATATTCTCTTTAGTTCATCTTTACTAACAATTTCTTTATTTTCATCTTTTTCATTTTTTAAAGATTTATGATATTTTAGCCATTTATTATAAGATATTTTAAATTTTTCTTGTCTTTCACCATATTTGAATAAACTTAATATTACTGTTATTAAATTTTTTTGAGTAGATATATTTTCGATTTTTTGACTTAAATCTGGTTGATACTTATCAAAATTTGTCATTATTTTATGATAAGCATTTTTATCATTATCTAAATTTAATTTACTTTTTAATAAACTTAATCTCAATTTATAATTATTTAAAGTAGATTTATTTAAAATATTTTTTTCTAAAATTTCATTATATTTAGAATCTTTCATCTTACTTTATTCATCCAAAATTTTTACAGATGGTTTAGACATAATCCAATATAAATCCCAAGTAAATAATATTGAAGCAAATGTCAATAAAAATGGGTCTTGATATGAATAACCTTTATAAGCAATCATAGGTGAAAAAAAAGTAACTGCTAATATTCTACCTGGTTGATCACTTATTTTTTTTCTATAATTATTTATAGATAATCTAGGGTTTTTTTTTATATTTCTAAAAACTTTGAAATTATAATTTTTAATAGTCATTTTATTATAATTATTTGAATAAAATTTAAATAAAAAAAATTTATTCAAATTTTTTTATTATTTATAAAAACCAATTATTTGTACCTAATGTTAAATTACTATTAAAGTTTTTTTGTTCATCTTTATTATACCCATAACAATTTACAATAATAGGAATATTATTAACGTTTAATATCATGTTTTGATGCGTATGACCACAAATCCATGCTTTTATTGGCTCAGTAATTAAATATTGTAAATTTGTAGCAAATGCTGTTTTACGATGTCCATTTTCATATATTCCATTTAATTTATTATCACAACCATGATGTGTTATAACTATTACATTTTTATTAAGATTTTTAGCATTAATTAACTCTTTTTCTAACCAAATTTTATGTGTTTGATGTTCTTTTCTACTTAATTCTGGTGTTAAAATACGACCATCATAATATTTAATTAATTTAAAATCATTTAAATCTTTATATAAAGTATCACTTACATCTGACCATAATGTACAACCAAGTAAGCGAATATTTGTATTTTCAATATCAACATAATTTTTTTGTAAATACTTGAAATTAGAATATAAATTTTCGTATTCTTTTAATTTATTATCAATAGTTTGTAAAGAATAACCATAATATTCATGATTTCCAGCAATAAAATATACATTTTTATATAAATTTGTTGCAACTTTTATATATTCTTCAAAAATAGGATCATGAGGATCACCAATATCTCCTGCCAAAATTAAATTTTGTGTATCGTCATCTTTAAAAAATTTAGGAAAATTTTTGTTATAATCAATATGAATATCTGACATAATTTGAAATTTCATTTTATCTATTATTTAAAATATAATTGTTATATATTTTCAAATTTTTTTATATTTAAGGACAAATAAAAATTATATTTAATGGATATTGCAGAAATAATATACAACAAAGCAACTGAAGCGAATAAATTAGATATGGAAAGAAATACATTGAAAATTTTTATAAGTTTTAATATCAAAAATATATCAAGTCAAAACTTTTTAATTCTTCCCAATAACAAAATAGAATATAATAATAGTATTTTTACTTTCACAAAAGAGAATATATCAAATATAATTATTCAATTTATGAAAAGATATTGTGATTATAATTACACAAATATTGTACAAATACATGTTTCAGTGTGTAATAAATATTTTGAGTTATTTTATACTAGATTGCCAAAAAAAATTAATCCTTCTATCAAAATACAACATATATTAGAATATGACGGAAATATGAATAATAAAAAAATAAACAATATAATAGAATTTATATGGAAATTTTTATCAAAGTTTAAAAAAGAATAAAAATTTCTTATATCTAAATAATAATGGAAAATACAAATTTAGTTAGGCCGTTAGATATATCTGAAACATTTTCACCAATTAGCCATAAACCCTGTATATTTACAGAAATAGTTTTAAATTTATCATCAAATAATATAAAAGATATAATTGGTAATAGGGGTAGAGGATTGAAAACACTAATGAAAAAAACAAAATGTGAATATATATGGTATAATAATGATAAAAATTCATTTCAAATATGGGGTAAAAATGAAGAAATTGTTAAAAATGTTGCAACATATTTATTAAATTATGAGGCATTGATAAAATCTAAAACTAAAATAGAATGAAAAAAAATAATTTAGTTAAAAAATATACTTATATATTTTTATTAGGTATAATAATACAATGGACATTATTTATAATTATAATATTTTTATTAAAAAATCATTATTATAAAGGACATGCTCAAAAAATTTTTTTAATTTTTATTTTAGGTTTATTATTAATGATACCAGGATAAATTTAATTTTATATTATCTTATTCATTAATTTCGATAGATTTTATATTTTCAGGAATATGCCAAAATTTATCAACTAATAATCTAACAGCATCTGATTGTAAATCATCTATAAGTGGATTATCTAAAAAAGTACCAACTACTGGTATAAAATTATCAAAAGTTTCTAATAATAGATTAAGTTTTTTTATACACCATTCTTTTTTTTCTTTTTCTGTATTACCTGGGATATTATTAATCCAACTTTCTTCAATTGTTTGTTTAGTTAATTTTTCTAGTTTATCATTATTTAATGTATGTTCTTCGTTTAAATAATATTCTTTATACATAGTTTTTTTTTTAATATTATGTTTTATTTTATAACTTTTATTTTTTGAATTAAAACGATTAATAAAAATAATTTTTGATTTATAAATAAAGTTCATATTTTAATATATAATTTTATAAAAAAGTTTTAATCATAAATACTATTATGTGTTTGATTGACACGTATAAATCTACCATTATGCCTTAGCTCATTCAGATCTAATGCATTTACATAAGTACAAGCAGAACGAAGACCACCATTAATATTTTCAATTGTATTTTTAATTTCTCCTTTATGTATGATTTTTACTTCTTTACCTTCATAAGTCCTATAATTTTTCATACCATCATTATATTTATTAACTGCTTTTTCAGATGCCATACCATAGTAATGTTTATAAAATTCATTAGTTTTTTCATCATAATGAAGAGTTCCAGGTGATTCGGTATGTCCAGCAAACATACCTCCTATCATTACAAAATCAGCACCACCAATATATGCTTTTGCAATATCACCTACATGTACAATTCCACCATCTGAAATTTGATAAGCACCAGATCTATTAATTACATCAAAACATTCAGATAATGCTGATAATTGAGGATAACCTACACCTGTTTGTAGTCTTGTAGTGCAAACACTACCATTCCCAATACCAATTTTAATAATATTAGCACCATTTTTAATTAGCTCGCTTGCCCCTTCAGGAGTGACTACATTCCCTGCAACAAGTACAACATCTTTTAATGTTTCTCTTAAATATTTTAAAACATCACCAACTTTATCTAGATATCCATTCGCGACATCTACACACACAAATTTTACTTTTATATTTTTTTTATCTAAAGCTTCAACAAGTTTAACAAGAATGTTTACATCTTCATCATTAATACCACAAGATAACATATAATTATTTACATTTACAAGTTCAGTAGGTAATGTTTCTAACCACTCTGCATTATAATGTTTTGGAAAACAACTGATATAATTATATCTTTTTAAAACTTTAAAAGTTTCTAGATTAGTTACTGTATCCATATTTGATGATATAATCGGAACACCTTCCCAATGAATTGTTTTATTATATGTTTTAAAATTCATATATTTTTTTAAATTTACATTTTTACGAGAAATTACGTTAGTTTTTTTTGGAACAATTAATACATTGGAAAAATCTAATTTTGTATCATAACTTAGCATCTTAAAAGGAAGCATTTGAAATTTATATTTGTTATATTAATTATGTTATAAATTAAAATTATTTAAATATTTTTAAAATATTTCAAATTTTAATAAATAATAAAATAAATACTAAAATAAATTTTACAAAATAGAAATAAATAATATAAATAACGAAATAGTTATGATAAAAACAAAAGTTAAATATTTGATTAGTATCGGCGCAAACTGAATTCATATATTTATTTATTGAATATAAATTGAATTAGATAATATATTTATGAAAAAACAAGATTCTAAAATAGATATAGCCTAAATATCTTTACATAATTTATATTATAAATGTTTTCTAATAATAAAATATTAATTAAACCTCATAATCAATTTATATTAGGTTTTATTGGTTGTTCAGTAGGAATAATAAGTTATGTTTATAAAAGTGAAAAAAATAAAAAACATCAAGTTAAAATTAAATAAAATTTACTTTTTTTCATTATTATTTGTAAAATAATTTGTTGTATTTTCTAATAGATTAATTTGATTACCAATTAAATTTATTTTTAATATTTTTGTATAAATAAAATAAGTTAGATATATAATTACAAACCATGTTAATATTATAAATATAAATTCTCCTAATTTTTCAAGAGACCAATTCAATGTAGGATATTTTTTAGAAAATTCTAGTATTCTTTTAAATGTATAATATGGAATACCTTTTTTTCCAAAATATAGAATAATAGGTAAAATAATTTCATACATTATTTTATTAAGAGTATCTTTAGATGTCATACCTATAGTCACAGCAGAAGCTAGAATAATAAATTCTTTATTATAAATAAATTTAGAAAATTCTGATTGTTCTTTTTTAACAGTGTTTGTTGCTTTTTTAGTAGTATTTAATAAAAAATCACCAATATTATCAATTGTATTCTCCATTTTTATTTATAGTTTAGGTAATATTTTGGCAGTTTTAGGTGTAAAGTCTTTACAAGATTTGTTACCTATAATAAATTTCTTTATATCAAAATTTTTTCCATATTCTTTACGTTTTTCTATAGTATATATTATTATTCCTATAACACTAATTACTATTAAAAAAATAATAATAATATATTGTATATTATTTATAAATTTAATTTTATCTTTTTCATTTGATAAAATTAATCTATCTTTTTTGGAATTTAATATATATAAAATAATAAATAATATTATACTAATTAATGTAATTATTAATGGACTACGTGTTGTAAATAAAAACCATATATATACAATTAATGTAATTATAACATTTTTAATTAAATTTTGATCAGCATTTTTTGGATTAACAACTATAATTAAGAAAAATAGTAATAGAAGTCCAAGAATATGTTTAGCAATCATATTTTCACGAAGTAGTGTCTGAAGTCTACATCCAATAATTTCTGGTATAAAATTACACCCAACAACAAAATAAAAAGCAATTACTGAAGTTGCTATAGTTGTAATAGAATCAATCATTATTTATTTATAATTATAAAATATTGAGGGGAATAATTAATAAAGTGATTAATCTATATACATTTATATTTAACCATTTATTATTATGAATATCTATTATTAATATTATTAATATTATTGATAAAATAATTATTGATAATATATTTATAATATATTGAGTAGTATTTATTTGTATAGTTTTAATTATATAGTAATCATATAATATCATTAAGGGAATTGTTAACAAGAATACAATACCACTACCAATACCTTCTAATTTATATTTATTTATATATTCTTCTTTTTTTTCTATATCATTTTTAGTATAACAAATTATATAATAAAATATTACTAAAAATGTTCCTAATATAATACATAACGAATATAATAAAATTCTACTTTCTAAAATTTTATTAACTTTATTACTAAATAATTCTAACATGGCTAATCCATGTAGAAAAGAATAAATTCCAAATAATAAGATAGATGTGTCAAAAATTTTTGCAGAAATAGTTCTATCTTTTGTTATAAAAAATTTAAATATAGGAATGTTTTTAAAATAATTTCTTGTTTTATCTGTTGAATATGATAATATACCTATAATTATTTTTATAATTCCATATAAAATTAAAATTAAACTTAATAAAATATAAAATACTGACATTATTAATCTATTTTATTGAAATATTATTTATTAGACCTTTTCTGCGTTTAAATTTCAAAAAAAAAATATTATATTAAAATACCAATAAAATGGCACTATATTATCCTTCAACCAAACCTTACACATTCTTTGACGAATTTGATAAAGTTATGGATAACGCATTAGTTCGCTTCTTTAATGGTGGTAATTCATCTAAATTATTAGAAAATTATCATAAAACAAATACTAATGTAGATGTGATAGAATATAATGACCATTTTGAGGTTCTTGCTGATGTTCCTGGTTTTGATGATAGTGATATTAAAGTAGAGCATGTTGATAATTATTTAGTAATTCATGCTGAAAAAAGAAAAGAACATGAAGATAAATCTAGTAAATATTATACAAGAGAAAGAACATTATCTAAATTTTATAGATCATTTACATTACCAGAACATGTAGATCAAGAAAATATTGATGCAACATTAAATAATGGTGTTTTAAAAATAAATATTCCTAAATTGGAAAATAATGTAGAAAAAAAGAAAAGATTAATTCCACTTAAGAAAAATTAAATATTTTTAATCTTAAAAATTTTAAATTTGATTTTTATTAAAAAATAATTATTATAGTTAAATAATATGACAAATTATTTTTATGCTGTTGCCAGAGGAAAACAAATAGGAATATTTAATTCTTGGAATGAAATAAAACCATTAATTACATGTTTTAAAAATCCTAAATATAAAAAATTTACAAATAAAGATGAAGCAGAAAAATTTATAGAAGAAAATTCATATAAACAAACTACTATGAATAAATTTCTTCAAATAGAAGAAAATGAAGAGTTTATTCCTATAGAAAAAAATAATATTATTATTTTTACAGATGGATCATCAAAAAATAATTCAATACTGAATAAAAAAGCTAGTGCATCATATGCTATTGTTTTTCCTTATCATGAAAATTATAATTATTGTAATTTATTAGATGATAATGAACCTCAAACTAATAATAGAGCAGAATTTAAAGCAGTTATAAATGCAATTAAAATTGCTGATAATATAGATGAGTATAGAATTAAAGTTCTTGATATATACACTGATTCACAATTATTAATAAACACAGCAACTAATTGGGTTCATAAATGGAAATTAAATGATTGGGAAAATGCTAAAAACAAAAAAAATTTAGATTTAGTAAAAGAATTATATTATCTGATGCAAATTAGACAAGTAAATCTACATTATATTCAAGCACATACGAATAAAACTGATTGGTTTTCAAAATATAATGATATAGTTGATAAAATGGCACAATCTATTTCAATTAAATAAAAAATTGAATTAAATTAATAAATATTTTAATAAAATTTAATAAAATGTTTTCAATTTTTGGTTTTACAAAAAAAAATAATGAAAAATGTATTAATGAAAATGATAATGAAGATGATGATTTTTCTGATTCTTCAGATGAAGATTACAGTATCTTCGATGATGAACCCTTAATCACTCAAAATTGGGGTAATAATAAAAAAGTGTCTTGGTATTACAAATCAGCACGTGAAATAGCTCCATATTTATCTAATTGGTGTTTTAATCGTAATATTAATATAGAACATAAAAATAATATTAAAAATTATTTACTTAAAAATGAAAATCCACATTTATTTGGCAATATTCAAATTGTAAGAGATAAAAATAATAAATTTGTTGTTGTAAATGGAGGTCATCGTCTTAAAGCAATTCAAGAAATTTTACAAGAAGATATTGAAATTAAATTTAATATGAATTTAATGTTTGAAATTTGTGAAATACATGATTTAGATATAGATAATGTTGATGAATCATTCAATTTACTATATAATATTTTCATAAATGCTAATAATTGTCTTAATCAAAAACCTGAAGAAGATCATGATATTTTTTGTAGAAATTTGGTAATTGAAATGAAAAAAGACCCTTTATTTACAAATGCAATTATTGATGTTTCAAACAGAAAAGTTCATCTTCCAAAAATTCTTTGCAAAGATTTATATGATGCTCTGAAAGTTAATCTAAATCCAAATCATAATATGACAATTGAACAAATTATTAAGCGTATTAAAGAAATTAATAATCAATTTTCAATAATGGAATTTAGTAAATTTTATGGTCGTAAAAATCCATCAGAAACAAAAAAAAAACAACATGCAAAAGCAAATGAAATGAAATTTTATCTAAATCTAAAGTCTAAATTTCCACCTGAAGTATGGATTCAGATGATTGAACCACTTAATAAATAAAAAATTACAAAAATTTGATTTATTATTATTTTATAAATATTTCAACTAAGTTAAGATGATGAGTGTAGTTAAATATTTTATTATTTTAATTATTTAATATGAAATAATAAAAGATTATTTTATATGAATTTTGAATGAAGATATAAATAATTTTATAAATTCTCAAGTAGGTGGAAAGAAAAAATAAAATTATCTTTTTACATAAATTTCAATTTTATTGCTTTTAACAAAAGTTATTTTAAGAAAATCTTTTGTTTCTTCTAAAATTATTTCTTTATCTTCTAAATTTATATTTTTTTTATTTTTTTCTAATAAATAATATTTTACATCTTCATCGTATATACATATAATATTAATTCTATTTGAATTATCTAAAATATAAGATTTATTGCGAATATATAAAGATTTATTGTTTTTATGGTTTTTAATTAATAAATTATTTTTATAACTTTTAGATTTTCCACCAGAATGTTTAATTATTTTAATGTTTAATCTATTTTGAATATATAATTTAATATCATCAATTAAGTTTGTAAATTGAATATTGTTATGAATCAAACTCATATAATATGAATAAATATCACATAATTTCAAATTATTTAATAACCATAATTTGAATTCTTTTGTATTATTTTCAGTAAAATAAGTATTTATATTATTTTTAATATAATCTTTAATAGTATTTCCATATAGATCTTTAAAAATATCTTTAACTTTATTTTTATTTTTTCCTAATGGTGATAAATATATATTCCACATTTTTTCACATTGTTCAATATTTTCATATAAATATTTCATTAAGTCAGAATCATTTTGTATTAAATTTTGTGATAATGTCATATTATACCATATAAATATAGGATTACACATAAATGGTGTTACAATTATATCTCTTTCATATGGATTAGATGAAATATTAATTAAAGTTTTTGTGTCATATACAAAACACCCATCTAAATCATGAATTAAAACATTGTTATTTTTACAAATCATCATATTTTCTAATTTAATATCTCCATGAATAAAATGAATATCATTATTTATTTCAGATAATTCTTTTAAAATATTAAAACCTTCTTGTAAAATTGATTTATTATTTTTGTATTTACTTAAATCGTTTTCGCATTTTATAACATAATAATAAAATTTATTAGCTTCTTTATTAATATTTTTAGTAGAAATATATGTTGTGTTATTTTTAATATTTTTTTCTAATTTATTAAAATCAATTAATGTATTTTTAATATTTTCTAAAATAGTTTTTATATATATATCATTATTATCAATGTTAAAAACTTTTATAGCTATATTATCATCTACTTCATAAACAGTTGAATATGAGCCTTTACCTAATATTTTAGTATTATTTAAATCAGGAAAATTTCCTCCATCTAGTTTTGATAATTCAGTTATATAATATTCTTTTGATCTATATTTATTTTTATAATATTCATTTAATTTTTCTTTAATTTTAGATGGTAATGACATATTTTCTAACATTTTTGTAAAAATATTCTTTAAATATTTAAAATATTTTAGTTTTTATATTATTTTTTACTTTCTAAATTTTTATTTTTGTTATAAAAATTTTTTATTTTTTTATCAATAATATCATCTAAATCATCTAAATAATCTTCATTAATAATTAATCCAATATTTAGAGGTTTATT
>JACCEA011866125.1_pt1 | contig 12138 bp, 7 predicted proteins | sample 7449851 | NCBI WGS metagenome assembly JACCEA01 (sample SAMN15323453, study PRJNA562643) | freshwater metagenome | isolation source: river surface water | place: USA:Blue River Watershed | collected 2017-08-18 | reverse complement strand
TATTCACCAGGGCAGCATCCGGTAGTACTTCAGCTGGGTGGTTCAGAGCCTTCTGATTTGGCTAAGTCGGCTGAGCTAGCTCAGCAATGGGGTTATGACGAGATTGATTTGAATTGTGGTTGCCCGTCTGAGCGCGTTCAGCGCGGCGCCTTTGGTGCGTGCTTAATGGCAGAACCTAATTTGGTAGCTGACTGTGTCAAAACAATGAGAAATGCAGTTGATGTTCCTATTTCTGTAAAGCATCGCTTGGGTTTAGATTCGATGGATGCATCAAGCTCGAAAGAGGACTATCAATTTGCACTCAATTTCATTCTTGCTGTTGCCGATGCTGGTGCCAGTCAAGTCGCTATTCATGCGCGCAATGCAGTCCTCAAAGGTTTATCCCCAAAAGAGAATCGCAGCAAGCCGCCATTACGTTATGAAGTCGCTGCACAACTTCGCTTAGATGCGCAAAAGCAATTTCCTCATTTAAAAGTCTTACTAAATGGCGGCCTAGAAACCAACGAGCAAATTGCTGGTCACTGGAATGACTTTGATGGTTTTATGGTGGGAAGGGCGGCTTATCACTTTCCTGCTTTGCTATTGGGTTGGGATGACATGATTAATACCAATGGAGATGCCGCCGGATATCTGTTTAGCGAGACGGATTGGCATCGTATACAAATCGCATTGGTGAAGCAGGTGCATGCATGGTTTGATGAATGCCAGGCTAGAGGGAAGCCTTTCTATATAGGTGCCTTCACTAGACATATATTGGGCCTTGCTCATGGAAGGGCAGGCTCTCGATATTGGCGTCAACGCCTCTCAGATCACCACGCCTTAGCCAAAGTACAGAGCAAAGCGGCAATTACAGACTTTTTTATCGATGCGAGCCTGTGCCTGGGGGATTGGGCTGCCTTTGAGTTTGAAACGGCCTAGCCAAGCCCTAAAAACGGTGTTTTTGACAGGTTTTTGACTGAAAAGCTATAATGTCACCTCTACAACGGCGGACGTAGCTCAGTTGGTAGAGTCCCAGATTGTGATTCTGGTTGTCGCGGGTTCGAGCCCCGTCGTTCGCCCCACCAAGCCTCTAATTTAGCCAATGCATTCTCCAGACCCCTTAGAATGCAATTAGATGCAGTTAGCTAATCAAACTTTCTATCTTTCTATCCTGATTGTCCTTTTAGGGCTCTTGGCTGGATTTTTATCGCGTCAAGATGGATTTAGATCGGCTAAATCGATACTGTATTGGCCTCTGAGCATTCTGTTTCTCTCCATTTCGATGGCCTCTTTTTTTATTGCGTCTTGGGGCAGTAAGTTCTTTCTTGCGACCGCTAATATTTCTCTTATTGGCGGTGTTCTATGTATAGGTCTGCTATTTAGATCTTGGCGAGAGCCTATTAGTCGAAAACTGACTTTAATGGCTGGCGGTGCCTTTGTATTGTCTTCAGCAATTTATCTTTATCTTTTATTTAATGGTTCTACCAACGACCGCATCTATTTGCTCAATGGCATTTTAATTTTGACTTCATGCTGGCAGCTGGTGGAGTTGGCTGGACTAGTTGGTCACAAAGTCAAGGTTTATCAAGTCAAAATATTGATCGGTATTGAGATTGCCGAGATTATTGTGCGATTGCTTCGCTCACTTCACCTATATTTTTATACGGAAGCAAATTTAGGGAGTCTTTACCAAGAGGGCGCTATAGGTTTCTCTCTCAGAGTTGCATCAATCCTGTTATTGCTCATGACCTGTGTCCTCATTACCAATTACTACCTAGAGACATTGTGGAAAGAGCATCGTAACAATGCGCGAGCAATTGAAAACGGCATGCTCAAAAGTTTGAATGCACTATCGATGGTGCGCGATAACGAAACAGGCAACCACATTTTAAGGACTCAACACTACGTCAAGCGTTTGGCTACACGGCTTAAGGCGATGGGTATCTATGTTACCCAGCTATCAGACGATGCGATCGAAAGAATGACGAAAGCAGCCCCATTGCACGATATCGGTAAAGTAGGCATTCCGGATCATATTCTCAAGAAGCCAGGCTCCTTATCTGATGAAGAGTGGGTCACGATGAAAACTCATGCCGCTTTAGGCGAGAACGTTCTCAGTGCTGCAAAACTAGAGGATACAAAGCACGCTAAGGTGTTAGATGTAGCCATTGAAATTGCTGGTTCTCACCATGAAAACTGGGATGGATCTGGTTATCCACGCGGGCTAAAGCATGAAAATATTCCCTTGTCTGCTCGCATCATGGCTTTAGCAGATATGTATGACGCATTGGTAAGTGAGCGTGTATATAAACGTAAATGGACGCACGAAGAGGCGTGTGCTGAGATATTGAAAAATAAAAGCAAGCGCTTTGATCCTGCTGTTGTTGAGGCCTTTATTCATGAGCAGGATTATTTTGATGAAATCGCTAAGCGATATAGCGACGTCTAGATTGAGTTAATAATGGTCTACAGTGTTCCCCCAAATGTAAAACGTAATATTCGAATAATAGTTATTTCTTCGATACTACTGGGCTTGGTATTGGTAATTAATGCTGTTGTATCTGCATATTTACTCCGTGAAAATACAATTAAAGCCCGCATGCATCAGTTGGGCACCTTAACGGTTATCTTGTCTGAGCACACATCTCAAACCATCTTCTCGGCAAAAACAGCTTTAGAGAGTATTGAGGATGTTGTAGAAATCTCCAAACTTAAAAATGAAGAGGACTATAAGCGCTTTGCTGCTCAAAAGAGCCAATTTGACTTACTAAAGGAAAAGGTAACAGCAAACACGATTATTGATGTGGCTACTTTTGTTGGTAAGAACGGTCAGGTTTTGAATTTTTCCCGCTCCTTTCCTGCTCCCAAGATTGATTTATCTGATCGGGATTACTTCAAGTGGCTAAGCACTCATGATGATCCTGAGGTTTTTCTCAGTCTGCCCGTGCAAAACAAGGGGAATGGCAAGTGGGTGTTCTATTTGGCCAAACGAATCAATGGTGCCCAAAATGAATTTCTTGGAATTATCTTGGTGGGTGTTTCGGTGGAGGTGTTTTCTAATCTCTACGAACGGATTGGGGTTAATCTTGGTACGGGCTCATCAATTACGCTTTACAGAAATGACCATCACCTTTTAACTAGATGGCCCTTTGTCGATAATATGATCGGCAAGTTAAATACTGGTACGGTTATTCAAAATTCATTACAGAGTGATCGTACTGATGGTGTGATATTTACCAATGCGCCGGGCTTTAATATGAATAATGAGCCTGTAGAGCGTATGGCGTCATTTAGGAAGGTTCAAAACTACCCCTTAGTTGTTGGGGCGACGATTTCTAAAGATCTTTATTTGGCTGGCTGGTATGCCAGTGTCCAAGGCGTCATTTACACCACTATTTTTAGTCTACTCTTACTGCTGGCGGGAACATTTTTACTGCTTAAGGTATATCAAAGGAATGCAAAATCACAGTACTTGGCTCACCATGATGCATTAACAGATTTGCCAAACCGTTTATTGCTTTCTGATCGCATACAACAAGCTATGACTTTGGCAAAACGCAATTCTTCAAGAATGGGCATTTTATTTATTGACTTGGATAATTTGAAAACGATCAACGATGCTGTTAGTCATCAAGCCGGCGATGCAATCTTGGTTGAGTCTGCCAAAAGAATGCAATCATCCATAAGGGATTCCGACACTATTGGTAGGGTGGGTGGAGATGAATTTATAGTGCTATTACCAGATGTACGCACCGAAGCTGATGCTTTATTGGTTGCCAATAAGATTCTTAAAAATATCGCAGAGCCAGTATTTTTTGAGGGTAAGGAACTGACTACAAGCGTTAGTATTGGTATTGCCCTATATCCGGATCATGGTCTTGATGAGGTTGAGCTGATTAATAATGCTGACGTTGCTATGTATGCTGCGAAAACAAGTGGCAGAAATAACATTAAAGTTTTTGGTGCGCCCGTCTTAGTCGAAACCATTAAAGGTTTATGTTGATGTTGTCTATTGAATCTAAAGCCGATTATTATTTTGGCTGTAGGTTGATTAGATAGCGCAATTCAAAAAATAGACTGTCTTCTTTGCAAGGTGCCCGCTGCTTGAGCTTACTAACAAGCGAGGCGGGGCTTAAAGACTCTGCAGCAAATACTTGATCATGTTTAGTTTGGGTAAAAATTTCAAAGACGACTCCATCTACAACTTTGACCTTGCAATTGCTAATCGCATTGAGATAAAGAGAGCGCTCTGAAGCAGTTAGTTTGTTGGTGCCACTACCGTCTTGCACCCAAATTTTGAATACATTACCGCTCTTAAGATCCATTAGTAATTGACTATAACTATCGGGTGTCATATTCCCAGTAAAAAAACTGGATATATATATTGGCTTTGGTGAGGAGGAGCGTATTTGCTCAGATTGGCGATCAAGATAGCGCTTAAGGATGCTTTTACGTTCAGTATCTCGCCATTCTCGATCATCAATCTCCAGGGGAATATACCAACCAATGACGCCATCCATCAAGGGAGATGTCATCCATTTAGATATTAAGCGTTTGTTACTCTCTAATGATTTCTGGAAATAAATCTCTAGTCCTGCAGGGGCTTGCTGGGTTTTGGAAAAGACATCTGGATCAGCATTTAAACCCATGATGATTTTTAATGTGGCTGATTTAGCCTGGAAAAGCACTTCTTTAAGCCATTCTGTTTCTTGCTTTGTGCTTAAAAAGTCACCATATTGCGTCCACTGAACTACCACCGTATCAATTCCATTTTTATGGATGCTGGAAAAAACGGTTCTCCACTTCTCCATGGAAATGGATTGATCAGCCGTTTGTGGTTGGTAGAAAATTGCTGTGACTGCTTGCGATGTGATGGGTAAAAGCAATGCAATACAGAGGATGTATGCGCGAATATTCATTACCAGCGACCTCCAAAGGTGACAAATACAGCTTGGCGTTCATTGAGATATGTAGTGAAGGCATGTTGAAACTCGATACCTAAAGAAGTTTTACTAGGGTAGGCGTCATAACGTGACTGTCCGCTCCACCAATTCCAGCGAACGCCTAATCCAATGCGGAAGTCTTTATTCACTTGATTGTTTAGCTCATTCCATTGCAGGTGGGTATATGGCTCAATTGTTTGGCCATTGGCAATTTTCTCGTGGCGACTAATACGGTAATCAGCTGTGAGTGAGCCTAGACCTGAAGTCATGTAGTGAGCCGCGTCAAGGTAGAGGTTTTGGGCATTCCATCCTGGCCCGTTAGGGTGCCAATCATCGCTGTACTTGCCGGTATTAAAGAATGAAGCGCTTGCTCTGAGCATGGCGGTAGTTTGCGAGTACGATGTTTTATCTAGCGGTGTTTGTTCTTCAACCGCTAAATTAATTGCTTGATTGCTAAAAGGCTTCCAGCGTAAACCACCAGCAATCATTGGGGCGTAGATTGGGATTGCGGAATTTTGAGTGCCGCCTCCAGCAAAAACCCTGGTGTAAGCAGAAAGTGTTTTGCCATCATCAATTGCTGGATCGCCTAAACGATAAGCAACCTCTGCTTGCGAATAGCTTCGCGCCGAAAGTCCTGGCTGACCAGAGTAGGGTACTGCACTAGTTTGATTGCCTCCAGTTGCATCTAGTGTGAAGGTCCAGCGCCGACCTAAATCTTCATGCATGCGACGCAAACCAAAGAGTTTTTCTTTTAAAGCAGGAGTTAAATCCTCAGAATCTTTTTGCTCTATATTGTCAATTGCTAATTCTGCAAAATATCTTGATTCTGTATTTAGACCAAGGCGTTGATTGGCGTAGGAAAGTTGTTCTATCACTTGTGGATTATCAGGATTCGCTTGGTATGCTGTCATTAATAGCTCACGCGACTGTCTTATATCACCTGCTTGGTAAAGTGCGTAAGCTAACGATGCTTGTGTAATGGTATTAGATGGATCTAGGGCTAAAGCCTTTTGAAGTAACTCAATTGCAATTTGAGGATGCTGCTGCTTTTCTTCAATTTCCGCTAGTAGGCTATAGTAATCAACTGTAGGGTTTAAGGCGATAGCCTTGTAGAGATATTCTGCTGCCACTGAAGGATCATCGGGAAGGGCAATTTGCGCCTTTAGCCACCAATATAAAGCGTCCTTGCGCCCATTCATTTTTTCAAACTGAGTAAGCCAAGTGCGCGCAAGATTCAAATCTCTGGATGAGACGGCAGTTAATGCGGCGCTCTCTAAATCATTGGGGCTAAATCGATCCAGGGGAATGGAATTCCATGCAGCCATGGATTGAGAATAGTTTTTGGTGGCAAAGGCCTGGTAGGCAAATGCGCGAATGTTATCGACACTAGGATTGAGTTGCATGGCCTTCTGATAAGCATACTCGGATAAGCCAGGCGCTTCATTTTGATAGCACTGACCCAAAAGTCTCCAATCCATTTCTGTATGTGGTTGTGAAAAGTTTCCCAAAAGCGATCTGATGGCAGGGCAATCTTTTAGATTTGCAAATAATTCAGCTTGAATGCTGCGCAATTTAGGGTTGTTCAAAGGGGTCGTTAATTTGGCTCTATCTGCTTTAGAGAGTTGATTGGGATTTTTCTCAATCAGAATGACCAGGCGCTCCACTAGCTTGGTTTGTAACTCGGGATCAGCATTGCTAAATGGATAGGTATTTAGTAGAAGTTGAATTGCTTCTTTGCTGCCTCCCTCGGTGCTTAGTTGATAGCTTAAGCTATCAAGCAATATAGGGTCATCATTTAATTGATTCGATAGTTTGGTGATGTAGTCTTGCACAAATATATGATTACCGCTTGCAAGTGCGGCTTTGAGGGCAATATCAATTTGATAGGCCTGGTTCTGAGGGTAATGCGGCAGATAATTGAGAATCATTTTCGGATCATCTGCAAAATTTTGAGCTAACAACTTAAGCCAACCTTGCTCATCAAAGGCGTTATAAAAATACGGCTTGACCTTGCTAAGATAGTCCTTTAATTCTGGCGAATTAGGAGGAAGCGCTTTTGCTGCCACAAGTTGGTAGTGAGCCGATAAGTTTCTGTAATTTTTGAATGCCGTAGTAACTTCAGGGTCATCAGGCGTGTACTGCAATTGATCTTCCAAGACTTTCTTGGCCTCATCAAATTGCGCATTTAAGCTAAATGCATTAGCAAGATAAATGGCGGTTTGAGGGCTCTTTGGTGCCCATGAACGTACTTGCTTAAATTCTTCAATAGCCCGTTGGTAGTTGCCTGCTTGAATTGAGGATAAGCCTTTTTCGATATGAGGGTAGATCAAGAAACGCTGAAATGTATTCACGTTTTTGTATTCCACATCGGCATACACGCTGCCAGAGCTCAAGATAAAAGCTCCCGCAATACATGTTTGTAATAGAAGATTGCGAATCAAGCTTTTGCTCCTGCGCCAGATTCTTTATCGATTAATTCGGACATCGACGGTTGAATTTTCTTTTGGAGCTCAAGCGCTTCCTGCAGTGTTTGATCAGAAATAATATTGTTTTTGACTAAGAATTGACCTAGGCTTTCATTAGTATTTTCCTGCTGCAAGAGAAGGGCATTCAGCGAGGCTGCATCAATTCGCCCAAGAGAGCGCAAAATTTCAGCAAACATAAATTGGCGAGAAACAAAATACTCCCAAATGACTTCAGCCTGAGTCGGCGTTAGGCGTCCCTCTGCAACAGCATCATCTAGTTGCTTGCGGGGATCATTACCCTTTATATGGGAGTACCAATGTCTTAATCCAACCGTCACCTGACCGTGGCGGGCTAAGATATTCTTAATGGGAGCCTTGAGTTTTCTGGCTATAGCTGCCAATGAGACGGGATCAATGACTGATTCAGAGGCTAGGACTAGGCGGCTACCCTCAGTCCGAATTGGTAAAGCCGCATAGTGCAGTGCTAGAGCGGCTGGAAAGGAGTTAATCAGTGACTTCGGTATGGCGTATGCATCGATAGACTCTGCTTGAACATTGCCCTGCTCAGAAAGCGCCTTAGCAAGTTGCCATGAGGTAATCTTGCCGGCATGAATTAACCAGCTGCCAATCATGAGACCTTTGGCTTTATGGGTTAATGCCTCTTCTAATTCCACCTCGGTGATTGCGCCTTGCTTGACTAAAATTTGACCTAGCATTTGACGCTCTTGGTTCTCTGCGCCAATAGATGGAAAGTCATGAGTAGTCTTATCCCACGCTACACGGTGAGGATCTCCCTGTTTGATGATGGACTTTAGCGCTCTCCAATTCGCAAGAAAGTTAATGTAATTTCCCCAGAAGAGACGGGGAACTGACATTAAGCCCTCAAAGATGCCGTAATAGGCTGATACAAAGAAAATTCGCTGGAAGGTGCGATTAATCATCAGTACCAAATTAATCCACAAAATGAGTACTAGCCACCGATCATCTTCAAATATGGACAGAAAGCGATAGGCATTAGGCCATAAGTTTTGATATAGCCATAATATGGTGAGCTGAACCAAGATAATGGTCGCCGCAAAGCTTACAAAGTTTGTGACTACGCCTTTGCGATCACGCCATAAGAAGTAATTCAGGATCCAGCTTTTATTCCAGCGAATGGTTTTATAGCCTTGATAAACAATCCCGATGATCCAGCGTGATTTTTGTCGTACTGCAGTCTCAATAGTTTCAGGAAAGTATTCTCGGACACAAATAACGTTAGATTCTCTGTCGCTTTGACCAAATAGTTTTGGCGCGCTACTTTCTAGCTCATTTAATTTAAGGACCGGAAAGCGCACGAAGATTTCTTTCATACCCTTGGCCTTAAGGCGAAATCCAATGTCATAGTCTTCAGTCAGGCTTTGAGAATCAAAGGCAATGCCATCGCCGTCCGCTAGGAGGGCCAGAATAGCTTTACGACTAAAACAGGTGCCAACCCCAGCGCTTGGGACTTGACCGGCCAATGCCTCGCGCATTGGAATATCTTTGCTATGCAGTTCGGTGAACTCATCTACATAGTGCATGCAGGTAAAGTTAGTCCACTTACGTTCGAATGGATAGACTGGTACTTGAATGAGATCATTTTTACCAACCAAATAATTGAAGAGCTTTAGTTCCATCGAGGAGATGACGTCTTCTGCGTCATGCAAAATAAAGCCAGCAAATTCTAGGTGTGTATTTCGCTCGAATTGCAGAATTGCGTCTAATACGTTATTGAGGCAATCGGCTTTGCTCGTAGGCCCAGGTCTGGCGCAGATGATTTTGTGAACATTGGGAAAAAGTGCACAGGCTTTATCGACATCCCTTTGAGTATCAGGATCATTTGGATAGGTGCCAACAAAGATATGGTAATTCTCGTATTCCAGTGTTGTGGCTGCAAGTTCAGCCATCTTCCCGATAACGCCAGTCTCATGCCAGGCAGGTACCATAATCGCCAAAGGCTTTTCGGGCGGTATGTTTAATGCGGTGTAATCAAGATAGGGTGTTTTTTTGTAGATGGTGAGTAAGCGCCATACTCTCCTAATCCAATAACTTACATCAATAAAAGCATCATCAAGGCTGCTGATGAGAATGATGAAGGCGATCAAGATCGTGACATATTTCAGTCCGAACAAATAGATCGATATAAGATCTACTACCCACATCTGCCACTGAGAAATCAATTCGAACTCTTACCTTAACCTTCCTGAAGGTGAGAGTGGATTACCTCTGCAATTCGTTCACTTGCCTTGCCATCCCCAAATGGATTTGTCTTGGCCTGCATATCCTTATAAGCATCTGGGGTGTTTAATAAAAATTCTACGGAATGAATAATGTCCGATTGGTGTGTTCCCACGATCTTGGCGCAGCCTGCATTGACAGCCTCAGGCCTCTCGGTTTCCTTACGCAAGACCAATACTGGCAAGCCAAATGTTGGAGCCTCCTCTTGAATGCCGCCGGAGTCTGTTAAGGCTAGCCAGGAGTCAGCCAGGGCTTGCTGCATATCAAGGTAATCTAAAGGTTCAGTTAAATGGACATTTTGTAGATTCCCTAAAATGGGAAATACTTGATCTTTGACTGCGGGATTAAGGTGAACCGGAAAGAGAAACTCTAGCTCGTCATATTTGGAGGCAAGATGGGCGATGGCCTTGCAGGCCTGTTCGATTTCATTTCCCCAGTTTTCACGGCGGTGCATGGTAACTAAAATTTGTTTCTTATTACTAGCTTTCGCATGAATCTGATGATGATCAATAATCCATTTCTGAGCATCAATCACGGTATTACCAGTCAGGTAGACAATCTCAGGGGGAATGCCCTCTTGGAGTAGTGCGTTAGCAGCGCCCTGTGTTGGGGCAAAGTTCAATGCTGTAATGCGGGTGATCATTTGTCGTAGACCTTCCTCTGGGAAGGGGCGGCTCAGGTCATATGTGCGTAATCCAGCTTCAACATGGGCAACTGGAATGCGTTGGTAGAAAGATGCAAGTGCACCAACAAAAGCACTTTCTGTATCACCTTGCACAATCGTCATAGCACTCTGAGTTTGTTCCAGAACAATATCGAGCTGCTTTCGAAGGCCTATGGAGAATTCAGATAGCGTCGTGCCTTCTCGAACAAGGGTGATATCGGGCACGATTCCAAAGCATGCCAGAATCTTTTTGGACATCTCATCATGTTGACCGGTGTGCAACCAAAGCACATTGGCCCAGCTCTGCTGTTTTAAGTAAAGATAAACCGGCGCTAATTTAATAATTTCAGGACGGGTGCCGCAAACAATAAGGAGGGTTTTCATGAGCACAAAAGAGGTACAAATTTAAAGCAGAAATTATTAAAATATTTTTATAAAACAATAGCTTATATGATTATACGCCTTGATGTATTTATAGTTTTTTATAGCTTTCATATCAAGATTAAGGCTATAAAGCCGGTCTAATTGAGCTCATAATAGTCACATGACTACAACTTCATCAAACGACGCCCTTACGGCTAAAAATACCCTAGAAGAGCTTGAAAAGAGGGGTTGGGCTCTATCGGCACTTTCTGAGGCTGCAGCAGCTTTAGCGCGCGCAGATTCAGTGGATTTATTGGTGCAGGACGTTTGTACTGCTATTGCCGCTCAAGGCCCCTATGTTTTGGCGTGGGTTGGTAAAGCGGAGGATGACGTAAATAAGACGGTTAAGGTAATGGGTGGCGCTGGCTCAGCGCTAGCTTATGTTCAAGATATTGCTGTGAGTTGGTCAGATCAAAACGTGACCGGTTTAGGGCCTGGTGGTGTCGCTATTCGTACGCAAAAACCCACTGTTATTCAAGACACTGAGGTTGATGAGGGATTTATATCCTGGCGCACTAGGGCAAGAGAATATGGCATTCGCTCAGCTATCGGTTGCCCAATACCAGACAGCGCTGGCCTTCACCCTTTTGGGGTTTTGTTGGTGTATTCAAAAGTGCCAAATGCTTTTGGGTCATCGGAAGTTCAATTATTTGAGAGCCTAGCAAAAGAGATTGGTTTTGGTTTGCGCTCGATTGAACGTCAGCATAAGTTGGATGATCAAATTCATGAAAAAGAAAAAACGCAAGAACGGCTAGCAGATGCTTTACGTTCCACTATTGAGGCGATGTCCAAGACGATGGAGTGGCGCGATCCTTATACTGCAGGCCATCAAAAGCGTGTCGCCTTAATTTCAACTGCAATTGCTCGAAAGCTGGGTTGGTCGGAGGAAGATATTCAGGCTTTATACATGGCGGCAATGGTTCATGACATCGGCAAGGTTTCGGTACCTGCAGAAATTCTGACTAAACCGACACGGCTAACCAGTCTTGAAATGCAGTTGGTTCAGGGGCACGTTGAGGCTGGCTATCAGATACTGAAGGACATTCCATTTCCGTGGCCGATTGCCGAGTGGGTGCATCAACACCATGAAAGATTGGATGGTTCTGGCTATCCCAATGGCTTAAAGGGCGATCAAATTTGCAAACAGGCGAGAGTATTAGCAGTGGCCGATACGATTGAAGCAATGGCTACCCATCGCCCATATCGTTCTGCTCTTGGATTTCCTGCCGCTATGGAAGAAATACGAGCAGAAGCTGGCAGTAAATTAGATGCTGAAGTTGTTGATGCAGCATTCGATTTGCTGGACGTAGAAGGAACATTGCAAAAATTAATCACAACTGAGTAAGATGATTCTCGGAATTTTCTTATATTCTATTGCGCTGTGTGCGCAAATATTTGCTGCCGC
>JACCEA011821353.1_pt1 | contig 12140 bp, 13 predicted proteins | sample 7449851 | NCBI WGS metagenome assembly JACCEA01 (sample SAMN15323453, study PRJNA562643) | freshwater metagenome | isolation source: river surface water | place: USA:Blue River Watershed | collected 2017-08-18 | reverse complement strand
GAACTCTGGGGCGTTGGCGATGCGGGTTGGCGCCTCGTAGGAGCGGATTTCCTGCACCTTGAGGATGTCGATGCCGTACTCCTCGGTTCCGAGCCGGAAGGTCAGGTACTCACCGCTGTGCGCCATGGCCATCATTCGGGCGCTGGGGGCTGCTTGCACGAGTTCCATGGGGGTCCTTTGGGGTGGAAGGTAAGGGTGGGCTCAGTGGCGCGACTTGCGCACCAGGCTGCCGATGTCAAGGATCAAGGCCACGCGGCCGTCGCCCATGATGGTGGCGCCCGAAACGTCGTTGACCTTGCGGTAGTTGGCTTCGAGGTTCTTGACCACGACCTGCTGCTGGCCGAGCAGTTCGTCCACCAAAAGCGCCACGCGTCCGCCTTCGGCTTCCACGACGACCATGATGTTCGAAACGTGCTCGAAGTCGAAGCGCGGCACGTCGAAGATCTTTTCCAGTTCGATGACCGGCATGAACTCGTCGCGCACTTCCACGACGCGGCCCGAGCCGGCCACGGTCTTGACGGTGTCGGGCTTGACCTGGAAGGACTCGACCACCGAAGACAGCGGCAGGATGTAGACCTCTTCGCCCACCCCCACGCTCATGCCGTCCATGATGGCCAGGGTGAGCGGCAGGCGCACCGAGACCTTCATGCCGTAACCCTCGGCCGAATCGATCTCGACGTGGCCGCCCAACGAAGTGATGTTCTTTTTCACCACGTCCATGCCCACGCCGCGTCCGGAGACGTCGGTCACCTGGTCGGCGGTGGAGAAGCCCGGGGCGAAGATCAAGTTCCAGACCTCGGCGTCGCTCATGCCCTCGTGGGCCTCGATGCCTTTCTCTTGCGCCTTGCTGATGAGCTTCTGGCGGTTCAGGCCGCGGCCGTCGTCGCGCACTTCGATCACGATGCTGCCGCCTTGGTGGCTGGCGACCAGGGTGATGGTGCCCATCTCCGGCTTGCCCTTGGCGGCCCGGTCGGCCGGCATCTCGATGCCGTGGTCGCAGCTGTTGCGCACCAAGTGGGTCAGGGGGTCGGTGATCTTTTCCACCAGGCTCTTGTCGAGTTCGGTGGCTTCGCCCTGGGTGACCAGGTCGACCTTTTTGCCCAGCTTGGCCGCCAGGTCGCGCAGCATGCGCGGGAAGCGGTTGAAGACGACCGACATGGGAATCATGCGGATCGACATCACGGCTTCTTGCAGGTCGCGCGTGTTGCGCTCCAAGTCGGCCAAGCCAGCGGTGAGCTGTTGGTACAGGCCGGGGTCCACGTCGCGGCTGTTTTGCGCCAGCATGGCCTGGGTGATGACCAACTCGCCCACCAGGTTGATCAGCTGGTCGACCTTCTCAATCGACACGCGCAGGGTGGACTGGTCGGCGGCGGCGGCGGCGGGTCGTCCCTCGGCCTTGGGGGCCGGCTTCGGGGCGGCCACGACGGCGGTGACCGGCGCGGGCGCCGGCACTGGGGCCGGCGCAGGTGCTGCCGCCGTGCCCGTTGGGGCACCGGGTGCGTCGTCGAAGAAACCGTAACCGGCGTCGGCCGAAGGGGCGGGGGCCGGTGCGGCGCTCTTGGGCGCCCCCGGCGCACCTGCGTAGAAACCGTAGCCCTTGGTCAGCGGCGTGATCTTGACCTGCTCCCGGGCCACGTGGAAGGTGAACAGGTCGAGGAGGTCGTTGTCGCTGGAGGTCGTGATCACCTTGAAGCGGCGCATCCCGTCGGCCGATTGGCCGCCATCCAACATTTCGATCTGGCCCAGGTCGGTGATTTCCTTGAACAGTTCGAGCAGGTTGTCGGCTTGCTGGGGGTTGTCCAGGGGCCCCACCTGAAGCTCCAAGTGGCGCTTGCCGTCGGCCGGGGGTTCTTCGTCTTCTTGCACCCGCGGCGCGGGTGCCGGAGCGGCAGGCGCCGGTGCCGGCGCGGCCCCTTCCAGGGTGCCGCCGTCGACCAGGGTCTTGATGCTGGCCACCAAGCCGGAGCTGTCGAGCACATCGGTGCTTGTGCCGGCGTGGCGCGCCAGCAGGCCGCGCAGGGCGTCACCCGCTTGCAGCAGGATGTCGACCATCTGCGTCGTGATCTGCAACTCGTGGCGGCGCAGCTTGTCCAGCAGCGTCTCCATGATGTGCGTCAGCTCGGCCACGTCGTTGAAGCCGAAGGTGGCGGCGCCGCCCTTGATCGAGTGCGCGCAGCGAAAGATGGCGTTCAGCTCTTCGTCGTCGGCGGCGTCGACGTTCACATTGAGCAGCAACTGCTCCATGTTGTCGAGGTTTTCGCCGGCCTCCTCGAAGAAGACTTGGTAGAACTGGCTGAGGTCGATGCCCGCCCCGAGGTTGCTGCCTTCGTTGGTCATTTCGCCCATGGCCTGCTCCCTGGTTGGCTTACTTGATGACCTTGCCGATGACTTCGATCAGCTTCGCCGGGTCGAAGGGTTTGACCAGCCAGCCAGTGGCCCCGGCAGCGCGACCGGCCTGCTTCATCGCATCGCTCGACTCGGTCGTGAGGATCAGGATGGGCGTCGCCTTGAACTTCGGACTCTCGCGCAGCTTCTTGGTCAGGCTGATGCCGTCCATGCGGGGCATGTTCTGGTCCGTCAGCACAAGGTCGAAGTCGCGCTGGCTGGCCTTTTCCCAAGCGTCTTGGCCATCCACCGCCTCAACCACGTTGAAGCCGGCGTTCTTCAGGGTGAAGGTGACCATCTGGCGCATCGAGGCGGAATCGTCAACCGCAAGGATGGAAGGCATTGCTATTTCTCCGTTTCGGCCTGGGCAGGCGGGATCAGGGCGGGGTCAGAACAGCTCGACGGAGCCGGCGTCGACTTCGTCTTGGGTAACAGGGTTGGGGCGCAGCGGGGCCTCCACCACGGCGGCACCATCGCCATCGTCGCCGAAGGCATCGCTCGCCAGTCGATCGGCGCAGTTGCGAATGCGTTGCATCGTGTGGTTGATCAATTGCGTGGACATGTCTTGGAACTGCATGGCGGTCACCGCGCCGGCAATGTCCTGCAGCACGGGGGCCAACGAACCCGGCGGCAAGTTGTTCCCGTCGTTGATCTTCTCAGCCAAGTCTTGCACGTGACCCGACGCAGAGAAGAAGTGTGTGGACAAAGCCTCACCCGCGTCTTCCAAAAGACGCAAAAGGCGCTCGAGGTCGTTGGCGACCGTCATCAAGTGGTCCTGCAGCTCGGCCGACAGCAGGAAGTTGAGCACCGGCCCCTCGGGCGCAGCGCTCCCTTCGCTCGCGGCAGCGATCGGCGGGTCGGACGGTGATGGATCCTGCATGGAGCCTCCGTGGCCTTCCCGGTGCAGCACCCCGTGGCGCACCGTCGAAAGGCAGCATTAGCCTACTCGAAGCCCAGGGGCATGGGCCCCGTCAATCGCTAGGGTAATCCCTTCGGCGTGTGGCCTATGGCGCACGGCGCGTCGGTCGCCGGTGGGCATACTGCCGCGCATGAACTCGTCCCTCGCCCTTGCGCCCGCACCGGCCGCCTTGCGCGTCCTGCACGTGGAGGACTCGGAGGTCGATCACCTCATGATGCAGGCCCTGCTCGAGCAGGCCGGTTTGCAGGTCACGTGGCTGCGTGTGGAAACCCTGGATGCCTTCGTGGAGGCCTTGGAGCAAGACTGGGACGCCATCATTTGCGATTACCACCTGCCCACGGCCTCGGGTGTGGACATGCTGCGCTACCTGCGGGAGGGGGGGCAGCCCATTCCATTTTTGTTGGTGTCGGGCGAGATCGGCGAGGAGACCGCCGTGGCCGCCATGCGGGAGGGCGCGTCCGATTACCTGCTCAAAACCCATTTGACGCGCTTGGCACCGGCCCTGCTGCAGGCGGTCAAGGCCGCCGAGGCCCAGCGCCAACGCGCCGCGGCCGATGCCGCCTTGCGCGACAGCCAGCGCCAATTGCAGGCCTTGGCCCGTCACCTGCAATCGCGGGTCGAGGCCGAGCGCGCCGCGATGGCCCGTGAATTGCACGACGACGTGGGCAGCGCCCTGACCGCGCTGAAGTTCGACCTGGCCTGGTTGGCCCGCCACGCGCAAGATGAAACCCTGGTCGTGCGCGCCCAACGCGCCTCGTCCACGCTGGACCTGGCCATCGAGGCCAGCCGGCGCTTGATGCTGAACCTGCGGCCGCCCATCTTGCAAGAGGGCCTGACGGCGGCGTTGCAGTGGTTGGTGCAGCAGTTCGAGCGCCAGCACGAAGCGCTGGTCTTGAGGCTGGCCTTGCCCGGGGAAGCTGTCGCGCTTGACGAGGAGCGGGCGCTGGTGGCCTACCGCTTCGTGCAAGAGGCCCTGCACAACGTGGCCAAGCATGCCCAGGCCGGGCGGGTGGACGTGGAGGTCTCGCAGGCGGGGGGCGTTCTGACCGTGGAAGTGCGCGACGACGGGGTGGGACTGCCGCCGGGCACCCTGCAGGGCGTGCGAGGCCTGGGCCTGCGCGGCCTGCAAGAGCGGGCTGCGGCCGTGGGCGCGTGGGTCGATGTCAGCTCCCGCCCGGGCGCGGGCACGCAATTGCTGCTCTCCCTGCCCTTGCAGGGCGCAGCGCCAATGGAAGATGCCGATGCGGCTTGGCTGGAGGAGGCCCGATGAGCACCCGGGTGCTGTTGTGTGACGACCATGCGCTGATTCGGCGCGGCATTCGCGACACCTTGAACGACGCGGGCGACCTGCAGGTCGTGGGCGAGGTGGGCGATTACGGGGGGCTGCGCGAGTGGCTGCGGGGCGGCGGACAAGCCGACGTGCTGGTGCTGGACATCAACCTGCCCGGACGCAGTGGCTTGGACGTGCTGCAGTCCCTCAAAGACACCGGCGAAAGCCTGCGGACCCTGGTGGTATCCATGTACCCCGAAGAGCAGTACGCGATTCGCTGCTTGCGCGCAGGCGCCTTCGGGTATGTCAACAAGGGGGGCGACCCTGGCGAGTTGGTCGGCGCGGTACGCACGGTGGCCCAAGGCCGCAAGTACGTGACGCCCGAGATCGCGCAAATGCTGGTCGAAAGCCTCACCACGCCCGAACCCGAACAGGCGCACGACAAGCTGAGCGACCGGGAGTTGCAAACCCTGACCATGATCGCTTCGGGCAAGCGCCTGTCGGACATCGCCAACGAGCTGATGCTGAGCCCCAAGACCGTCAGCGTGTACCGCGCACGGGTGCTGGAGAAGCTCAAACTTCGCAACAACGCGGAGCTGACCGTGTACGCCATCCGCCACGGGCTCGTGGCCGACTGACCCCAGGCCCATGCCGTCGACCGCCTCGGCCTCCGATCGTCGCCGTCCGTCGCTGGTTCGGCGCCTGACCTGGACGAGCTTGGGGGTGATGGCCCTGGCCCTCTTGCTGAGTGCCGCGTTGCTGGCCTGGGTCACGTACCGGCACCTGCAGGGCGAGCAGGTCCGCAGTGCGGAGCAAGGCGTCAGCCTGTTGATCGAGAACCTGGCGCCGACCTTGGCGTTCAAGGACCCCGTGGCCGCCGACCGCGTCTTGAATGGCTTGCGCCAGCGGGGCGACCTGCTGGAGTTGCAGGTGTGGACGGCGGCGAACACCGGTTTCGCCGACTGGCGCGCCCCGGGACGCGGCATGACGGCCTGGACGCGCGGCGGCGAGGGCACGCACCTGGACCACGAGGGCATGACCTTGGTGCGACCCATCCGGTTGCAAGGCGAGTTGTTGGGCTGGCTGGTGTGGCGAGAGTCGTTCGCGAGTCTCAACGCCAGCTTGGCCCGCTTGGCACTGTGGGCGCTTGGCGTGGCCCTGGCCGCTTGTGCGGCCGCCGGCTTGGTCCTGGCGTGGGTGCAGCGACAGGCCTTGACGCCGCTCGTGGACCTGAGTCGTTTGGCCGAGCAGGTGGCCGACGGGCAGGACTACGGCTTGCGGGCACCGGTCGGACGGCAAGACGAAGTGGGGCGGTTGGCCACGCGCTTGAACGGCATGTTGGCGCGCATCGAGGTCGCCGATCGAGAGTTGAAGCAGCAACTGCGGCAGGAGCAGCGGGCCGGCCAAGCGCTGCACCAGTTGGCCCACCGCGACCCCTTGACGGGCTTGCTCAACCGGTTGGCTTTCGAGACCGAACTGGCCGAGCGCTTTGCCCCTTTGGGCCGCGGGGGCCTGGCGCTCTTGTTCATCGACCTGGACAACTTCAAGTGGGTCAACGACACCCTGGGCCATGCGGCGGGCGACGCGGTTTTGGTGGAGGTGGGGCGCCGCATGTCCCGCGAACTGCGCAACACCGACGGTCTGTTTCGGCTGGGCGGGGACGAGTTCGCGCTCTTGGTGGCGCCCGTCACCGACCCGGCGGCCGTGGCCCATCTTGCCGGCCGCTTGGTGGCGGCGGTGCGCGAGCCCTTGACCCTTCAGGGCCAGGCGGTGCCGGTGGGGGCCACCGTGGGCCTGGCTTTCGCGCCAGATGACGCAGGAACGGCCAGCGATTTGTTGCGCGCGGCCGATGCCGCCATGTACGCTGCCAAGCGTGCCGGCAAAAACACCTACCGCCGCGTGGCCGACTTGGCCCCGCCTGCCTGACGCGCTGCGCCGGCTCTTGGCCGGCACAGGGGCCGGATGGTGCGCCGCCTGTGTCGCGGCGGGGTCGGCACCGCCGCCGGAGGGCGACGAGGGGCCGAGCTTGGAATCGCTGCTGCGCACCGAGCTGCAGCGCCCCGCTGGCGACGTGGCCGTCAGCACCGCCAGCCGCCAAAGCCGCAGCGCCGACTTGACCCCCGCCGTGACGCAGGTGGTGACGCGCCAGGACATCGAGCGCTTGGGCTTGCGCAGCCTGGGCGATGTGCTGCGGCGGTTCACGGGCTTGCAGGTTCGCGACGACAGCCTCTTCACCCGCGTCAGCGTGCGCGGCGTCGGTCCCGGTGATTTCAACGGGCGCGTGCTGTTCCTGCTGGACGGCCTGCGCTTGAACGAGAACATCTACGACGCCGCGCAGATCGATCTCGACTTCGTCCTCGACCTGAGCTTGGTGGAGCGCGTGGAGTTCGCGCCAGGGCCTGGCTCGGCCTTGTACGGTGCCAATGCGCTCTTGGGCGTGGTGAACGTGGTCACGCAGCGGGCAGACCGATTGGCCGGCGCGCAAGCCCGCGTTGGGCTGGGTGCCCGCGGCCAATGGGACAGCCGCTTCAGCTGGGCCACGCGCACCGAAGGGGGCTGGGAATGGACGGTGGCGGGCAGCACGGCCGAGGTGCCCGACGCGCTGGCGCCCCAGACGCTCGACCCCGAGCTTGCGCGCGCGGTGCGGCCGTTTGAGTGGGACCGCGCGCGCCGCCTGATGGTGAGCGCGCGCCAAGGCGGCTGGCTGGCCCGCTTGGGCGGATCGGACCGCGTGCGCGGTCAGTTCGCGGTGATCCCGGAGTTGGACCGGCTGGGCCAAGCCACGGACCAGACTTATTTCCGCTTTGGCCAAGTGGCCTGGGAGGGCGAGGGCTGGGGTTGGGACTGGACGGCCAGCGCGGCCCTGCAGCAAAGCCGCTACCGCTTTGACGAACCTTGGGCGGTGCGCGGCACGGAGCCCCCCGAAACCTACCGCTTCGAGGCCTTGGGGCGCTGGTCGCAATGGGAGTTGCGGGCCGCCCGGACCCTGGGGGACCATTTGCTGACCGCGGGGGTGGAGCTGCAGCGCGACCAGCGCCAGCGCTTTCGCTTTGAGGTCCTCGACCTGGCGTCGGACACCTTGGACGAACGCGGACACCGTTGGGGCCTGTTCGTTCAGGACGAGTGGCAGTGGGCCGAACGCCAGCGTTTGGTGTTCGGTGTTCGGCACGATCGAACGAGCCAGGGGGTGCAGCGCAGCAGCCCGCGCTTGGCCTACGTTTGGTCGCCCGAACCGGGGCACAGCCTGAAGTTGCTGTGGGGCGGCGCCTTCCGCGCCCCCAACCGCTTCGAGCGTGTCAACAACGAACAGGCGGGTCTGCTGCCCCCGCGCCCAGAGCGGGTGCGCAGCACCGAAGTCGTCTGGGAAGGGCGCCTGGCCCAGGATTGGGCCGTGCGTGCCTCGGCGTATCACGTGGTGTTGTTGGACCCTTCGGCGCAACAGAGCGATGGCAGTTACCTCACCCAGGTGGGCCAGCGCAGCCACGGCCTGGACGTGAGCGCCGAGCGGCGCTGGGACACGGGCTGGCAGGTCCAGGGGGGGCTGAGTGCGCAGCGCAGTCGCTTGGCCGACGGCGGCGCGGCCCCCTTGGGCCCGCACTGGCTGGGTCATTGGCGGGTCAGCAGTCCTCTGTGGGACGGGGCGTGGCGGCTTTCGCTCCACGGGCGGGTGCAAAGCGCCCAGCAGGAGGGCAGTGTGCGCTTGCCGGGCTACGGCCTGGCCCACGCGCACTTGCAGTGGCAGCCCCAGGCCTCGTGGACCTGGTCCTTGGGCGTGCAGAACCTGACGGCGAGGCGCTATCGCGACTCTTCGGCCGGCGTGGGCACGGGGCTCATTGAGCGCCGGGGTGCCCAGTGGCAGGTCGGTCTGGTCTGGCGAGAGCAGCCATGACCGCAAGCCGCTTGCCCTGGTGCTTCGGGCTGCGGCGATGCCTGTGGGGGCTCGTGGGGTTGGCGCTGGCGTACGCGCCCTGTGCGCGTGCCGAGATGGCCTTGGCCGAGGCGCAGTTGCGCGCGGCCTTGGTGCTGCGCCTGGCCCAATACACGCAGTGGCCGGAGGTCGGCAGCGGCGAATTCCAGCTGTGCGTCGCCGGCCTGCCGCGCGGCGACGCCGAGCTGCAAGCCTTGGCGCAGCGCCGGGTTGGCGCCCAAACTGTGCGGGTTCGGCGCCTGGAGCACGCGCGAGACGCCGGTTCCCAGTGCCAGCTGCTGCTGTTGGGCCAGGGCGATGTGGCAACCCTGCGCCGTTGGATGGCCCCACTGGCCGAAGCGCCCGTGCTGGTGGTGGGCACCAGCCCCGAGGCATTGCGCGCGGGCGTGTGCATTGCGCTGATCAACGAGCCCCAGGGCATGGCCTTCAGCGTCAACCACGGTGAGCTGCGTCGCCGCGGACTCAGCGTCGCCGCCCCCGTGTTGCGCCTGGCGCGAGAGGTGCGCTGAGCCGACGGCGCTGGGCGTCAGCCGAACCCGGCCAGCACCCGCTCCAGGGCCGTGGCCAAGGGCACTTGCATCAGCGGCAGCGTGGCCACCAAGCCGAGCAGGCCCACGCTGACGGTGACGGGGAAGCCGATCGAGAACACGTTCAGCTGCGGCGCCACGCGCGAGATCACGCCCAGCATGAGGTTCACGAACAGCAGCAAGGCGACCACCGGCAAGGCCACCCAGAGCCCAATCCGGAAAATCTCGGCGCCCCAGACTTGCGGTTGCGCCGCCCGCAAGAAGGCGAAGGGCTCTTGCCCCACCGGGAAGGCATGAAAGCTGGCTGCCAGCGCCTGGATGAGCATCAGGTGGCCGTTGGTGACGACGAACAAGAAGGCCACCAGGGTGCCAAAAAAGCGCGCCGTGGCCGTGCCCTGGCTGCCCGTGGCGGGGTCGAAAAAGCCGGCGAAGTTCAAGCCCATTTGCAAGCCGATCAGCTCACCGGCGAACTCCAGCGCCGCGAACACGATGCGCACCGCAAAGCCCATGGACAAGCCGATGAGCAACTGCTGCGCCACCAGCATCAACAGCAGCGGGGGGCTGTCCAAGGGCAGCACCGGCATCGGCGGCAGGCTGGGCTGCGCCGCCACGGCAAAGAACAGGGCCAAGCCGATGCGCACCGGCATGGGCACCGTGCGCTGGCTGAACAAGGGCATGCCAGCGAACAGGGCCAAGCAGCGGACGAAGGGCCACAGCAGCGGGTTCAGCCAGGCCAAGATCTCGGCTTCGGTGAAACCGATCATGGCTGTGGCGCCGATTGCTTGCGCCCGCGGAGGCGCCGCCGCCGGGCCGCCCCAAGGCGGCGCGTGCCCCCTTGGGGGGTGGCGACCGAAGGGAGACTGGGGGCCACGTTCTTCAGCCGACCGCGCCCGGAATGCTTTGCAGCACGCGTTGGATGTACTCCACCAACTGCGTCACCATCCACGGCCCGGCGATGGCCAGGGTGGCCATGGCGGCCAGGATCTTGGGCACGAAGGACAGGGTGGCCTCGTTGATCTGGGTGGCGGCCTGCAGCACGCTGATGACCACGCCGACGACCAAGATCACGCCCAAGATGGGCGCGGCCACGAGCAGCAGCATCCACAGCGCCTGCTGCCCGACGGTGAAAACTTGTTGAGGGTCCATAGCAACCTAGCGTGACCGAAGGGCGCCGGGCCGCCCCAAGCCCGGAGTGCCCCCTTGGGGGGTGGAGGAGGGCCAAAGGCCCGGAGCCTGGGGGCCAACTGACAGGGCGCCGGGCCGCCCCAAGCCCGGAGCGCCCCCTCGGGGGGTGGAGGAGGGCCACAGGCCCGGAGCCTGGGGGCACGTCATACGGCGAAGGAGGCAGCCAGCGAGCCGATGAGCAGGTTCCAGCCATCGGCCAGCACGAACAGCATCAGCTTGAAGGGAAGGGCGACGAGCACCGGCGACAACATCATCATGCCCAGGCTCATCAGCACGCTGGACACGATCATGTCGATGACCAGGAAGGGGATGAAGATCAGGAAGCCAATCTGGAAGGCGGTCTTCAACTCGCTGGTGACGAAGGCGGGCACCAGCACGCGAAACGGCACGGCTTCGGGCTTGACGCTGGGGTCCACCTTGCCCAAGCGCGAGAACAGCGCCAGGTCGCTTTGCCGCGTTTGCTTCAGCATGAAGGCGCGCATGGGCTGCTGCGCCTTGTCCAGGGCCTGGTCGAAGCCGATCTGCCCGGTGGAGTAGGGCTGCCAGGCCTCGGCGTAGACCTTGTCGAGCGTGGGGCTCATGACGAAAAAGGTCAGGAACAGGCTCAGGCCGATGATGACCTGGTTCGGGGGGGCGGCCTGCGTGCCCAGGGCTTGGCGCATCAGGCTGAGCACGATGACGATGCGGGTGAAGCCCGTCATCATCAGCAGCACCGCGGGCAAGAAGCCCAGGGCGGTGAAGAACAGCAGGGTCTGGATGGGCACCGAGTAGCTGGTGCCACCCGCGCCTTGGCCGACCAGCAAAGGCAGGTTGCCTTGGGCTTGCGCCCAGGCGGCGCCAGCGCCCAAGAGCAGCGCCATGGCCGCGATCGCGCGCTTCATGCCGAGCCTCCTCGGGTCCGCTGCAGCAGCTTGGCGAAGCTCGGGGCGGCGGGGGGCGGCAGGTCCTGCGGCGGCAGTTCCGTCAGCAGGTTGATCTGCTGCGCGGTGGCCCCCAAGAGCAGCCAACGCCGCGTCTCGCCCTCGCCCACTTCCACGGTCAGCAGGCGTTGGCCGGGGCCCAGGTAGGTGCTGCCCACCACCTTGGTGCCGCGCTGCACAAGGCCACCCTGCAAGGGCGAGCGCTTGAGCAGCCACAGCACCAGCGGGATGAGCGCCACGATGGCCAAGAACCACAGCGCCGGGAGCCAAGAGGAGGAGGTCATGCGGCCCATTGTGGGCAGCCGCCCCATGGCGAAAAGGCCGCTTTTGCGGCCCTATCCGGGGTCTTTTCGGGGCTTACTGTCCCTTGGACAGGCGGCGCATGCGCTCCGAGGGCGTGACGATGTCGGTCAGGCGGATGCCGAACTTGTCGTTCACCACCACCACCTCGCCCTGGGCGATCAGGTAGCCGTTGACCAGCACGTCCATGGGCTCGCCGGCCAGTGCGTCCAGCTCCACCACCGAGCCCTGGGCCAGTTGCAGGATGTTCTTGATGGGGATGCGCGTGCGCCCCAACTCCACGGTGAGTTGCACCGGGATGTCGAGGATCATGTTGATGTCGTTGCCGCCGCTGGGCAAGGACGTGGGGGCGAAGTTCGTGAAGGCGGCCGGCGCCACCTGCTCCACCTGCGGGGGCTCGTCCACCACGGCGGTGTCGCCACCGCCCGCGCCGGACTCGGCCAGCGCCGCCGCCCATTCGGCGGCCAGGGCGTCTTGGTCGTCGCCGCCAGTGCTTGGATCGTCAGGCGTCATTGCGTGCTCCCAGCCAACTGGCTTGCGAGCCGGTCAGCATCTCGTGAATCTTGATCGCGTACTTGCCGCTGCTGGTGCCGTAGTGGCAGTCGAACACGGGTACCCCATCTACCTTGGCCTTGATCATGGCCTCGAGGTCGAGTTCGATGAAGTCGCCCGGCTTGAAGGCCAGCAGCTGCTCCACCGTGGCCGG
>JACCEA011947560.1_pt1 | contig 12144 bp, 18 predicted proteins | sample 7449851 | NCBI WGS metagenome assembly JACCEA01 (sample SAMN15323453, study PRJNA562643) | freshwater metagenome | isolation source: river surface water | place: USA:Blue River Watershed | collected 2017-08-18 | reverse complement strand
TTCATCTGACTTGGTGTCGCGTTTTGCATTTCATCTGCAATAATCCACGAATTTTTAAATGTCCGCCCTCGCATGTATGCTAGTGGAGCAATCTCTATATATTTTTCTTCTAGCAGACGCAATACCTCTTGTGGTTTGTAATACTCCTCTATAATATCAAAAATGGGGCGTGTCCATGGCTCCATTTTCTGATTTAGTGTACCCGGCAAAAATCCATGTTGCTCGTCATCAACACCCACTGCTGGTCGCGTGATAATGATCTTTTCGCACTCGCCGGCACGAAAAGCTTTTAGCGCGGCCAAAACAGCAATCATAGTTTTGCCTGTGCCTGCCGGGCCTGATGCAAATACTATTAAGCGTTGTGGATTTTGTAAAAGATCTATGTAAGTTTCTTGGTTTAAACTTTTGGGAATAAGTTGGATGGTACGGCGTTGTTTTTGATATGAATCAATGTTGCTTACTACTGCTAATTGTGCTGCTTCGCTTCTTCGGCGTTTGCTCAAGACTGCCTCCTTGTTGTCTGGTAGATTTGCCATTTGCCTTTGACCCAGTGGTCTCTGCAAAGAATCAAGTCCACGCAAATATTTACGGCGATTGTGCCGTTATTTTAATATGTTAAATACATTAACAAAAACGGCTAAGTATACTGCTAACTTGGGCACATGGAATATTTGCACTAAATAATAAAAATAGGATAGAAAATGCCTAAAAATATAAACGACGTATTAGAAAACATTAAATCTATTTCGCTCACTGACAGTGCTATTAGTTCGCTATTGGATTTTGAGCGAGTTGTGGATGAGCTAGATATCTACACATTTGCTAATTGGAAAAAGGGCGAATTAGTCAAAGGCCCAAAGTACGAAAAATATTTTGTTACTTGCACATTTATGTGGCCTTATAAAAAAATGCCGGACCCGCGTGGTGGCGAGCGTCTATTGGAGTACGGGTGCGAAATATCTTACAAAAAAGACCATTTAGAGTACCCAATAAAAGTAAAAACCCCAAACGATTTTGAGCCAGGTACCAAGGTGCCAAAGCTAGCAAGAACTCCAGTCTGGTTAGTTGAAATTGTAATGCCAAAAAAACTAATGCAGGAAATTAACCAGGGCAGCTTGGAATTGGAATCGGGCAGCATAGTCGATGCCGAAGACATTGAACAAAGTTACGAAACCGGGCAAGACGAAAATATGTACAAAACTGATTCAGCAGCACCAACCCAAGCATCACAAGGAATCGAAAATGTATCACAGTAAAATTAACGAAGGACTTGAACAAAACGATCTCAAAAGACTAGTTCTTCCTGAATTACATATTGACGAATACAAAAGCAAAATGGGCAAGGACGAAGATGTAGTTGTTCTTAGCTTCAAAGTCAGCGGCAAAGAGCCTGCCGAAGATCTTGTTAATTTTATTGAAAAAGGGTATCACTGGGTGTTGGACGCTGATGTAAGCTCCGGCGAACTAAGCGACGGTGATTTTTTAGTGTTTGTTGAGTGCGACAGAGAGCCTGAAGTTGCCGACAACATTATAGCAATGCTTCAAGATATCATGAATCTCACAGGCCAAAAACTAGACGAATGGTCCATGCAGGTAAGATCAAATCCCGCCCAAATTGAGATATCAGCTGATAATATCAAGAATCATGTGCCGTTAACTACGTCAAGTTATCTTGCCAAATACGGTAAAAAAGAACTCGACGAAATGCGCAATGCAGCGGGCATTCCTGTTACTACTACTGCCCCAAAAAACGACCATACTCAAACATTACGCAGTTTGGCTGGCATTTTATAACCAAAATTTCATAAATACTGTTAGTTTCGATTAACAGTATATTATGTGGATTTTACATTTACTTCCTGAAAGTTTAATACTTTTTTTTGCCTATTGCCTACTGGGCATAGGCGCAACCGGCTTGTTAGTCAGCTGGTTTATCACTTTTATCCCTTTTATTAACATCTATAGAACATGGATACAGATTGCCAGTATCCTGCTGCTTTCTGCTGGAATTTATTGGTACGGCGGTTATAGCGTAGAAATGATGTGGCGCAACGAAGTAGCTAAACTGGAGGAAAAAGTTAGAGAATCGGAAGCCAAATCGGCGGTGGTCAACAAAGAAATAGAGATAGTGTACAGGGATCGAGTAAAAATAGTCAAACAAGATGTTGTTGTAATACAAGAAAAAATACGAGAAGTTGAGAAAGTTGTAGATAAAGGCTGTGTTGTGGCACCCGAGGCTATATCAATTCTAAACGAAGCAGCGAAGCCCAAGCGCGGCACAGTAGAGGTTGGGCCGTTAAAAAAGGATGAAAAACAATGAAGTATGCGCTAATCCTAACATTGTTTCTCGCAGGTTGCTCAACTAGTGTTCCGGTTAAAAGAACATTTCCGGCAGTTCCTGCAGACCTCATGCAAGAATGTCCAGATTTAAAAACTGTAGCCGAAGGTACAACAAAACTAAGCGAAGTTCTTACTGTAGTTACTGAAAACTACGGTCAATATAAAGAATGTCAAATAAAGGTCGACTCGTGGCGCGACTGGTATGAAAAACAAAAGAAAATATTTGACGAGGTGAAATAATGCAAGAACAAGAAGCTTGCCCTGTGTGTGGCGGCAAACATAACAAATAAAGGATCAACTAATATGGAATTAACAAAAGATCAACTGCGGCAACTGTTACCAAAGAACCCGTATATTGACTACTGGCATCGAGCTCTTAGTCAACTACTACCGGACTACGAAATCAACACCCCACAACGTATTGCTGCTTTTATAGCACAATGCGCCCACGAGTCGGGCAGCTTTGTTTTCTTAACTGAAAACTTAAACTACAAAGCAGAAAGCTTGATGAAAGTATTTCCAAAATACTTTACAGACATGAGTACTGCCAAGGCCTACGAGAAGAAGCCAGAAAAAATTGCCAATAGAATTTATGCCAATCGTATGGGCAACGGCGACGAAGCATCAGGAGACGGTTTCAAATACCGCGGCCGTGGACTTATTCAATTAACCGGTAAAACAAACTATTCGTGGTTTGCAGCAAGCCTGGAAATCAGTGCCGAGGAAGCAGCCGAGTATACTCAGACATTCGAAGGCGCCGCACAAAGTGCTTGCTGGTTCTGGGAAACTAATAAGTTAAACAACGAAGCTGACAAAGGTGATATCAAAACAATGACTCGCAAAATTAACGGCGGCTTCATTGGACTAGATGATCGTATCAAACACTACAATCATGCACTGCATGTTCTAGGAGTTCATTGATGCGATACTTAGCCATTTTACTATTGCCTCTGTTGGCGGCTTGCTCGGAAAACTATCGTTATCCTTGCCAAGATCCCGATAACTGGGACAAGAAAGAGTGTAAAAAACCATGGTGTAGTGCTAACGGAACTTGCCCAGAAGATTTGACACATTACGAAAAAAATAAAGTCGGCCAACAACCGGGCAATTTTACTGTACCATCAATGCCGGCACCACAAAAAGGAGATTGTAAATGATCACAGAATTATTCAGTAGAGAAAGATATACCACAGAAGAACTAAATGCCAGACTGAAATTCTTCATTGGTGTTGTACTAGGCCTAACATTGTTTGGTATTGTGTTTGTTGTGTTATACAGCCTTATTTTTGTTACTCAGCCTATGAACGGAATGAGTCCAGTAGATAACAAATTCTTTGAATTGATTATTCCTATTGCCACATTCTTGACTGGTACATTGTCGGGTATCATGTTGGCTGGCGATGATAAGGAACTAAGAGCCAAAGCATTAGATGCAGCTAATAAACCTTATACTCCGCCGCCGGCTCCGCCTGCACCAGTTACGAATAGTTTTGGTGGTTCACCATTGGGAGGCAATACTATGAGTGCTGCTCCTGCAGCATTTGGGGGATTACCGGAAGCAGCTCCTTTTGCAGCGTCAATTGGTGCAGGGTTCGGAGGTAAAGAAGCACCATTCCAGCCAGACCATCCGGAGCGATAATGGGCTTCTTGATCAAAATGCTTTGCGGCGAGAACGAAGCCAATCCTAGTAGCAAAAGGGTAATTACCTTTTTGGCTTTTATACTAGTAGCAGTTGGCTTCATTGCTGAATTGTTTTTTGAACGGAAAGTTAGTCCCCAAACATTCGATGCCATGATGTATATTGTGCTTGGCGGACTGGGATTCACAGCATCAGAAAAATTTACCAAAAAGGATAATACAAAATGAAAACTTTAATCGCAGCACTATTAATTGCAGCAATGCCATTGTCTTACGCAGCCGAAGAGAAAAAGGTTTGTGTTAAGGAATTTGACAACAAGACAAAAAAAGAACGGGAAGTATGCAAAACAATCAAGGTACACAAGAAGCTAGAAGGTACCAAGATTGAAGATGCAAAAAAGAAATAAACTTGCCAATTGCAATTTAAGAATAGAGCCCCTCGAGGGCTCTTTTCATTTATATTGACTGTTTAATTTGGAAGCTATATAATTATACTATGACCCACTACGCAACTTTAGGTGTGGCAGAAAATGCCAGTCAAGACGAAATTAAAAAAGCGTATCGGCGTTTAGCCGGACAACACCATCCTGACAAAGGCGGCGATACTGCTGCATTTCAAAAAATCCAAGAAGCATATTCAATTTTGGGTGACGAACAAAAAAGATTACAGTACGATACCGAACGTCGCGGCGGTGGCGGATTTAGATTTACTGTAAATGGTCAAGATGTTGGCAGTGGCATACCTAGGGAAATGGAAGAAATGTTACGCAACTTTGGGTTCGCATTTGGCCCAGGTTTTGCAGAACACGGAGATCCGTTTTCTCAGTTTAGACAGCCTCGAAAAAATAAAGATCTTCAGATTGAATTGATAGTTAGTCTAGCAAGCACTCTCGAAGAACAAACAAAAATTATTAATGTTAAAACTACCAACGGCGATGTTTACCCAGTAGAAGTTAAAATTCCACGGGGTGTTCGTCCCAGTTCAACAATCAAGTATCCCAATTTAGGCGATAACTTTTTTTCTACACTGCCACGAGGAGATCTTTATATAAAAATTCAAATTGAAGCCAACAAAGAATTTGGAGTTGACAATTTGGATCTAATTAAAAATGTTGAAATTGATTGTGTTCGTGCCATGGTAGGCGATGTTATTGTAGTACACGGACTGGATAATAAAACATTCGAAGTAACCATCCCTGCCGGAACTCAACCAAATACCCGTTTTAGACTTCCACAACAGGGTCTGTATGCAATGAACCAAAACATTAGGGGATTTCTAATAATCAATGTTAAAATTAACGTTCCAACTAATTTAACCGCAATACAACAACAATCACTCAAAGAACTATTTTCTATTCAATAAATATTTTTATGCTACAAACAAATCCAGAAATTGATCATATCGTCGCCGAAGCAACACAACTAGCAAAAAATCTAAGTCATGAATATGTCACACTAGAACATGTGTTTTTATCAATGGTTCGATTTGATCCATTCCGAGATTTACTTGTTCAATTTGGTGCAGATGCAGATGGTCTAGATGCTGAACTTGAAATGTATCTACTGCAAGCGACCAACTTGGTTGTGACTGGTCTTGAACCTAAAAAGACTCATAGTCTTGAAAGAGTATTCAATCGTGCTCTTACACAAGTACTGTTTACTTCTAGAACCAAACTGGAATTAATGGACTTGTTCCTTAGCATTCATTCTGAAAATAATAGCTATGCACATTATTTTATGGCCAAATATGGCCTGGATCGAGCAAAGCTGGTAGAAATGTATAATAAAAATTACAAGGCAGATTCAGGTAAAGCAGTTGCCAGTTCCGAACGTGCCGATAAAATCCTAGAGCACTACTGCGACAATTTAAACACATCAGCCAAAGAAGGAAAAATTGATCCGGTCATTGGTCGTACACAAGAAACTGCTGATATTATTGAAATTTTAGCTCGCAGGAATAAATCAAACGTTCTCATGGTAGGCGATCCTGGTGTAGGTAAAACTGCAATTGCTGAAGGGCTGGCTCTATCTATTGTGTCAAAAGCGGTGCCTGCATATCTACAGGGGTACACTGTTTACAACTTGGACATTGGTAGTTTACTTGCAGGCAGCAAATACCGTGGCGACTTTGAAGAAAAAATTCAAGAAATTATTTCAGCACTGAACGTCAAGGGCAATGCCATCTTGTTCATTGACGAAGCACATCAAATGCGTGGAGCCGGCGCAGGCAGTCAAAGCAGTGTTGATTTTAGTAACATGATTAAGCCGGCGCTGAGTAAAGGTAAAATCAAAGTTATTGCCAGCACTACGTGGGAAGAATATACACAAAGTTTCGAAAAAGACCGAGCATTGATGCGTCGATTCCAACGAGTTACCATTGACGAACCGAGCCCCGAAGTTACTAAAGATATTCTATACGGCTTGAGATTTAATTTTGAAAAGTTCCACGGTGGTACCATTTCTGACGAAGCTATCGATGCAGCAGTGGAGTTATCTGTGCGCTACCAAACTGATAAAAAATTACCAGACAAAGCCATCGACTTGATTGACGCTTGCTGTGCCAAACACAAAATTAAAGATAGCATTTGGACTGTGACTCGATCTGACATTGTGAGCACATTGAGTAGAATTACAAAGATTCCCGTTGACCAAATTGGTAATCAACAACTAACAAAATCCAACGGTGTTGACAACTTAGAAAACAAAATAAAAAATAAACTATACGGACAAGATGGCGCTGTAGAAAGCGTGTTGGAAAAGATTTATGTTAGCAAGGCAGGATTAAAATCAGTAAACAAACCTGTTGGTAATTTCTTGTTCCTCGGGCCTACTGGTACCGGCAAAACTGAACTTGCCAAGCTGTTGTCAGAAAATCTTGGCATGAAACTGATCAGATACGACATGAGCGAGTATCAAGAAAGACACACTGTTGCCAAATTGATCGGCGCACCTCCTGGTTATGTTGGTTACGATGACGGCAATTTAGGCGGCGGCTTGTTGATTTCAGACATTGAAAAAAATCCAAATTCCATTATTTTAATGGACGAAATTGAAAAGGCGCACCCTGATGTCAGTAACATTCTGTTACAGATGATGGACGAAGGTACAGTAACTAGCAGTAACGGTAAAAAAGCCGATTGCAGAAATGCTATTATTATTTTAACGTCCAATTTGGGTGCAGCCGACAATGAAAAAAATACCATCGGATTTGGTAATCTTCAAAAGAACGGAGAAGATGACAAGGCAGTAAAAGATTTCTTCCGTCCTGAATTTAGAAATCGTTTAGATGGTATTGTTAAATTCAATAAACTAGACAAGTTGAGTATGCGAAAAATTGTTAACAAATTTGTCGCTGAGCTTAATGACTTGTTGCTCGACAAGCAACTGCGTGTGCGTCTTACTGAAAAAGCAGTTGACGAGCTCATCATGCACGGGTTTGATGCTAAAATGGGTGCAAGACCTTTGCAAAGAAAAATCAACGACAGTATTAAAGTTCCTTTAAGTAAAAAAATTCTATTCGAGAATATAATTGAAGGAACTACTATTATTGTAGATTTTTGCAATGATCAATTTGAATTTCAAACGGCCGAAACATCAAACTTTCAACATAGAATAGACGAAAATGGATACATTGTTCTGGAAGAACCTATCATCAGAAATTAAGATACAGTCTTCTACTAAGCAATTTTATAAGCAATATTATTACAAGCTGGAAATTTATGCACCAGGGTGTAAAAGTATACGCAGTGATGACATAAAAGAAAGTCTTACTCGGCGGCGGACACACATCCGAGAATACAATCATGGGGGTTCGTGGTTTGACAAGCGGCTGTCAAATTATCTTAAAGAGGCAGACATAGGGTTTTTATACAGTTTAAAAACTCTGTATTACGAGTACCCTGACATTAAAATTAGGACAGAAGAACCAAAAGTTTCTATATATGCCACAGACGAACTCATGATTCAGTCTGTCGCTGATTCAATTGACCCAGATTATAGAAACAAAATTGAATCCATTACTGGTCCAGAAAATGAAGAACTTAAAAAGATATTAAAGAACAACGCTATACTGGTCAAGAAGCCGCCCAAGTATAGATACCGAGTGTGGCTTAAAGAAAAACAGTTCGAAGAACCGGTTAGACAACAGGTACTAAGCTACTTGCTGAGTCTGGGCGATTTGGTAAGAATGAGCGATCACACTCGAGAAAGTTTAAACAAGCCGTACAACTGGATTTGGGGCTGCTACTTTTATACCAACGACGAAGGTGTTGCAACTTTTGTTAGGTTATTGCACCCAGATCTAGTAAGAGAAGTTTCTGAGTTCGTTTGCTTGGATAATAAATAATAGCATTATTCAAGGAAGCCCAAAATGGCCAAAGTACATGAAGAAGTAGCAGTGATTACTGTAAGCAAATTAATTAAAAACGACGAAGCTGGTGACGAAATTATCACCGAAGATATTATCGCTGCACTAGCTTCAGTAGCAGAAGAATTACTCGGCACAGGTGTAGTTGTCGAAGTTAATAAAGCCTAATCAAATTTAACAAAGAGAGATATCAATGACCAAAAAAGTAATTGGGGATAATGCCACCACTCAGGCTGACGCTATTGCAGCCATCAAAGCAGCAGTTGCTCCCGCAGCAGCACCGGATCCAAAAGACGCAGTAGCCATGATTAAAGCTGCTGCTGCACAACAAGCACAACAGCGCCAGCCACAACAACAAGGTGTTCCGTTTGATTTTACCAAATGTCATCTTCATATTGGCATGCCGTGTTATGGCGGAAACGTCAGCGAACCCACAATGACGTCGTTACTGCGTTTTATTTTGCTAGCACAGCAAGTTGGTTTGAATTGGTCGTTAGATACCATGGTCAACGAATCGCTGGTTACACGAGCTCGTAACAACTTGATGGCCAAAATGATGACCAATCCGTCTGCAACGCATTTTATGTTCATTGATGCAGATATTCGTTTCCAACCAGAAAGTATTCTGCAAATGATGGCCTGTGACAAGGATGTTATCGGCGGCCTTTACCCCAAGAAAGCACTGCCAGTTAATTATGTTATTAACTTAAAACGCGAAACCAAAGTGCAAGGCGATATCTTCACTGTAGATACCATGGGTACCGGTTTCTTGCTGTTCAAAAAGCATGTGTACGAAAAGCTATGTGCAGCGCATCCAGAGACAAAATATGTTGATGATGTTGGCCTAGGTAAACAGTACGAGCCCACTATGTACAGTATCTTTGATGTTGCGATCGACGAAAAAGGTCACTATCTGTCAGAAGACTGGTTGTTCTGTCGTAGATGGGCTGCACTAGGTGGAGAAATCTGGGCACACGGCAAAGTATTGTTGAATCATATTGGGCATTATGAATTCGTTGGCGACCTAAGCAAGATGCCAGATTTTACCAAGCCACAGGGTGAAGCTCCCAACATCGAAGCAGGACCTGCAGCACTACAGGATGCCATTAAAATGGCACAAAAAGCACCTGCATAAAAGGACTATAATGTCAGACAAAGAAACTTTACACTTTAAAATTGGATTAAGCGGGTCATCTGAACTCAAACATCCAAAATTCAAAATTTCAGTTAACGGTACAGAGTTTGTTGATACTGAACTCAAAAATGATGCCAATCAAACAGAATACTTTGAATTTGATGCTTTGGTAAACGATGGCGATAATTCATTGATTATTGAGTTTGTTAATAAATCTGACCGTGACACAATTTTAGACTCAAACGGTAATATTGTCGAAGATCTATTACTCAACATAGATTGTATCGAAATTGACGAAATTGATCTGGGATCATTGATCTGGACTTCCAGTGAATATTACCCGTATTACCCAGAAAAGTATAAAATTAAAATGTCTCAAGAAGGAAAAAATCTTGACGAATCGCTCAAAAATTGTGTGAATTTAGGGTGGAACGGACGTTGGGTTTTGCCTTTTGGTAGTCCCTTTTACATTTGGTTACTAGAGAAGCTTTAAGCTAAATACAGCAATATAATGGACTTTCCATGTTTATTGCTAATCTTTTTGAAACCTATATCACGGAAAACGGCCCGAATCTTGTAGTTCTTTATCCGGGCCGTTTTCAACCTTTCCATCTTGGACACGGCGAAGTATTTCGTAGTTTACAAAATAAATTTGGAAGGGATAACGTCTACATTGCCACCAGCAACAAAGTAGAACTACCAAAAAGTCCATTCAACTTTTCCGATAAAACTGTATTAATGAATGCCGCCGGTATTCCTAGCGATCGTATTCTAGAAGTTGTAAGTCCTTACAAATTACCCGAACCACAATTCAATCCTGCCAACACTATTTTTATAGTAGCCGTGGGGTCGCCAGATCGTGATAGGCTACGCCCTGACAGCGTCAAAAAAGATGGCTCTCCTGGATATTTTAAAACCTTCAGCGGCATGGACAACGTACAAACTGCTGACCAACACGGTTACGTTATTATTGCAGACGAAAGACAAAAGGTTATCACACTAGGCGGAGAGCCAGTTGATGTTAGCCACGGCACTCAGTCCAGAGCAGCATGGAACACTGTGCGTAACGACCCAAAACTGCGCTCGGAATATCTATTGCAAATGTACGGACGCAACGATCCCGAAATTGGCAGAATTTTAGATAAAATTCCACAAACTGTTAACGAAGTATCGGATCCCGAATTAGCCCACACTATTGATTACGCTGCCGGGCATTACCCAAATATCAGAGATCGCGGCGAAGCTTTTATGAAATTTGTGCAACGAAGTTTAAAGCACGGACTAGAAACCGACATCGAACAGCAACAAAAGATAAACGATTTAACTAGAGAAATTGAAGCAATTAAAAAAGCAATTGCAGAAAAAGATTTGACAGAAGAAGCTGCAGGAGTGGGAGTCATTGCCAATAAAAAACAAGCGCGAGACCCAAGATATTCGATGAGTCTAACCAAAGATGTTCGCCCAGGCGAAGTGGGTCGCCAACTTAAAAAAATGCACTTGGCCGATGATGTACAAAAACTTCAAGAACAAATAGCAACACTTAAAGAAAAATGGAGTGCAAAATATAAACGCAGCATCAACTGCAATAATCCAAAAGGGTTTAGTCAGCGGGCTCATTGTCAAGGTAGAAAAAAATAATGCATACCAAGTTGGAGGTTGATGTTTACGGACACTGGAGCGACAATCCGCCAATTTATAGAATTTATGTCAATAACGAGATGTTTGCTGAACGTACTTTTGGGTGGCCTTCATATCAGAATTATATTACTGAGCACATGTACTGCGATTTAGATTCTGGTGTTCACACTTTGTGTTTGGAAAATTTAGACACCAACAGCCGATTTGAAATCAACAGTTTTACAGTTGACAAAGTTTCTGTTAATAAAAACTTATTAAGAATCAATGGCTCGCGTATTGAGTGGAGATTTGTTGTAGATTCTTTACTAAACAGTCGTGATCCTGAATTAAAAAATGAATCACCAGCAGCCACACAAGTTACTCAAGTAACACCGGTTGCTCCACAAATTGAACGCCCACGTAAAGTTGTCCAAGTTAAGAATTATGAAACTTATATTCCGCTGGTACAACGAGCAAGACAGCTAAACACAAAAAAATAAATACAACATTGTCAGGAAACCTATAATGAAAAGCACAGAATTTTTAGCAGAAAATAGCACAATTGCACAAGAAGCAGATGACATGCACCGAGACCATGAAGTACAAATGGCCCGAAGTCAAATGTACTCGTCTGCACAAGCAGCCATTGAGATTCATCGTTTGCTTCGAGACATTAGCGAACTAGAAGGACTAGAGGGATGGGTGCAAAGCAAACTGACCCTAGCTAGCCAATATCTAGAAAGTGTTAGAGATTATTTAAAATACGAAGCAGCAAGTCAAGAGCCAGAGATGATGACATTTGCAGAAGGTGCAGCCAAGTATGCATTGGATTCTTTATTAAACGAAGATGGAACCGGCGGCGGTAGTACTGCTGGCAGCATTGCCACTTCTGTTGGCGGAGAAGCACATGCTATTACAACTGGTGTTCCCAAGAAACTGGGCAATTCTCAGAAATCTAAAAAAATTGCTGTAGGTAAAGGTGTTTACGACAAATGAGCGATATTAAAAAACTGCTAGAAGCCATGGACAGCATGACGTCGGCAGAACG
>JACCEA010144445.1_pt1 | contig 12147 bp, 10 predicted proteins | sample 7449851 | NCBI WGS metagenome assembly JACCEA01 (sample SAMN15323453, study PRJNA562643) | freshwater metagenome | isolation source: river surface water | place: USA:Blue River Watershed | collected 2017-08-18 | reverse complement strand
GTTCGGGTATTAGGAAATGTTATGAGTCCAATAAGTGAGTTTGATTTTTCAAATCAGTGTCTGCAATATGTATCATAAGAATAATCTTATTTACTAAAATTTGCAGTTCTTTTAGTTGGTCTTCCAGAATTTCTATTCTGTTGGCCAACTCTGACATACTGCTATCCATTCATCAAATTCCTCCCCAATAGAAATTGCATCTTCATACCTACCTTCTTCAATCAGTTGCTGAAATCTATCGCAACGTTCTCTAAGAATTTTATCAAGAATTTTAGTTTTGTTCATCATTCACGCCCCCATTTTCCAATTGGACAAGAACCTTGACGAAGTTTTGTTTTTGCAGACATAAAGCATCCACAACGTCTACATTGACTTGTAGCTGCATTAAAATCTGAACATGCTCTACAAATAGACATTCTCAATTCTTGAGTTTCCGAAGAAACAAATACTGGTTTTCCTTTAGAAAAATCAGATAAAGAATCAGATACAGTTTCTGTAAGACCTTTTAATTTATCTAAAAGTTCTTGTTTAATTTCGTTAGAAAAATTCTTCATCAGCTTTCTTCAGTTTCTTCTTCTGGCTGTTCTAGAAGTTGTAGAGTTTCTAGACCACCAATAAGTTTAACACGATATTCAGTGAGGCGATTGAGTTCTGATTGTAGCTTCTCAATCTGCTCGTTTGTATTTTTTAGTTGTTCTTCAAAACTTTCTTTGATTTTTGCTTGATTTGACATGGTTACACTCCAATTTATTGATGTTGTCATCATAAAATATTTAGATGGGTTTGTCAAGGGGGTTGACAAGATTCTAGAATATGTGTATAATGACTCTGTGCAGGGTCAGAAACAATATTTAAATACTATTACAGATTAGTTAGAGTAGAAGTTAATACTGTAGTTGAGTTAATATTAAATGCAGAATTATTACTTGAGAAGATACTTGCAGGAAGTGATGATAATGTTCTGTCCTCATCTGTCAGAGTAGATGTTGCTGCAGTTAAAGATGAAACTTGATATGCATATGAACTATATGTTCCTAGTTTAGTTCCGTCTGAAGGTAATTTAAGTACTAAAATATTTGTATCTGTTCCATTAATAGCTGATCCAGTAATATACAAATTATCTGTAGAATCTATAGTAATATCATAAGGTCTTTCATTTATGACAGATGCTCCAAATGTTCTTTGCCATTGTAAAGTTCCGCTAGTATTATATTTTGCTATCAACATGTCATATGCAGATCCTCCAGTTGTTGATACAACATAAACGTTACTTAAAGAATCTACTGCTATTGAATACGCTCGTTCGTCTTGAGTTCCTCCAAGTATTCTCTGCCATTGTATAACTCCATTTGAATTATATTTTGCTACTACTAAATCAAATGCTCCAGCACCAACTGAATTAGTTCTTCCTACTACATATACATTTTCGGATGAATCTACTGCTACTTGATATCCAAATTCTCCTAAATTTGAACCCAACGTTCTTTGCCATTGTAAAGTTCCACTTGAATTAAATTTCGCTAATAGTATATCTGCTCCACCAGCTGTTTGACCAGAAGTAATGCTATATCCAGAAACGTAAATATTAGTATTACTAAATGCAGCAATACCATATCCTCTTTCATCTGAACTACCACCGTAACTGTTAGCCCATTGAAGATTTCCAAAAAGATCATATTTAAATATAAACATATCATTGGCACCATTTCTGCTGCCATTAATAAGAGTTGTTATTGCATATACATTATTTGAACTATCTATACTCAAATCTCCAAGCTCAGTATCTCCATCATCATTGACACTTCCTAAAACTTTCTGCCATAATACAGTTCCAAATCCATTAAATTTAATTAATGCTACATCATTACCGCCAGTAGAACTATAGTTTGTAGTTGTTTTTCCTAACACATAAATTTGATCGTTTGAGTCTACTTTACACGCATAAACATTTTCAGTTCCTGTTGAACCTATAATTCTAGTCCATTGAAGCACCCCACTAGAATTATATTTCATTAAATACATATTAGTATTTAAATATAATCCAGAATTAAGACCCGAAGCATTATTAGATTCACATACTACATAAACATTTTTTTGTGAATCTACTGAGATTCCTTTTCCTATATCTGTAGAAGAAGTTCCAGTTACTTCAGCAAGCCAATATGGTTCTGAAGGAGCAGCAGCTCCAGTTGATCTTCCAATACCAAATGCTCTGCTACTTCCAATACCAAACGCTAATGGACTCATAAATTACCTCAACTAAAGTTTGTATTTCCAGATCCAAATACGTTAATAGTTCCTCCAAAATCTCTTACAATAACAAATGTAAGTATGTCAAAATTATTTGTTGCAGTTGGAGCAGAACCACCAGACCATTTAACTCCACCAGAAACAGCAGAACCATTTACAGTACATGCATCTCCATAAGTTTGTGCTGTATCTCCATCAATAATTAATGTTACTGTAGTAGCTCTATTATTAGTTGTTAATACGTTAGTAAATGCCCATGTAGTAACTGAGGCACCTATATCTCCAAGAACAATATTTCCAAGTGATGTATCAATTGTAAGTGTTCCAGATGATGGAGCTAAATTAGTATTAAAATTATTTCTTGTTGTTTCTACTATTCCTGTGAATGAACTAAGAATTCCGCTACTATTAATATGTAATCTAACATTTCCTCCACCATCAGCAAGTACTACATTATTGCTAGAAGTTCTAATATCAAGATTAGAATCAAATCCCGAATAACTTCCTATAATAGTATTAGAAGCTCCAGTAGTTACTGAAGATCCTGCTGATAATCCTATAAAAATATTTTGTGTTCCAGTAGTAATTTGTCCTGCAAATGCTCCAAAAAATGTACCAAAATTAGATGTTAATGAAAATCCAGCCTGATATCCTACTGCGGTATTATTAGAAGATATTGCATTTGCAAGAGCTTGAAATCCTAAAGCAGTATTTGCTCCATTTACTCCCGAGCTGAATAAACTTTGATAACCTACGGAAACATTACCAGATGATGATGTTATATTGATTCCAGACTGAGTACCTATACAAACATTTCTACTTGATGTAGAAGAATTGAATAAAGATCTATATCCAATTGCTACATTAGATTCTCCATTACCAAATGCAAGAGCTTGAAACCCAAGAGAAGTATTTTGAGATCCCGTAGTCAAAAATAGCATAGACTCAGTACCAACAGAAGTATTAGAGCTTCCTGTTAGTAAATTCTCTAATGATCTGGCACCTACTGCAATATTATAATTACCAGTTGTTATAAAACTTAATGCTCTAGCACCAACTGCAGTTAAATACACTCCAGATGGAGTATTTGTCATTGTGGCATATCCTATGCCAGTATTATTAGGTCCTTCAATTATTGTATCTTCAAATAAACTTTTCTGAGATTTATATCCCAAAAAAGTATTAGTGTTGTATTGAGCTACAACTACACCAGTATCAACTTTTAAAGAATTAAGCTCAACTGGTGTAGTTGAGCTATATTTTAACTTATTTAAAGCCATAGATTATGCCTGAGCTTCAGTCCAAGAAATACGACAAGCAATGTTTGCTGTTGCTGCACCGAGGTTTCTTACGGAAATTAAAAGAACATCAGGACCAACTGGATATGCTGGGTTAATATTGCCAGCAAGACCATCTCCACTCAAAATAGAAGTACCAAGATCTCGTACTTCTTCTAGGTCAATTCTTGTTGAGGAGAAGTTGTTACCACCAGCATTGTCAGTATAAGCAGCGAAGATTCTATCTCCGCCAGTAAACGCTCCAGATGCAGTGGCAGTTGCACCCGCAGTTCCAGTACTGTCAAAGTAAACTACTTGAGCAAGAGAACCAGAACCAACAGGAACTGTTTGCCAGTTTGTTGGGAAAGTTAAACCACCACCAGTAATTGTTTGTGGATTTAGAATACCTTCCACCAGGAATTGACCCTGAGAATAAATTCCTAGTGCTCTTAGAGTTAACTGCATTCGATTTACAATTTCACGAATACCAAAGTTTCTACCAGTACCAGAATCAACAGATGGAGCAATACGAATAGCAAGAAGAGGTCTTTGTGCAGCAGCAGTAACTGCCATATATCTCTGCATACCAGCAGTAAATATAATAGCTCTATCTTCATCATATCTACCATCCATAATTACGGACACACCCCAGTGGCTTACAACTGGAGCACAAGTATTTTGAATATACTGAACTGCTACTTGAGAAGTTCCTGCACCACCTACACCAGCATCTGGAGTAAATGTAATTGAAGATGAAGTTCCTGATAATGTATACGCAGATGCATTAAAAGCTCCTGTTGGATTTAATCCTGCAATTGCAAACGATGTTCTTCTTGTTAAACCAGTTAGAGGATAACCACGAACGGTAGAATTATATGCACCAATTCCAGTATAACGAATAAGTTCTTGGTTAGCAGAATCTGCTACCATGACATATCCACTTGTTGGCCATCCAACAGCATCTTCTATGTACATAGTAGTATCCGTAGAACCTAATGCACTTCCTCTTGTTGCTGCAGCTCCACCTACAAGTCTTGAAAATCTACCTAAATTAATTGCTTCAAATCTGCCAGGCAAGTTACCAGAACGCATATACGCAGAGGTATTTACGTTGTTGTTTGGCATCTTATGGCAATAAATGATTTCACCATTGACTGCACGGAAGCCAAAACGAATAAATCCAGCACCATACCAAGTATAATCAATGTATGCCATCTGCATCTTAGAAATATCTAAGTTATATCCAGATGGTCCAGTTCCATCCAATTTATCCATGTTCCACTGAGATTGTGGAACACGATATAATTGCGTTTTTAGATATTTGTTTCCAGATCTAGTTGGACCAACATATTGCGGATTAATTCTAAGTTGTGTATCAGAATCAATTTGTGCAACTTCGTATGATTGTCCTTTAACTACAATTTTATCTCCTACTACAAGTTGCTCTCTAAATCTAGTTGATGAACCAGTTACAGTACCACTATTTTGAGTTACTGTTATAGTTCCAAATAATTCTTTTACTGAGTCTCTTCTACAAGCATATAAATTTATGCCATCATATTCAAAGAAAAATCCATTTTGTTCATCATACATTCCAGTTCTTACTGCAGCTCCTACCCAGTTTACTGCAGTAATTAATACATTAGTTCCACCTGGAGCTAGATCTGTTGGAGTTGCAGATGCAGTAAATGTAAATGATTTAGTTCCAGTAACAGATGCAATTGTTCTAAGACCATTATAATTATTACTATCTGCTAATCCAGCGGAAGATTCTACTCCTTCAACACGAATAGTAGCGCCAACTTGAAGCCAATGTGTTTGTAGAGTGTTTACTGTAACTGTAGTTCCAGATGCACTTATAGAAGAAACATCAAATGTTGGAGTAAATTTAGCTCCAGTTGAAAATTGTAATCCCTTACCAGATTGATAACGGAAATATCTTCTAGTTTGTCTAATTTGTTGAGCACCAGTAAAGTTACCTGCAGTGGTGATTAACACTCCACCATCAGTAGCTCTATGTTGCTGAAATCCTTCTGGTCTTGTATAAAGTAAGCAACTAGCAAAGTTAGTACCAGAAGCAAGTGTACCAGTTGGAGTTGCAGCGGCAACAAATTGGAATTGAGTTGGTGTTGAGACGTTAGTAATTACCCATGCACCATTCGGTGGGTTTGTTGTTGCAGTTACGCCAGAAATTAGAATTGGTGATCCTGGATATAATCCATGTGGGTTTGCTGTGTTTACAGTAATGGTAGTTCCAGAATATGTCATTGCAGAAGCAGATACTGCAAGACCTATTCTTGCACCAGAAAAAATTCCTCCCGCAGCAACAGTTGTGTATCCAGTATCTAAAATTGAACCATTGACAACACCTTTTGCTAGATATGTAAATTGTGTGCTAGATGGAATACTTTCAATTAAAAAAGTACCATCCGCAGATGGATTTAGTGAATCTTGTACGGATACAATATCTCCAACTACAAGACCATGTGCTACTGAAGTAGTTACTGTGATTGTAGATCTTGGAGACTGGTTTCCTCCACTTAGGGCAGTGACATCAAATGCTACTGCAGAGGTTCCTTTTGCATAAAATGAAGGATAATTTTGAATTAATGATAACCCTTCCCATTTTGAAGGCTGTACTGAATATTCAAAGTCAGTATCAATAAGTGCTTGTGGTTGCGATACTCTTAATTTTGATACTGGATCTTGGAAAGTTTCTGATGGTGTAAACTTCTCGTCATACTCATCAATTGTGATTTGAAGTTTATCAGTACTGCTCATACTAGCAGTATTGTAATTTAATACAATAGTTGTAGTATCTCTTGCTCCAGTTACAACTTTTGTATTAAAATCTACAGTAGCTCCTTGCTGATAGTTAGTTGCATTTACAGTATATGAAGTAGCACGGAGATTGGGATCAGAAAAATTATAAATTACCTGATTAGTTGTTACGTTAGTAATTAAAACTAATTTTTCCCTTTGAATTGCTCTGGGAATAACAATAGTTTTGGTTGCAGGTGTAAATGTATATGTTGTTTCAAGTAATACCTTTCTTGCCATTGATAAAATCCTCGAAGGTTAGTGATTTCTTTTTGTATATATGTTTATTTATAGAGCATAATATCTAAAGCAGAAAATGGATAGTATCTATATACTGAATGTGTACTGCTTCCATTTAATCTTGCTACTACTTCACTTCCCATTGGTAGCGATTCTGTAAATTTAATATTTCCATCCTGGTCAATAGTGTAACCAGATTTTGCTGCAAGACAATGAGTTAAATGAACATAGTCAGTATTAAATACATATGCAGATTGAATAATTCCATTTATTGTAATCAAAAGTTTAAATGGATCTGTGAGTGCCACTTTATCATAATTAAATTTAGGAACAAATGTATTTTCAATTCCATCAACTGCTGTAGAAATATCATCTAATTCATAGCTAAGTACAGCAGTATTAAGTGCGGTGACAGTTCCAGCAACATTGGCTAAATCAGATGAATTTACTAAAGTTCCTGATGTTGGTAAAGTGACGTTAGTAGCAGCGGTTGTAGTTAGTGTTAAAGTATGACCACCTGATGTAGAAAAACTATTAGATATAGATAAATCGCCCCCTAATGTAACTGTTCTATTAGCATCAGCAGTAAGTAAAGTTAAAGTTCTTGTAGCAGTTAAATTAGATCCAGCAGTTATTTGTAAATAATTTGATGGGGTAGCATCATCAAAAAGGAAAATATCTCCAAAGTAACCAGATTGTGTTGAGTTGGTAGCACTAGATAAAGTTCCTGCAGTTGTAGCTAATGTACCTGATGTTGGTAAAGTGACGTTAGTAGCCGCTGTGGTAGTTAAGGTAAGAGCAAAGTTACCTGAGGTGGTAAAGCTATTTGCAAGTGTTAAATCACCTGACAATGAAAGTGTTCTATTAGCATCATTGACATTAATACTTAAAGTTCTTGCTGCTGTTAAATTAGCACTATTGGTAATTCCTAAGTAATGGGAAGGTGTTGAGTCATCATAAAGAAAGATATCTCCAAAGTAACCAGATTGTGTTGAGTTGGTAGCACTAGATAAAGTTCCTGCAGTTGTAGCTAATGTACCTGATGTAGGTAACGTAACTGAAGTAGCTGCAGTAGCAGTTAATCCAATAGTAAAAGCACCAGTTGTAGTTAAGTTACCTGCAAGACTTAAACTTCCTGTTCCAAAAGTTAATGAAGAACCAGAACCTGTCGTGGTAAGTAAAGTGCCAGATGTTGGTAAAGTGACGTTAGTAGCCGCTGTAGTAGTTAAGGTAAGAGCAAAGTTACCTGAGGTGGTAAAGCTATTTGCTAAAGATAAGTTACCACTTAATGATATTGATCTATTAGCGTTATTAACATCTACACTTAAAATTCTATCTAATCCCAAATCCCCACTATTAGTAATGAATAAGTAATGACTTGGATTAGTATCATCAAATAAAGCAATATCTCCAAAGTAACCTATTTGTGTAGAATTATTTGCACTTGATAAAGTTCCCGCAGTTGTAGCTAATGTTCCTGATGTTGGTAATGTAACATTAGTGGCTGCTGTAGTAGTTAATGTAAGAGAAAAGTTACCTGAAGTGATAAAACTATTTGCTAATGTTAAATTACCTGACAACGAAATTGTTCTGCTGTTATCATTAACATCAATAAATAACCCTCTTGCTGCTGTTAAATTGGAACTATTAGATATTTGTAAGTAATGACTTGGCGTAGAATCATCATAAAGAAAAATATCTCCAAAATAACCAGATTGTGTAGAAGTAGTTGAAGTACTTAGTGCATCAGTAATTCCATACCCACTTAGGGTAGTTGGCTTTGAAGTTATAGAACTAAATGCAGGAGCAATTGTAACTGCAGTCCCTATTCCAGTAACTCTACCTTTTGCGTCTACTGTAAATGGTCTAACTGCAGTTGCAGAATCATTATAAGTTCCAGCAGTTACACCAGAATTAGCAAGAGTGGTAGCAAAAGAACCAGTACCAGTACCAGTGACATCACCAGTCAAAGTAATAGTCTGGTCTCCAGTATTGGTTCCAGAAACTGTAGCAGTATTAGATACAGTTAAATTTCCAGATAATGAAATAGTTCTATCAGCATCATTAACATTAACTGAAAGTGTTCTGGCAGCAGTTAAATTTGCACTATTTGTGACAGTTAAATAATGTGAAGGGGTGGAGTCATCATATAATGCAATATTACCAAAATAACCATCCTGAGTCGAAGTAGTTGAGCTAGATAAAGTTCCTGCTGTAGTTGCTAATGTACCTGATGTTGGTAAAGTAACATTAGTTGCTGCAGTAGTTGTTAAAGTAAGCGCAAAATTTCCCGAAGTTGTAAAACTATTAGCTAATGTTAAATCACCTGATAAAGAAATAGTTCTATTAGCATCATTGACATTTAATGATAAAGTTCTAGCTGCGGTTAAATTTGCACTATTAGTAATTCCAAGATAATGACTTGGAGTAGAATCATCGAATAAGAAAATATCCCCAAAATATCCAGATTGTGTTGATGTATTTGATGCAGAAAGTGAATATGATGTAAAATTTGATGAATTTAAAAATGTTACCCAACCAGTCCAAGCTCCTTGGTATCTGCCACGCATTTTTAAATCATTTGCGGGAGTTCCATAAGCAATAGCAAGTTGAGTAAGGTTTCCTGTACCATTAACTCCTGCATATTCAATATTTAATGGGTGGTAATAATTACCACCACCAGGACCGTTTGTATGAGATCCAAGTAATAATGTAGGACTAACTCCAGGACGAGTATTTGAAACATCATTCCAATCTAATGTTCCAGATGTACTCTGAGACGCAAATAATTGTTTGACGGATAAAGTAGTAGCTACTACAGTAGACGCAGTAGATTTATCTGGCGAAGCTGTGGTTAAACTACCATCAATAGTAGCATTACCATAAATTCTTGTTCCGTCTTTTAAAAGTGCCATTAGAATAAACTTTTTAGTGAATAATTATAATAAAATAATTAAATAGCAAAACGATGCCTCAATGAATTATAATTTTGTTGGATTTCAATTTCTGTTAATGCTCTATTGTATATAGACACTTGTGCAATATTTCCATTTAATGATGCATAATTATTCCATTTTCCAATTAAAACATTCTTTGTATTTAATCCTATACTTCCAATAGTATTTGTTGATGCAACTAAATTTCCGTCAACAAATAATTTTGCATTTACATTATTAATCATTGTATAACAAACATAATGAAACCCAGATAATAATGATCCAGTCCAAGGATATACTAACTGATTATTAAAAGTTGTTGCTCTTCCTACCAAATAATGAGGAGAATTATATCCAAAAGATATTCCCCATTCAGTAGCTTCATTTACATCACCCTTTACTATAATTCCACCATCGCTAGTATTTTCATGTTTTACCCATGCACATAAAGTAATTTGAGATGGTTGAAATGATGATAACCCACAATCAATATTATCGGAACCATCAAATATAAAATTTGGTATATTTACATTACTGTATGATACACCATTTATAATTCCATTATTATTTTTTCCACTCAAATCATTACATTGAATTCCTCTAATTTTTGCATTAGAAGTAGTTGGATAATATGAATTTGTAAATACTCCTCTTTCAAGCTGTCTTCCCCATACATAATGAATTCCAGGACCAGAAAATCTTGAAATCATATCAACAAAGGTACTCACATTATTACTACTTGTAGTAAATGTCAATGATAATCTGTACCAACCATCTGAATATTTTACATAAGAACTTCCAACAACTACGCCATCATTTGCAGTATTTCCTGTAATCCCAGTTGTAATAGTTTCAGTATTATAATTAAATAGTGCATAATAACGTTTTCCACCAAATCCATTTTCATCTATAGTAATCTGAAAATCTGGACTAGTACCTCGTTTTATAAAAATACTATATGTATATGTTGTGTTTATTGTTAATGTAGTACTTTGACTATAAACATAATTATTTACTGAACCAGACTGATTTATTAATGTAGCTGTATAAGTTCCGTTTGGATCTGTAGTTTGAGTAGTGTTTATTGTAGCAAAATTTGTTGAAAGATATCCAACTGGCCCTCCAATTGATTCACTATAAGTTACAAGATTTTCATTTCCATCATAACTATATAAATTTGCTGCATCAAAATCTAATACCAATCCAGAAGTAACAATACCTCTTTGATATAAATCTGTTATTTCGTCTATTTCATTATAAACTATACATTTATTATCCACAGAATGCCTCATATATGTACCTTTCCCTGGTCCATATAGAGGCATTGCAATTTCTGCACTTACTGGATCATATGCAGAATAAGTATTTGTAGTTAATTCACCACCATTATAATAAATTCCTTGTCCGAAAAAAGGCTGAGCGATTAAATCGTTTTCAATATCATATGCTTCATATATATTTGAATAATTTTGTACGTTTACATTTTCATTAAATTCAGAAGAATAAAATACTCCATTATTGTTCACTCCAACTTTGGTAGTATTTGTTGATGTTACCTCATCAAATTCTACTGCTTGCAATGTACCATATTGATTTAATCTAGATTTTATTGTCATAACTTATCCAGCTACAAAATCTAAACTATTAGCAGATGCGTTATATTGAATATAAAAATTACTTGCATTTGAAGTTCCACCGAATCTCATTTTATTTTCAGAAGTAATTCTTGTATCTCCATTTACATCTAATAGATAATTTGGTCCTGTTGCATTTATACCAACATTTCCATCACTAGTAACTCTTAATCTTTCTACTCTAGTGTTTGTCGTTCCAGTATATATTATTACTCGTTGAGGAGCAATTCCAGAAGATACTGGATTATCAACTTCAAATTGTATTCCAGAAGTTGCTAATGTGGTAGATCCATCATATACTGCACCTAATAAAGAAAATACTGCATCTCCAGACTGAGGAGCAGTAGGAGAAGCTAAAGTTCCTCTTGATCTAGTTGCTTTAAAAACACCTCTATCTAAAACTCCATTTGAAGAGCTAACAATATTAAATCCAGGAGCAGTAGATTGTGCAGAAATTACTGTATAATCAGAAGTTATTAAATTTGCATTTACAGCATTTCCATCAGAAACGTGTAACTTTGCCACTGGTGTATTGGTTCCAGTGCCAACACCGACTCTATCATTCTGATAATCTACAACTAGAGTATTACTTAACCCAGTAGATTTATCAGCTTGAAGACCATAGCCAATAATAAAATCTCTTTTAGTTGCCATTTAGAATACCTCCTTAGACAACAATCGTAGTTCTGGAGACTTTTACTGATGCAGTAGTTGCAGATCCCATTGTAACTAGTAATCTTACTGTACCTGTGGCAATATCAGCATCTAATGTTGCTAGAGTACTACCAGAAGTAATAGTTCCATACTCAGTAATGTATACAGTAGTTCCATCATGGACAAGAAGAATTTTACTAATTTGATATGAAGAACCTTGAGTAATTTGTACAAGGTATTCGCAACTTCTAAATGTAGCAGCAGCAAATGTATCGGTTACACTTTGAGTTGTAGTTGCAACTGTTGTTGTAGATGCTTCTACTGCTGCTTGGGTTC
>JACCEA011744001.1_pt1 | contig 12148 bp, 7 predicted proteins | sample 7449851 | NCBI WGS metagenome assembly JACCEA01 (sample SAMN15323453, study PRJNA562643) | freshwater metagenome | isolation source: river surface water | place: USA:Blue River Watershed | collected 2017-08-18 | reverse complement strand
GTGTAACCTGTGTTAAAACTTAATCCCGTAAAAGTAATTGGACTTGATGTTCCACTAGCCGTCAGTCCTCCAGGGGAAGACGTAACCGTGTAACCCGTAATCGCCGAGCCACCATTATTGGCAGGAGCTGTGAAAGCTACTGAAGCGGTTGTTTGACTCGTAGCTGAGGCCGTTATACCTGTAGGGGCAGAAGGGGGAGTTGCAACGATAGAAAAATTTTGACTTTTAGTGCCACTGTAGTAACCCAATCCCGTAATGGTAACTATTGCAGTTCCTAAATTCGTATTATTCGCGTAAACTACAGAATAATCAGTACCAAGTGTTAGAATGGTTGGTCCGTCCTTGACTACAATCGAAGGTGTCAAAGCTGATCCCGTGTAGTTCTGATTACTAATTGGGTCAATTAAAAGCCTACTAACAAGAGAACTTGAAGTCATTACTCGATTTCCTACTCCACTTCTAGAAACAGCTACAAAAACACCGTTTCCAAAAGTAACACTATTCCATTCATTATCTGCAGCAGATGTCCGAGTGGACCAAGTAATCCCATCGGGGCTAGTCATAACTCGATTTCCTGTTCCTGAATTCGCAACCGCTACAAATAAACCATTTCCATACGTAACTCCGTACCAAGCATTATCCACTGATGAGGTCCGAGCAGTCCAGGTAATGCCATCTGGGCTGGTCATAACTCGATTACCTGTTCCTGTAGAAGAGACGGCAACAAATAAACCATTTTGATACGTTACACTCCGCCAATCATTGTCCGCTGGAGATGTTCTTGAGGTCCAAGTAATCCCATCCGGGCTGGTCATGACTCGATCTCCTGTCCCACTAATGGCAACCGCTACAAATTTCTCTTGCCCAGTAGGCCCTCCATAGGTTACACTTTGCCACTCATTATCCGCAGCTGATACTTGAGCAGTCCAAGTTATCCCATCAGGACTTGTCATGACACGATTTCCTGTACCTGTTATAGCGACAGCAACAAATAACCCATTTCCATAGGTTACACTTTGCCAGGCATTATTTCCAGCTGGTGTTTGAGAAGTCCAGGTAATTCCATCTGGGCTAGTGCTAACCTTGTTTACTCCTACGGAAACGAATAATCCATTTCCATAAGTAACGCCTCTGCCAACATCTAACATCCGAGTAGTCCAATTTATGCCATCGGGACTGGTCATTGCTCGATTTACTCCTCCATCAATAGAAACTGCGACAAATACACCATTTCCATACGTGACACTATTCCACAAGTTATCTGCTGCTGGAGTTTGCGCGGTCCAGTTTATTTGGGCAAAACTTTGAAAAGAAAAAAGAAAAAAAGAAAGTGAAAATAGCACTTTGCCTAATATGGAAATTAGGCGCATTTTTGTGCGGAGGTAATACAGTAAATGCATGCAATGTTTTTTAGAACTGATAAATTAAACGAAGCTAGTTATCAAGCTTTTACAATCCAAAGAAAATCAAAAAAGACGCGAAGTTTCGCGTCTCTAAAAAAAGAATAACCCTAGGCTTCAGCCTAGGGTTACCATCATATTACTTTCCGAACGAATACCGTAACGCAATCTCATGCGACTGCACACTCACGCGGCTCAATTGGGACGTTGGCATCTCAAATACATAGCCTAAGTAAATATTCTTTGTTCCTTGGATACCTGCGCGGATTCCCCAGCTATCTTGATTACGGTAGTTGGCTCCAATGTCAAACCTCCCCGCCAAGTTCACTAACACGTTTGCATCCCAGCTCAATGGAACATTGGACGCAGTACGCACTAAAGCACTTGGATAAATCGTTACATTTTGGTTCGCCTTAATCTTAGTTCCCACCATTCCGTAGAAATAGGCCACGTCTTTAAAGCCGTTTCCTAAGTCATACTTCAATAAACGTGGTTGAGAAATGCTGACAAAGAAACCATCTCCTTTGGCGATCTTAACTCCCCAACCGGTATTGAATTTCATGGCGGAGCGATTCACAAACGTTGGGTCTCCTTGGTGTACTAAATTCGTCTCATCAAAGTTCAAAGCTAAATTCGCTAGTCCTGCACGGATACCTCCGGAGAATGACCACTCTTCCGATAATTTCGTGTGGTATGCATAATCCGCACTGAAGGTCGTGATTTTCATGGGGCCCGCTTGGTCTAGCATCGCATTCACGCCTAGTCCGCTTTGCGCGCCATACTTGAAGTTACCTGAAAACACGTAGGTCTTCGGTGCTCCTTCGATTCCTAGCCATTGCTGGCGATTCATCAAGGTCACATCACTCGTAGCGGTGCTACCTGTATGTGCTGGTGAAATAACTTGTGGGTTGAAACGGTACATCGAATAACCTGCTTCCAGCTGGCCATACGTAGTCGTTACAGTCAATACAAGCAGGGATACAAGAGCCAAAAGGCCCTTGCTCCACTTGAATTGATCTACTCTCTGTTTAAAATCTATGTTGTTTTTCATGTCTGTGTTGCTTTTGATTTGCGTGATAAAACGTCAAATTATTTATCTAAACGGTTGATGTATAAATACGATTTCAAATTCGTTTTACGGCCTTTGTAATCGATAATATAGTAATAGGTACCATCTGGTAAATCCCCACCGTTCCAATCATTTAAATAGTTTTCTTTCTCGTAAACCAAATTACCCATACGGTTATACACATACAAGGTATATGGAGGAGGTGTCGCTAATAAACCAGGAATGATTAAGAAATCATTTCTACCATCGCCGTTAGGTGAAATTCCTTGAGGAGCAAACACCGGACAAGCATCCGCATCAATACGGTTTGATATACCATCGCCATCACAATCCGCTAAACCACCAAGATTAATATTGTCCTCATTCAAATCCGAGGTCCCGTCATTGTCCGCATCGATATCGCGGAAATCAAAAATACCATCTTTATCTGTGTCTATTGGTGATTTTGGATCATTTCCAGCCTCTAATTTATCCGTGTAGCTATCATTATCTGAATCTAAATCACGGTAATCTGGAGTTCTGTCTACATCTGTGTCCACCGGATTTCTTCCATCTCTGCCAGCCTCAATTGAATCTGGAATACCGTCGCCATCCGAATCCGTATCACGGTAATCCGCAAGGCCATCTCCATCTGTATCCACTGGCTTAGTTAATGTGATTGCTTCAACAGCGTCTGGAATCGTATCATTATCAGCGTCCAACTCACGGAAATCAAAGATTCCATCCGCATCTGAATCCGCAGGTTTTGTTGCATCTGCTCCTACTTCAATCCGATCCGTCAAGCCATCGCCATCTGAATCCAAATCGCGGAAATCGGCCACGCCATCTTTATCTGTATCCACTGGGTTCACGGCATCTCTACCCGCTTCGATTGCATCGGAAATACTATCACCATCTGAATCCAAATCACGGAAATCGAAGATTCCATCAGCATCCGTATCAACAGGTGCTTTGGCATCTTTTCCAGCTTCAATAGCATCAGAGATTCCATCACCATCTGAATCTAAATCTCGCGTATCTGGCGTACCATCTTTATCTGTATCTACCGGAACTTGTGGATTAGCTCCCGCTTCAATCGCATCTGGTATACCATCATTATCAATATCAATATCACGGTAATCTGGATCGCCGTCATTGTCTGTGTCAACTGGTTTCGTCGGATCGGCACCTGCTTCTACAGCATCTGGTACTGTATCATTATCTGAATCCGTATCACGGAAGTCAAAAATGCCATCTCCATCCGAATCTAATGGTTTTGTGGCGTCTTTACCTGCTTCAAATGCATCTGGAATTTTATCGCCATCTGAATCTAAATCACGGTAATCTGGTAAACCATCTCCATCAGTGTCCACAGGCTTCGCAGGATCAGCACCTGCCTCAATAGCATCTGAGATTCCATCACCATCTGAATCTAAATCTTCATAATCGGCACCCGTTTCTGACCCATCATTATCTGTATTTACAGGAGTTCCGCAAGTAACGGCCTCCACAGCATCTGGAATGGTATCGCCATCCGAATCCAAATCACGGAAGTTAGCAATGCCATCTTTATCTCCATCACGACCTGATTCAACCGCATCTGGAATACAGTCGGCATCTGAATCTAAATCCAAGAAATCTGGTGTCCCATCTTTATCCGTATCGATTGGTGCAGGGGAGTTGAATTGCTTCCGGTCATCAAATCCATCTGCATTGGCATCTTGTAACGTAGTACATGAAGCACATCTGTCAGCACCTTCCCACGAATCTACAATACCATCTCCATCAGAGTCCGCATCTAAGTAATTAGGTACACGGTCTCCATCATTATCATTTGTTCCTTCATACCCATCAGCAACCCAGTCGCCGTCAGCATCTTGATCACGGTAGTTAGCAATATTATCACGATCTGGATCTCCTGCTCCTTCCACAGAATCTAAAATTCCGTCGCCATCTGCATCACGGTCTAAGTAATCTGGCTGTCCATCGCGATCTGAATCTGGTACACCAAAAGGCAAACCGCCTGCGCGTGGATCAATTCCATCGCCCAATCCATTGGCATTAGCATCTGAGGTAGCGCCATCCAAAAGACCATCGCCATTTCGATCAAAACTTGCACGGAAATTTTCTAATCCTTCGATAACGTCAAAAATACCATCACCATCAGAATCTAAGTCTCTATAATTAGGGATACCATCGCCATCCATATCGCCTACTTTTTCGCGAATGTCTGTGATACCATCATTATCTGAATCTAAATCTAGATAATCCGCATCCCCATCGCGATCCGTATCCACAGCCCTTTCAAAGCTATCGTTAATACCATCTTGATCAGAATCAATATCAAACATATTCAAGACCCCATCAAAGTCGAAATCTGCATTGTTTGTTCCTCCGTTAGTCTCTAATAAGTTGGAAATACCATCCCGATCACAGTCATCCGCTTTCCAAGCATCACTTACGGACGCTAAATTTTGAGAACTTAACTTAAAATCACACCCACTGTTAACATTCGTACCATCGATTACCTCTTGCGTGAACATCACTCCATCACCATCGTAATCTGTATCAAAGACAACATTGTCAAAACGGTGGTTAAATCTAGCACCAGAAGGAATTGTAATGATTACGCGGTCCACATTCTTGAACGCATCACTAAATGTTTCTGAAGGATTATTTGGGTTAGGATATTTGGTTAATGAGCCCGAAGCAATATCCGCAATGGATACTTGAGCTACTTGAACGCCAGCTCTGAAGGCCGTGAATTGTAAAACGGTACCAAATCCAGCACTACTCTTAGGCACAAATTCGAGGGATTTAAAATCAAACTGAGCGCCATACCGATCAACAATATTTAACGTATCAGGGACTCCACTCGAGGTAGAGACAATATCTAATACATCTAGATTAGGCGTAGGTGCCGTGGCAAATGTCATGGCATTGGCACTGTTGAACGTAAATGTGTAGTTTCGGTTTCCAACTCCACCATAGGCGTGGAATTCAGAACCAGGAACCGAGATGAACTTGCCATCAAACAAGATTTTGCCTTGTGCAAAACCATTTTGCCCACCAAACAGGCCAAGGATCAGTAAGAAACAAGATAGAACTTGCCCTAATTTAAATCGCTTCATAAAATATTGTTTAAGAGTAGGTAGCTAAATTATAAAATAAAAATGAAAACAAAGTGATAATAATCAGGTTGTTAGTGAAAAATCTACTAAGTGGTTGATTATTACCTCTAAATAAATGGTTGAAGTGAAAATAAAAAAGACGCGAAGTTTCGCCTCTCATTCATTTTCTATTCATGTAATTCACTACGCTTTTTTAAATAGATACGAGGTGTAGCAACTATAAGAAAATTACTTTCCAACTGAATAGCATAGCGCTAATTCATGTGATTGAACACTTAAGCGGCTCCAAATTTAAAATTTCGAATGCCAACCCTACGTAGATATCCTCCAAAGCGTCGATGCATGGGGGCACTACCCAAAAGTCTAATTACGAGTTCTCAAGTAAACGCTAGACCGGCAACATAAAAAAACTTTATCAACTATCATTTGTTAGTAAAATAAATTAAATGCTCATGTCCAAGCTATTCCTTCATTCCGTACTTTTACAGTGTTTTCATAAACCCTATCATGAAAAATAGCTTCATCACTTGCTTACTTATGATAATAATGTCCCACGCTTGGGGACAAAAAGTCATTCGTGGGCCCTATTTACAAATGGCGGGGCCATCATCGATGACGATTCGCTTTCGAACCGACGGTCCTGTAAATGCGGAAGTAGGCATTGGTACGGATGCTAAAACATTCACTCGAACAAAAAAAACGGGGACTGCAAGTACAGAACACACCATGCTGATTGATTCCCTCACAGCGAGCAAAACTTATTATTATCGAGTTAAAACCGGCACAAATACACTAGGCGATTCCACGTATTTCTTTAAAACGGCTCCAGCCGTAGGTTCTTCTGAAAAATTTCGTTTTTGGTCCTTAGGGGATATGTTCCCTGGGGCGGTCCAAGAGCGCGTGTATGAAGCCTTTTTAAAATATAACGGTGCAAACTATACGAATTTCCTAATGACCGTAGGCGACAATACCTACAACGGCGGTTCAGACGGTGGCTTCCAAAGTAACTTCTTTGACGTATATCAAAAAGGAACTTTTATGCGCCAAAGTGCGCTATTTATGGGCATTGGCAATCATGATTACGGTGGCTATCCCCATGTACAGGACTGGCCAGACATGGGCTATTATCAAATTTTCAACTTGCCCGCAAAAGGGGAATTAGGGGGAATTCCTTCCGGATCTGAGGCATACTATTCATTTGATTATGGGAGTACACACTTTGTTAGTCTGGATTCTTTTGCCCGCGGTCGCGATGGAAAATTACTCACGGACCCAGGTTCCGAGCAACTAGAATGGCTAATCAAAGACCTGCAAAACACGAAGCAACGCTGGAAGATTGTCTATTTTCACCATCCTCCCTATACGAAAGGTACCTACGATTCAGATGTATGGGCAAACCTAACACAACCGCGATTAGTTGTCACTCCGATATTGGAAAAATATGGCGTAGATGTCGTTTTAAATGGGCATAGCCACGTATATGAGCGCTCGAAGCCCATCAAAGGGTTTACGGGAGTTGCCTCCGAATTTAATCCCGCGGTTCATTTTACGCAAACAAGCTCTGGGAAATATAATGCTTCGGCAAATTCCTGCCCTTACTTATTTACGACCAATCAAGCATCCAATGGCGTTATTTACGTCGTAAATGGAGTAGGTGGAGCCACAGGAGCCATGCGTACCAATGCCCCGCATCCGGTGATGGAAACGAGCCAAGCAGGCATTGGCGGATCCATGATTTTTGACATTGAAGGCGGTCGACTCGATGCCAAATTCCTAACGGAAAACGGGGAAATTAAAGACCAATTCACCATTTTCAAAGATTTAAACGTGACCGATCCTGCCGCAGTCACGGTGAACTACCAAGGTTTGGTGAGTTTAACTGCTCCATGGCAAGGAGAATATATTTGGAATACAGGAGAAAAAACGCGGGTTATCCAAAAGAACCCCATTGAGACCCAAAAATTCACCGTTAAAGACCCTCAAAATTGCTTTCAAACAAACTATCAGGTGAATGTGCTGCCGCCTTTGGGCATCAACGAGCTCCCTGATGACGCTTTTGAAAACCTAAAAATCTATGATTTCAATGGGCGATTACTGCGTGAAATTCAAACACCTGGTAAATTGAGCCAAGTTAATTTGACTGACCTGCCCGCCGGACGTTACATACTTCAACTTCAGATAAACGGACATGACCAAATTATTAAGTTGGCTCGCTAGTTTCCTACTATACTCTCTCCACACATTCGCCCAAGACACTACGCAACATCGGGTAGAAGGTCGGATGAATGCGCCAGATCAGCTTTCAAAACCATATGTCATTTTAATTTCAGCCGATGGATTTCGTTCAGATTTTGCGGATAAATATGACGCTGAGTTTTTGAAGTCCAAGCGGTCTTTGGGGGTTTCTGCCCCATCCATGATTCCTTCATATCCGACGTTGACCTTCCCCAATCATTACACGCTTGTGACAGGCTTATATCCAGCACATCACGGTCTGGTGAATAACCGATTTTATGACCCGACTACCCGTCAAGAATACAGCATGGGGAATAAGAAAATGGTGAGTGAGGGGAAATGGTATGGGGGTACTCCGTTGTGGGTTTTGGCAGAAAAACAAGGTATGCTCGCTGCGAGTAATTTTTGGGTAGCCTCCGAAGCCGACATTCAAGGGGTGCGCCCGAGTTATTATTATGTCTACAATGAGGTCACCCCGATCGCGCAACGTATCCAGTCGGTAAAGGACTGGTTGAGTCTCCCCGAAACAAAACGACCGCATTTCATCACGTTTTATTTGCCTGAAGTAGACCATGATGCGCATGCATTTGGCCCGGAAGATCCACGAGTGAAGAAATCGGTGCAGTTTGTTGATCAGGCCATTCGGGATTTGCAAGCAGCTTTAGATCCGCTAAAATTACCCATCAACTATGTGTTTGTTTCAGATCATGGGATGGTGACGGTCGACAATAAAAATACCATGGGTCTTCCGGCTGAAATAGATACGGCGGCCTTTCGTGTTCCCTCGGGGGATGCCTTATTGCAGGTCCATGCCAAAGACCCCGCGCGCATCACGCCCACCTATGAGGCCTTAAAAAAAAATACAAATTTTGATACGTATTTAATGTCGGAGACGCCGGAACATTGGCACTTCCGGACAACGGATGATCGGTACAATCGCTTAGGCGCCATATTGCTGGTACCTAAGCTTCCACGTGTTTTTAACTTAAGTCGCTACCCCACAAATCAAGGAAAGCATGGTTTTGATACGCGACTACCCGAAATGCAAGCGAGTTTTCAAGCTTGGGGGCCGGCACTCAAAGTGGGGAAGCGGATTCCGCCGTTTGAAAATGTAGATATTTATCCGCTTGTGGCTCAGATGTTAGGACTTGTGTATGATCCTTCGGCGATCGATGGCCGTTTAGATACGTGGAAAAAGGTGTTACACCTTACCTTTGCCAATCCTCCAAGGTTTGGCAAAGGTAGGGGGGAGAAGTGACTTTTCCAGCCTAAAAACTGATAAAAAACGGGCCTATAAAATAGGCTTCACCGTCTCTACATCCACCGAAATTCCCTTCGCCGAAACAACCTTGAATTCCTCCGTAGGGAAATAAATCGTCGTCATAGCCGTAAGCCCTCCATCTGCAAACATTTCAGCAGACGCCACATCTGTGATCACTTGAAAATCTATAGTAGCCGATTGGCTGATTCGAGGCGCATAATCCCGACTTGAAAACTTCGAACTGAATGAAAAATCTCCCGACTGCCTACGATCTACAAAATATCGATTAGTTGATTTTTCGTATCCCATAGTTACCTGCTCGCCTTTGGCATTCGCTAAAACGATGGAAAAATCCTGAACTGCTTGCCCCTTTGCGGAAATACGCAATAAGGCGGAAGAAGCTTTCATTGATTTCCCCGCGGCTAACTTTTTCGCAGACTCCACTGGCAAATCGATGGGCGTTGAACTGATAAAATATTTTCCATTGATATTTTTTAAGGCCAAATCACGCGGCAAGGTATTGGCACTGCGCCATGACTTTGTAGGCACGACTGTGGCATAATCCCAATTTGACATCCAGCCTAAAAAGACTCTCCGCTTTCCTGTCTCATGAAAAGTCACGCCCGCATAATTATCCCGACCGAAATCAATCCAACGCGTTTCCTCATCCTGTGGCACAAACTGATGCCCATCAAAATCCCCCACAAAATACTGCGTACCCGAACCACCGTTTGGGGCACCCGGGTTTATGCTCACCAACAAAACCCATTTTTCCTTACCGTCAACCTCCATCGAAAATAAATCTGGACATTCCCAAACTCCGCCGTGTGCCCCAATGCCAACGCCAAAATCACTTTCCAGCGTCCACGTTTTCAAGTCCTTCGATGAATAAAATGTCTCGCGGTCCTGCGTAGCCAAAGCCATAATCCACTTATTCCCAGGGGCAAACCACGTTACATTCGGGTCCCGAAAATCAGCAATCCCCGGATTTTTCAAAACCGGATTTCCGGCATATTTAGTCCACGTATATCCATGATCGTTACTAAATGCAATGCTCTGATTTTCGCGATCAATACGTCCCGCTTTTTCCCATTCCATATTGTGCGATGTGAAAATAGCCACAACGGCATCTTTCCCAAAACCAGCCGTATTTTGGCGATCAACTACAGCCGACCCCGAAAAAATCAACCCAAGTGAATCCGGATACAAAGCAATCGGCTGATGTTTCCATCGCAACAAATCCGTGCTTGTCGCGTGTCCCCAATGCATAGGGCCCCAAACAGTACTTTTCGGATAATATTGATAATACAGATGATAGGTCCCGTTCGCATAGAACAATCCATTGGGATCATTCATCCACATACTAGGCGGGGTAAAATGAAGGCGCGGACGGTGTTGTTCCTGCGCGAAAGTTGCATATGCCAGTAGGCAAAAAAGGACGATTTTTTTCATAAAAAAAGGGTGGCCCATGTGCGATGAGACCACCCGTCAAAAATAAAGAATTTATTACAAGCTTTTCAAATACTGGATGCTCATCGGAACATATTCCAATTCTTTCTCACTTTCATCCTCAATAAAGCAATGCTCGATACCATTTTTCTTGGCCAATTTGATAATGGCTTTCCAATTCCCTTGACCAGTACCTACCGGAACGTCATTTTCTGCAGGCGTACCACCAGTCAAATTCCCGACCACCCCTTTACGCAAATCTTTAACGTGCATTAATTTCCAGCGGTTCGGGTATTTCTTCAATAATTTCACCGGCATATCTGCACCGCCTCCATGCATCGTCCAAAGCACATCCATTTCAAATGAAACATACTCCGGATTGGTATTTTTGATGATGTAATCCATCAAAGTCCCATCCTCATAGGCATGAAACTCATAGCCGTGATCATGGTAGCAAAACGTAATGCCATTTTCCTTGAACACTTTTCCAGCTGAATTAAAAAGCGCTACCGCCTTTTGTGCATCCTCCAAAGTGAAGTCGGTGCCTTTATGTGGAATCCACGCACACATAACAAATTTTGACCCCAGGATTTTTGCGCGTTCAACCGCTGCTTGTGGGTTCGCTAGTTCATTGTAATCTACTCCCGTAGATGGAATGCTAATGCCGCGATCCGTACACAATTGCTTGAATTGTTCCGGCGTATAGCCTTTAGGTGCACCCCCTTCCAGCTCTGTAATCCCCATGTTTTTGATGATATCCAATGTTTTCTCTGTTCCATTGGGAAAATGTTTCCGGAAAGTATAGGCCTGAACGCCTATTGGATAGGTGTATAATTTTTGTGCCAAAGACGGCAAGCTGACCACTAGGGCCAAGAGTAACATTTTGATTTTCATAGTCGTTGGTTTTTTGTAAAAATGCGTGTTTTTTTTGAGAATCAAACCAAGGCCTCCCCTGAATTTTAGTATTTTTGTCGCATGGAGAAACCGTATATCGCCGACCAGATTTTTGAAAAATGCACTTCGCTTACCTATGGCGAATACGAACATTGCACGTTTCGTTCGTGCAATCTGGAAGGTGCCGATTTAAAGAATTTCCAGTTTGTGGATTGTCGGTTTGAGGACTGCAATCTGTCTTTGGCCAAGCTAAGCGGCACTGCTTTGCAGCAGGTGACATTTGAAGGATGTAAAATGCAAGGACTCCATTTTGAAGCATGCAACCCATTTTTATTGGAATACCAATTCACCCAATGTGTCTTGAATCTGTCCTCTTTTTATCAAACAAAGAGTAAAAAAACAAGCTTCCAGAATTGCACACTGCATGAAGTTGACTTTACCGAAGCTGATTTTTCTGAAGCGAATTTCGACGCATGTGATTTAGCTGGAGCGCTCTTTGATCGGACGTTATTGGAGCAGGCCGACTTCCGTTCGGCCATAAATTATACCATTTCCCCGGCATTGAATCGATTGAAAAAAGCCAAATTTTCACAGGATGGTTTGGCAGGTTTATTGAGCGACATCGGGATTGAGATTTCCTAGTTGATATTTTTAGTCCAAGCTATTTGATTTTATTTTTTTCCATTTAGCTTTGTTATGCCTCTGCCGATTGACAATACCGTGCGAGGAC
>JACCEA010956218.1_pt1 | contig 12151 bp, 12 predicted proteins | sample 7449851 | NCBI WGS metagenome assembly JACCEA01 (sample SAMN15323453, study PRJNA562643) | freshwater metagenome | isolation source: river surface water | place: USA:Blue River Watershed | collected 2017-08-18 | reverse complement strand
GCCGCATGATCACTGATCAGCACCAGCGCCCAGCCACCCAGAGTGAAGTGTCCGGCAACCAGAGCACTGACCCGACCACTCTGCCGCGCCTGCAGCACTTCCTCGGAATTGTTCAGCGCCGAGTACAACAACCTTGGCTTCTGCTCGTCAGGCAATTGCGCGGCGGAAGCCATGACACCAAAGGCCATTTCATCATTGGCCGACCAGATCAGATGTACATCCGGATAACGACGAAGCAGCAGGTCAGCCTGCTCGGCGGCGCGCTGCCGGTTCCAATCGGCATAAACCAGTTGGCGCAACCGAACCTGGGGATGCTCGCTGAGGGCCCGCTGCAATCCCTGCTCGCGCAACTGCGCCGCAGGGGTGTTCTTGACCCCGGAAAAAGCCAGCATCTGCACAGGTTGCTGACTGCCGGCCTGTCGAATCAGGGCGTGGGCCATCAAGTAACCGGCCTCCTCTTCGTTGGCCACCATGCTGCCAATCCAGTTGGGATACTTTTCCCGCGTGCCGCCCATGACTTTCTGCTGATCAGCCGTTAGCGTGCTGTTGACCGAGAACAGCTTGACCCCGGAACCGGCTGACAGGCGGAGGATTTCCGGGCCGGTGTAATACTCGTTAACGAACAGTAGATAGTCCGGACGCTTCGCGCCCTGCAGAACCTGACGCGCAATAGTGATCAGGCGCTGCGGGTCGCGCTCGGCGTAAACGATCTGCAGATCAAGCCCCAGATCGTCGGCTGCGGCCTGCATGAAGCGCGCGTAGCCACGCCAGAAGGGCTCATCGGTACGCCCGGGATTGATAAACACCACTTGAGCGGCCTGTGCCATGGGCACCGACAGGGCCAGCCACAGCAGCAAGCCATGAATAAATGCACGCATCGGGAAACCTCAGCATCACGGCAGCCGCGCATCATACAGCTAGCTGCCGATCTATGCTGGCCCTCTGCTACTGCTGGCTGACCCAGAACACCGCGAAGGCCACGACCAGCACAATCAGACAGAAAATCGCTTTGGCATCGACCAGGCTGTCGGCCTGGGACTCATTGGACGGTTCGTTCATGGCGCACCCATATAGTTGTTGTAGGCAGAGGACCACGCTGGCAGTAAAGATCAGGCCGGCCCTGGCAGCAAGCCGGCATGGTTATGCTCAGTCGCCCGCTTAGAACTGAATGCTCTGTGCATATGCTCAAACTTCACTTTTGCGCATAAACCATTACTGGTATCGTGCTTCGCCTCCATTTTTGGAGTGCGCTGCCGTGAGCGCAACAAAGCTGTAAGCAGCCTGAGAACAGGACATTTCATGTACGTATACGACGAGTACGATCAACGCATCGTCGAGGACCGCGTCAAGCAGTTCCGCGACCAGACCCGCCGCTATCTGGCCGGCGAACTCTCCGGTGAAGAGTTCCGCCCGCTGCGCCTGCAGAATGGCCTGTATATCCAGCGTTATGCGCCGATGCTGCGCGTGGCGGTGCCCTATGGCCTGATGTCGTCCGCCCAGGTGCGGATGATGGCCAAGATCGCTCGTGACTACGACAAGGGCTATGCCCACATCAGTACCCGGCAGAACGTGCAGTTCAACTGGCCGGAGCTGGAAGACGTGCCGGACATCCTGGCCGAACTGGCCACCGTGCAGATGCACGCGATTCAGACCAGCGGCAACTGCATCCGCAACACCACCACCGACCAGTTCGCCGGTGTGGCTCGGGACGAGATCATCGACCCGCGCCCGTGGTGCGAGATCATCCGTCAGTGGTCGACCTTCCACCCCGAGTTTTCCCACCTGCCGCGCAAGTTCAAGATCGCGGTCAACGGTGCGGCGAGCGATCGTGCCGCCATCGAAGTGCACGATATCGGCCTGGAAGCGGTGAAGAACGAGGCCGGCGAGTTGGGTTTCCGCGTTGCCGTGGGTGGCGGTCTGGGCCGCACGCCTATCGTGGGCAGCTACATCAACGAATTCCTGCCCTGGCAGCATCTGATTTCCTACCTCGACGCCATTCTGCGCGTGTACAACCGCTACGGCCGTCGTGACAACAAGTACAAGGCACGCATCAAGATTCTGGTCAAGGCACTGACTCCCGAAGTATTTGCCGAGAAGGTCAATGCCGAGTGGGCCCACCTCAAGGATGGCCCCACCACCCTCAGCGCCGAAGAAGTACACCGCGTGGCCGACCATTTCGTCGATCCGGCCTACCGCGAGCTGGTGGACCTGGATGCCGACCTGGCCAAGCTGGATGCTGAGCACCCGGGTTTTGCCCGCTGGCGCCAACGCAACACCGTGGCCCACAAGCGCCCGGGCTATGTCGCCGTGACCCTGTCGCTGAAACCGACCGGCGTAGCGCCGGGGGATGTGACCGACAAACAACTCGACGCCATCGCCGACCTGGCCGATCGCTACAGCTTCGGCGAAGTGCGCAACAGCCATAACCAGAACATCATCCTCGCGGACGTCGAGCAGCAGCAGCTGTTCCCCCTGTGGGGCGAGCTGCGTGAACTGGGCTTTGCCACCCCGAACGTAGGCCTGCTGACCGACATCATCTGCTGCCCCGGCGGTGATTTCTGCTCGCTGGCAAACGCCAAGTCGATCCCGGTGGCAGAAGCCATTCAGCGCCGCTTCGATGACCTGGACTACCTGTTCGACATCGGCGATCTTGACCTCAACATCTCCGGCTGCATGAACGCCTGCGGTCATCACCACGTCGGCCACATCGGCATTCTCGGCGTGGACAAGAAAGGCCAGGAGTTCTATCAGGTGTCTCTCGGCGGCAGCGCCGGACGTGATGCCAGCCTGGCGCAGATCCTCGGCCCTTCCTTTGCCCAGGACGACATGCCGGACGTGATCGAAAAGATCATCAAGGTCTATGTCGAGCAGCGTACCGATGAAGAAAGTTTCCTCGACACCTTCCGCCGCGTCGGCGTCGATCCGTTCAAGGAGCGTGTCTATGCAGCGAATCATTAAGAACGGTCAGATCATCGACGAGACCTGGCACCTGCTGCCCAAGGACGCCACCCTCGACAGCCTGAGCAACTGCGACGACTACATCGTGCCGCTGGCCCTGTGGGTCGAGCACAGCACCGCGCTCAAGGCCCGCGACGGCGGCCTGGGCGTGTGGCTGGAAGCCGGTGAGGAGATCGAGGAGATCGCCGCCGACCTGGATAACTTCCAGGTCATCGCCCTGAATTTCCCGGCCTTCACCGATGGCCGTCACTCCTCCACCGCCTACCTGCTGCGCACCCGCTATGGCTACAAGGGCGAAGTGCGCGCCATCGGCGACATCCTGCGTGACCAGCTGTTCGCTCTCAAGCGCTGCGGTTTCGATGCGTTCGCCCTGCGTGCCGACAAGGACCCGGTCGATGCCCTGAAGGCCTTCGAGGACTTCGCCGAGGTCTACCAGGCTTCCGCCGACGAACCGCTGCCGCTGTTCCGTCGCCGCGCCTGAGTTTTTCGCAGCCAGCAAAAAAGCCCCGAATTTCGGGGCTTTTTTTGTACCGCATTGGCGGGCTTAGTCGATGCGCACCAGCACGCGACCGCGTACCTGGCCCGCCAGGATGCGCGCAATGGCATCCGGCAGTTGCTCCAGCCCGATTTCCTCCACCAGCGGCGTCAGATCAAGCTTCCACTGCAGGGACAGCTTGTCCCACATGGAGGCCTTGACCACCAGCGGCAGCTCCACCGAATCAACGCCCAGCAGATTGACCCCGCGCAGGATGAACGGCAGCACGCTGGCCTTAAAGCCGGTTCCGGCAGTCAGCCCGCAGCAGGCCACACTGGCGCCATAGCGCAGTGACTTGACCACATTGAACAGAATGTCGCCGCCAACGGTATCCACCGCCCCGCCCCACTGCTCCTTGAGCAGAGGCTTCTCACTGCCTTCCTGCAACTGCTCACGGGCGATGACCTCGCTGGCGCCCAGCGACTTGAGCCATTCCACCGCATCGGTCTTGCCGCTACAAGCCACTACGTCGTAGCCACGACTGGCCAGCAGGGCCACGGCAATACTGCCGACACCACCCGTGGCGCCGGTCACCCACACCGGCCCGGCGGAGGCAGTCAGGCCAGCCTGCTCCAGCTTTTCCACACACAGCGCCGCCGTTAGGCCCGCCGTGCCCAGCGCCATCGACTCACGCAGGCTGAGCCCCTTGGGCCGCTTGAGCAGCCAGGCAGCCGGCACGCGAACGTACTGGGCAAAACCACCCGAGGTGTTCATGCCCAGGTCGTAGCCAGTCACGATCACCTCGTCGCCAGCGGCGAATTCACTGACGGCCGACTGCTCGACAACCCCCGCCACATCGATGCCGGGCGTATGCGGATAGTGCCGGGTCACGCCCTTGTTGCCCGTGGCGGACAGGGCATCCTTGTAATTGAGGGAGGAATAGCGCACGCGGATCAGCACCTCACCCGCCGGCAGGCTATCCAGCTCGCGCTGACACAAACGCTGCTGGTAACCGCCTTGCCCGTCCTCGCTGATCACCAGCGCTTTGAATCCACTCATGGCCGACTCCTTACTGCCAGAAACGTTGTTGCAGCAGGCGCTCCCACCAGCCGAGCAGCACCCGGTCGATGGCCACACTGGCCGCCAGGCCGATGCGTTCCTGCAATGATTTGCGATTGATGAAGCGTAGCTGGAACAGCTCGGCTTCGTTGGCCCGCCGCGCCAGGTATTCATCACTGGTCTGCAAGCCATCGACCAGTTCGTGCTCCAGCGCTGAAAGGCCGAGCCAGACCTCGCCGGTGGCAACCTTGTCGATATCCAGCTGCGGCCGGTAGCGGCTGACAAAACCCTTGAACAGCTGATGAGTCAGCTCCAGGTCTTCCTGGAACTTTTCCCGGCCTTTATCGGTGTTTTCGCCGAATACGGTCAGGGTGCGCTTGAACTCGCCGGCGGTCAGCACTTCGACATCGATATCGTGCTTCTTAAGCAGGCGATGCACGTTCGGCAGCTGTGCCACCACGCCAATCGAGCCAAGCACGGCAAAGGGCGCAGCCAGCACCCGATTGGCCACGCAGGCCATCATGTAACCGCCACTGGCCGCCACCTTGTCGACGCACACGGTCAGCGGCAGACCCGCGTCGCGCAGACGGGCCAGTTGCGACGACGCCAGGCCATACGCATGGACCATGCCGCCACCGCTTTCCAGGCGCACCACCACTTCATCGGTCGGTTGCGCCATGCTCAGTACGGCCGTCACCTCGTGGCGCAGCTGTTCGGTGGCCGACGCCTTGATATCGCCATCGAAATCCAGAACAAACACTCTTGGCTTGTCGACCGGCTTCTTCTGCTCGGCCTTGTGCGCCTTGGCCTCGGCCTTGCGCTGACGCTTGAGCTGATCCTTGTGCAGCACGCTGTCTTCCAGGTGCTCACGCAGCTCGCGGTAGAACTCATTGAGCTTGCGCACACTCAGGTGCCCGGCACTGCGCTGTCCCTTCTGGCGCAACACCGCCACCACCAGTAGGACCATCACGATGGCGACCACAACGGTCACCGTGCGGGCAAGAAACCCGGCGTATTCAGCAAGAAACTCCACAATCATCCTCCCGGCCTGCCCGACGATCGGTCAGTAATAGCGGGCAAGCATACCCATGCCCCACAGGCCCTGTCAGCCGCACTCCAGACGCGGAAACATTTGTTCGCGCAATTTCAAACAAGCGTATGTTTTTTCGTTGACAGCGCCCAGTCAGTGGCCATAACCTCGAGACACATTACTCACTGCCGGGGTTAGGGTGTGGGCAGTATTTACCTGATTCGACATGGCCAGGCGTCCTTCGGCAGCGACAACTACGATGTGCTTTCGCCCGTCGGTGTGCGCCAGGCCGAAGTGCTGGGCCGTCACCTTGGCGAACTGGGTGTCAGCCTGGACCGCTGCCTGAGCGGTGACCTGCGCCGTCAGCAGCACACAGCCGAAGCGGCCATCGGCCAACTGCGTGAAGCCGGTCTGCATGCTGCCGATGTCGAGATCGATCCCGCCTTCAATGAATTCGATGCGGACGAAGTGATTCGTCACCTACTGCCTGACCTGCTGCCGCAGGAACCTCATGCCCTGGACGTGCTGCGCAATGGAGCGAAGAACCGCGCCGAATTCCAGCGCCTGTTCTCCCTGCTGATCCAGCGCTGGGTGTCCGGCGAGCATGACACACCCGGTCTGCCAAGCTGGGACGACTTCGTCGAAACCGTCACAGGCGGCCTGCAGCGTGTACTGGAGCAGGCCGAAAGCAAACACAACATCGCCATCTTCACCTCGGGCGGCACCATCACCGCCCTGCTGCGCCTGATCACCGGCGTGCCGGCGGATAAGGCCTTCGAGCTGAACTGGCAGATCGTCAACACGTCACTGAGCCGCCTCAAGTTCCGCGGCCGCGAAGTGGCACTAGCTTCCTTCAACAGTCAGGTGCATCTTGAGCTGCTGAAGGCGCCGGAGCTGATCACCTTTCGATAAGCCCGGCCCATTGTGGCCTCAAAGGCCACCCATAACCTGAAACAACAAGGGAAAGAACCATGAGCGTTGCTGACATCATTTCCACCATGCAGTCCAAGTTCAACGCCAGCGCTGCCGCCGGCCTGGATCTGGTATTCCAGTTCAACATCGAAGACGGCGAAAACTACGCCCTGATCGTCAAGGACGGCACCTGCGCCGTTGAGCAAGGCAACAACGCCAACGCCAACGTCACCCTGATCATGGACACCGCTACCCTGCAGGGCATCACCAGCGGCGAAACCGACGGCATGCAGGCTTTCATGGCTGGCAAGCTGCGCGCTGAAGGCGACATGATGCTCGCCATGAAGCTCGGCGAACTGTTCCCGGTCTAAGCCCAACGGCTTATCCCGCACGAAAAACCGGAGCCTGGCGCTCCGGTTTTTTTTCGCCATTCAGATGATCAATGAGCGGCAACACGCTGGTCTATAACAGCGGTTTAGGCTTGAGCGCCTCAGCACCCAGCATTAGATTAGCCAATAATCTAAAGCCCCCATCATAAGCAGAAGGGATACGCATGACTCTTACCGATCAGTCCACCCGCATTCGCGACGGTGAGGAACTCGACGCCAGCGTCATCGACCAGTACCTCAAGGCCCAAATCCCCGGCCTGAGTGGCACGCCCAACATCAGCCAGTTCCCCGGTGGGGCCTCCAACCTCACCTACCTGATCGAGTATCCCGAGCAGGAGTTCGTACTGCGTCGCCCGCCCTTCGGCCACAAGGCCAAATCGGCCCACGACATGGGCCGCGAGTACCGCATTCTCAACCAGCTCAATGCCGGCTTCCCGTACTGCCCGAAAGCCTATGTGCACTGCACCGACGAGTCGGTACTGGGCTGCGAGTTCTACGTGATGGAGCGGGTCAAGGGCATCATCCTGCGTAGCGACATGCCGGCCGAACTGAACTTCAGCGCCGATCAGACCCGCGAGCTGTGCAAGAGCTTCATCGACAAACTGGTTGACCTGCACAACGTCGACTACAACGCCTGCGGCCTGGGCGATCTGGGCAAGCCCGAAGGCTATGTGAAGCGCCAGATCGAAGGCTGGAGCGACCGTTACGAGAAGGCCCTGACCCCCGATGCCCCGACCTGGGAGCCGGTCAAGGCCTGGCTGCGCGAGAAAATGCCGGCCGACCATCACAAGCCGGGCATCGTGCACAACGACTACCGCTTCGACAACGTGATTCTCGACCCGGCCAACCCGATGCAGATCATCGGCGTACTGGACTGGGAGCTGACCACCATCGGTGATCCGCTGATGGACCTGGGCAACACCCTGGCCTACTGGATTGAGGCGAACGACCCGGCGCCGGTGCAACTGATGCGCCGCCAGCCGAGCAATGCGCCGGGTATGCTGACCCGCCAGGAGTTCGTCGACTACTACGCCGAGCGTGCCGGCATCCAGATCAACAACTTCGACTTCTACTACGTGTACGGCCTGTTCCGCCTGGCCGGCATCGTGCAGCAGATCTACTACCGCTTCTTCCATGGCCAGACCAAGGACAAGCGCTTCGCCCAGTTCATCATGATGAACAAGCTGCTGGAACAGATGGCCTTGCAGGTCATCAGCAAATCCACCCTCTAAACCGGATCAAGGTAACCAGAATGTCCAAGACCCACCTGTTCGACCTCGACGGCAAGATCGCTTTCGTTTCAGGCGCGAGCCGCGGTATCGGTGAAGCCATTGCCAAGCTGCTGGCCGAGCAAGGCGCCCATGTGATCGTTTCCAGCCGCAAGATCGACGACTGCCAGAAGGTGGCCGACGCCATCGTCGCGGACGGCGGCAAAGCCACCGCCATCGCCTGCCACATCGGCGAAATGGAGCAGATCCAGAGCGTCTTCGCCTTCATCCGCGAGCAATTCGGCCGCCTCGACATTCTGGTCAACAATGCCGCCACCAACCCGCAGTTCTGCAACGTGCTGGACACCGACCTGTCGGCCTTCCAGAAGACCGTCGATGTCAACATCCGCGGCTACTACTTCATGTCCATCGAAGGCGGCAAGCTGATGAAGGCCAACGGCGGTGGCTCGATCATCAACGTTGCCTCGATCAACGGCGTATCGCCAGGCGAGTTCCAGGGCATCTACTCGGTGACCAAGGCCGCCGTGATCAGCATGACCAAGGTCTTCGCCAAGGAATGCGCTCAGTTCGGCATTCGCTGCAACGCCCTGCTGCCGGGCCTGACCGACACCAAGTTCGCCTCGGCGCTGACCAAGAACGACGCCATCCTCAACCTCGCCCTGACCCGCATCCCGCTCAAGCGCGTCGCGGCCCCGAGCGAGATGGCCGGCGCAGTGCTGTACCTGGCCAGCGAAGCCTCCAGCTATACCACCGGCGTTGCCCTGAACGTCGACGGTGGCTTCCTGTCCTGATCGGACCGGCATGAAAAAGGGGAGCCTCGGCTCCCCTTTTTCATGCCTACGCGAACATCACTGCCAGTCGCGCAGGGCCTGCTGCGCCGCCTGGTTCATCGGCTGGGCCAGCAGCCCGGTGGGAGTCAGGCTGACGCTGTACACCGCATCGGCAGCCATGGGCAGATAATTGACCCGAGCCGGCTGCAGGTTGAACAGCAGAAAATCCCGCCCGCTGTTGCGCACCCAGCGCCAGACGTCCACGCCGTAGGGACTGGCTGCAAGAGCCTGCGGCGCGTTCAACGCCAGCTTCTGCTGCTCGATTGCCAGATAACGTCCCGACAGGGTCTCAAGGCGGTAACCCGGCTGCAGGCCGATCAGTTCAGCCAGCCCTTTCCAGCCGAACAGGCGAGCATCCAGCTGCCACAGATCACCTTCCAGGGTGACCTGGCGCTCGCGCCCACCTTCCAGCAAGGTCGCTTCAAAACGCTGTTCGCCGACTGCGGTGAAACTGATGGTCACCAGCGGCTTGTCCTGCGGCAACGGGCTGTAGCGGGTCAGATCATAAGCCGCCAGGCCAACCACACCGGCCAGGGCGGCAAACGCCAGGCCCAGAGTGCCACGCAGCCAGCCGAGCAGCCAGCCGAGGTTGAACAGCACCCGCGCGGCCAGCAGGGCAATGAGCAGTGCCACCAACGCGGTCAGCCAGGCCAATCCGTCATACTGCATGCGGGCAATTCCTTATCGGCGCAAAGGTCGGCATTATGCAAAGCCCGGCGTGCGCCGGCCAGTATCCAGCGCACGCATTGCGCATCCGGCGGCTAATTCATGCTTTTCCCATTCGAACTGGCGGTCGACCTGCCTACATTGCTGATGCTGGCCGCCGTGGCTTTCACGGCTGGTTTCATCGATGCGATAGCCGGCGGCGGCGGCCTGCTCACCGTGCCGGCGCTGCTCACGGCCGGTCTGCCGCCACACCTGGTGCTGGGCACCAACAAGCTGTGCGCCACCTTTGGCTCGGCCACCGCCAGCTACACCTTCTATCGCCGTCAGCTGTTTAGCCCTAGGCAGTGGCGCAACGCCCTGCTGGGCACAGCACTGGGCGCTGCCAGCGGCGCCTATGTCGCTCATCTGCTGCCGGCACAATGGCTCAACCAGATGCTGCCGGTGGTGGTCTTTCTCTGCGGCCTGTACCTGCTGTTTGGCCGCACACCGGCGCCGCATCAGGTGCAGGACCTGCCTCTGCCAACCTGGCGACAGTGGCCTCAGGGATTCACCTTAGGCTTTTACGATGGCGTTGCCGGCCCCGGTACCGGAGCTTTCTGGACTGTCAGCAGCCTGTTGCTTTATCCGCTGGACCTGCTGCGGGCCAGCGGCGTGGCGCGCAGCATGAACTTCGTCAGCAACGCCTTCGCCCTCGGCGTCTTCGCCACTGCCGGGCAGGTCGACTGGGCTCTGGGACTGTGCATGGGCGCCGCCCTGATGCTCGGTGCCTACTGGGGCGCACGCACCGCCATTGGCGGCGGAGCGAAAATCATTCGCCCGGTCTTCATTGTCGTGGTGCTGTGCCTGACCGCGCGCCTAGCCTGGCAGCACTGGTTCACTGTGGCCTGAACGGCGCGCCAGGTAGAGTTCGATCAGGTAGCGCGAGATGGCTTGTGCCGGCGGCAAGGATGGCAGGCGATCGCAGTGAAACCACTGGGCATCCTCGATCTCCCCTTCCTGCGGCACGATATCGCCACTGACATATTCGGCATGAAAGCCGAGCATCAGCGAATGCGGGAACGGCCAGTTCTGGCTGCCCTGGTAGACCGGTGCGGCAATCCGCACGCCCACCTCCTCCATCACTTCACGGTGCACACACTCTTCCAGCGACTCGCCCGGCTCGACGAAGCCGGCCAGGGTGCTGTAGAAGCCCGCAGCAAAGTGCGGCGAGCGCGCCAGGAGAATTTCCTCGCCGCGGGTGATCAGCACAATGATGCTCGGTGACAGCTTGGGATACAGACGCAGCCCACAGGGCTCGCAGTGCATGGCGCGCTCACCGGCCAGATGCTGCAGCGGCTGGCCACAGGCGCCACAGAAACGATGCTCGCGCGCCCAGGTGATGATCTGGCTGGCATAGCCCAAGAGTTTGAAGATGGTCGGCTCCGACTGCATCATCAGTTGCCGCAAGGTCAGCCACTGGGCGCCAGCGATCTCCGCCGGGTACTGCAGCTCCAGCACCACCAGCGGCTGTCCCTGGTAATGACCCAGACCATGCTCCGTACGCACCGGCAGCGCCTGCTGGCGCAGCCAGTGCAGAGGAAACAGCACGCCATTGGCATCCGCCAGGAAACGCCCGTCCAGGCTGGCCAGCGCCCAGCCGCCCTTGAGTGTGCGGCTATCCAGCAGTCCCGGTTGCCACTCGTGCATCAGGCCGGCAGCGGCATGCCCAGGGCACGCACGCTCTCTTCGGCCAGGTCCAGTACGCTTGGCGTGGTTTCCGGGCGCAGTACGGCCCCCGCTTCGAGGTAGTACTCAAGACTGGTCAGGGCATCCGCCAGTGTTTCCAGCATCTGCTCGGAAGGCATTTGCGTGGTTTCCAGCATCTTGCTCTGGATGTAATCGGCACAGGCCCCCACCAGCATGGCGGCGCGCCCCTGGTTGAGGAACCACAACCCGCCGCGTACCGCCTGCAGGGTCACAGGCACGTTGGCCAGGTGCAGCTTGTCGCCACTGGACTCCAGATAGGCCGTGATCGCCCGCTTGGCCAGCGAAAGACCGGCCTGGGCCTCGTCGACCACCACGATACGCGCCTCGGCCAACTGATGAGTGGCGAACGACTCCGCTTCCTGACCCGGCAACACCTCTTGCGGGCGCACGTCGCGGCGCTCGCCGCGTTCAAGGCTGGCGACCATGCTCTCCACATAAAGCACAGCCTCGGCCAGGCGATTGAGCGCCTCACCCGTGACTTCACCGCCCTCGCTCCAGCTGGCGACCACAGGCATCTGCGCCTGCAGGGCATTGCCGGCGGAGGTCAGGCCGACCATGCCGAGCGTCTTGCCCAGCTTGCCGAGCACCGCGTGCAGGTTGCCAAAGCTCTCGCCCTGGGCACTGCCCCGCTCGATCAGGTCGAGCAGGTCCTTGACCGCCGTCAGCTCGTCACGAATGGCGCTCGACAACGACCGCAGCACCGCATGACCAGGGCCGGCCAGGCGCTGATATTCCTCTTCGAGCATGTAGTCGGTAAACGGCAGCGAGGTGAAGCTCAGGGCCTCGCGCAGCTGCTCGCAGCGCTCGCCCTTGCTGTCGGCCAGGGCCACCAGATAGAGCAGTTCCTTGAGCATGGC
>JACCEA010514729.1_pt1 | contig 12151 bp, 18 predicted proteins | sample 7449851 | NCBI WGS metagenome assembly JACCEA01 (sample SAMN15323453, study PRJNA562643) | freshwater metagenome | isolation source: river surface water | place: USA:Blue River Watershed | collected 2017-08-18 | reverse complement strand
TGGCCCCGCCAACGGCCACATTGACCTCGGGCAGGCGAAGCCAGGAATTGACCCGCAAAGGCCCGGAAAAGGCCCTCACGGCCTCCAATTGGGCGGCGGCACTCACCATGTTGGCCAACTGCTGGGCGTTTGGCTGGTTGTTGATCCCAAGCCGGATGGCCGTCTCGCTGAACGTGGCCTCCTCCAGGGTGAAATTGGGGCTGAGGTTCATTTGATGGGCTGGGCCTTGGAGAGAAGGTCAGTCTTGGCCTGAGAGCCCGCGCTGGAGCCGAAATAGTAGGCAATGATGCCCGTCCAGGCCGTGCCCAGGGAGCCCAGCATCATCATGAGGGCTGGATTGCTGGAATCCACCTTGCCCGTCAACATCATGCCCAGGATGCCAAAAAAGCCCACGGTGACGACCGTAGCAAGGATTGGGGGCACCATGGACCGGGTGGCGGCTTGCATGTCACGGGCCGATTTGCGGTCATCCACGGCCAGCTTCTCGAAATTCAGTCCAAGCTCCTGGGCCTGCTTTTGAAGCTCAATCTCGGCGATCTTGAGTTGGGCGATCTGCTCGGCACTGAGCTTGTTGCTGGAGATCATGTCCTGGACCTTGTCAGGCTCGACCCCAATGGCCTTGGAGATGGCAGACACAGCCATGCCAGCCAGGGGGCCACCAAAGGCCGTGGCAATCGTCGGTGCAATCTGTTTGAGCCAATCCATCACTCTTTCTCCTTTTCCTCAAGCCGCTTGATGATTTTTTCAACCTTCTGGACTTCCAGTCTGGTCTCCTGCCTAGCCTTCAATGTGTCGATGTAGACCATGAACATGAGCGGCAGGAACACCAGGAAGGCGACGACGATTGAGATCACAGCGATCAAAAACCCCACCTGATTTTCCTCTCCAGACTGATCAGGTACAGCAGGACGTACAGGTATCCCACGACCAGAACCGCCGCCACGACCGTTAGCACTTTGTCCTCCAGGTCGAGAAACAGTTTTTTGCGTTGCCATTCAGCCTGCGCCTTTTCCCGTTCTTCCTGCTCAATTGCCAATCGCTGTTCCGTTTTGATCTGCTCACGCATCTTCTGAAAATCAGTCCAAATCGCGCCAAGCTCTGGCGGGCTTTGGTAGATCAGAAGATCTTTCAATTCAGCCTCCATTTGGACAAGCCGCCGTTGCGCGAGAACCCGGTCCAGCGCTTGCTGGTTGAGAGATTCGGAATTCGCTTTGACAACCCGCTTTTTTTGCTCTTCGACCTGTTGATGGACCTTTTCGTGGGCGCTGAAGAATGAAGAGAGATGCTTACCAATATCGGTGGCAACATCGTGGACTTCCTTGCCCACCGCCTTGTACTCTTTATAGAGAGCGCAACCCTTCTTAATCGCGCCAACCGCAGAGTTCGCAAGAGCGAGAAGGGTAAGTGGGTCCACATTTTCAAATGCCAAACAATTTGTGAACGAACTGAGCCGCCGCGCCAGGACCTAACAAGATGGCCACAATGACCGCATAAAGCAGGTACTCGATTCGGGTCATTCGCTTGTCTCCCTTTTCAAGACGCTCCTCAATGTGGCGATACCTCAGAGCAGAGGTTTCCTCGTGGACCGCCAGTTTGGCCTCGACGGACAGATCAGTCACAATTTACTCCTCGGCGGGTGCCTGCGGGGCGGCAAGTTGACTTGCGGCCTCCTGCTGGAGGGCCTGGATGAGTTGGTGAACCTCTTGGTACGGGCGGGTGCCCAAGTAGCCAATGATCTGGTTCAGCAGTTGGGTTGAAATTTGCAGTGATTCCATGTCGATCTCCGAAGGTTAGTTGATGTCATCCCACCGTTGGGCTTGAACCATATTTTGGGCCATCTTTTGATGTTTTCATAGGGTTCTTGGCCCATTGACCCAGCAAACCGCAGAGTAACGAATTCCCTTGGTGACTGGTTTAACCCTGTGGCGCAAGAATGATGGGAAGGCAATGATTGAGCCGCGCTCAAGAGGAATTGCGTCATACCCCTCAATTTCAAATTCACCGCCTTCAAAATCTTTTGGGTCCGACAAAAGCAGACTTAGACTGATTTTTCTTAGCAACGGCTCACAATTCAAAGGAGACCAGTCTACGTGCCAATCATAAAAACCATCGACCTCATAAGAGGCCAGCTGAACGGGCTCTGGGCGACCAATATCAAAGTTCCATCCAGCCTGATCATTTGCGTACAAGGCGTGGTTGTACAAAATTGCCTCAGACCAGTGATTTGGATCAGCCCAGCAGACTTTTGAATTTCTGAGTTTGAAATCGGTAACGCCGCTCCCCCCAAGATCAACAAATGCTTGTGCTTCTGATTTTTTTTGCCTGTATAAAAGAAGCATGTCGCACATTTCAGGCGAGACGACCCTATCCCATTTCCAAAATGAATGTTGCATCATGGGTTGGTTGGCCCTTGAGAAGAGGCATCCGCTGATTCTGAAGGCGGGTGAATCATCGGTTTGTAATTTTGTGGAGTGGAGCCGCTGGGAATCATCGATGGATCAATGATGTCATCAACTCCATCGCCATCGCGCAAAGCGTGGACGCAGTACGCAATCGTGTTGTCTTCCAGTGCAGTGAGTTCGTGAACTGCTTCTTTTTTAATGTAGATCATGTGAGGAGCTTTGAAGTCCGTTGAAACCCCATCAACTACAACTCGCATTGAGCCTGAAGCCAGCAATGTCAGGTGGTCAAAAACATGAGCATGGCCTTGCTCAACTTCACCTGCCTTTTTAAAGTGCATCATTTTGACCCATAGATTTGACACGAGTCCGATGGATGCTTCTGGCATGTTGAGACACTCAGGCATTTGTGCCCCCGCCAACTTCAGTGACAGGAAGCTCGCCATAAGCGCGACTAAAAACAGCCTGCGCTTGAAGTTGTCGCATCAGTTCTGCCTCGATTTCTTGGGGCGACAAGCGCTGTTCACCCTTTTCGTTGGTCCAGGTTTCTGATCCGTCTTCATTTACCGTGACAACCGAACACAACTCTCCGTGAGCGTGTTCAATGTAAAAATCGAGAGCAGTCTTGGCAATCAGTTGAACTGCGCTGGCTCGATCTTCAGCAAAAGAATACTGCGCGCTTGTTGGATTCAGTACCGCAATTTTCGTTGTCATGTCATTCCTCTTTAAGAAACCGCGCCATAAATTGTGCCAGTGACAAGGATGTTGGCTGTGTAACCGTTGAGAGCAATTGCCTTGCCTCCGCTACCACCACCACCGTTTCTTCCAGTGCCTCCGGGTGCGCCCCAGCCGCCGCCGCCACCGCCACCTTGACCGCCAGGATAAGGACTGCCTGGACTGCCGCCAGAGCCGCCAGGGCCACCCACTGTGCTTGAGTTTGCAGATGCACCGCCGCCAGCACCGCCACCACTCGCAGGATAACTACCTGGCGAACCGCTATTCATTCTTCCGCCGGGACCACCCGTTCCGGGCATGATTCGCCCACCCCCACCGCCACCATAGTAGCTGGTATATCCGGGGACTCCTTTGTACGGCGGGGTGTAATAGGACAGGGGGCTCGGACTGCCAGAAGAGCCAGCCCCGCCGCCGTTGCTTTGCCAACCTGAGCCACCAGCACTGGGCGCGCCTGCATATCCCCCACCACCGCCACCAGCGCCGCCACCGCCTTGGCCGTTGTTGTAAAACTCAGGGCCACCACCACCACCACCACCACCGATGTAGCTGTTGTTGGTGATGGTGCAGTTCACACCAAGAGAAATGGCGTTACCTCCAGTTTGGGGGCCGTAGCCAGGGCCACCAGCGCCATTGCCGCCCTGCCCCATGATGAAACCATTGTTCACCAAGGCAACTCCACCAGGGAATGAGCCGCTGATCGTCAATCCTGGAGTGCCTGTCGATGTTGAATAGACGTAAACGCCAGCATTGATTGTGGCTGTTACTTGACTTGTTCCGTTCCATCCAGCGGCAAGAGCAAGGGTGCGAAGGTTTGCGTTGGCTTGATTGGACGAAATGGTAAACGCAAATGCTGGAGGAGCCCCGCCACCAGCCAACAGTAGTTGAGCGATTCCAGTCATATCAGGTCACATTCCCGGTAACGATACAGACAGAGCTTGACAGAAAGAACACCGTTGCCACGCCGCGCGTTGCGAAGGTGAGTGATGTCTTCACGGAGTCAGTGCCAGCGATGTAGGTCGTCACAGCCGAGCAAGTGATCGTGATGTTGCCCGTGGTGTTGTTGGCCAGGGAAATTACATCGCCTTCAGCAAAGGTGGTGGCCGGAATAACGATTGCGCCACCCGTGCCAAGCTGAACGTATTTGCCAACATCAGCGGCGGCAAGGGTGTAAGAGGCCGTCTTGGTGCCCACAGGGGGCACGTTGCGGTAGCCAACCTTGTAGCCGTTGCCGCCCGAGTCCATGAACAGGAAGTCGCCTGAAGAGGAGTAGAGCGAGATGCCGTTGGTCAAAGTGCCTGCGGGGGCGGTGCCGTTGAAGATGTCGAGGTGCTTGGTGCCAGCGGTTGTTCCTCGTGCGGCAGTGCCACCGATCAAGAAGTTGCCGTTTGCGTCAAATCGGCCATCTTCGCCACTCGCGGTCACAAAGCCCAGCGTGTTGGCCGCTGGCAAGTAAATGCCGTTGGTGGGCACCGTAGAGCCGGATGGAATGAATGCGGCGGCAGTTGCCGTCCCAGTGGTTGACCAGTTGGTGCCATCAAAAGCCAAAGCGGCCCCGGTGGTCGCAACCTTTGAGCCATTGAGGTACACAATTCCGTTGGCCGTGCCGCCGCTGAGAGTCAAGTTGCTGGAGAGGGTCAGAGTTGAGACCGACAGCGTGTTGGACCACTGAGGAGCAGAACCGCTTGACGACAGCACGTAGTTTGATGCGCCGATGCTCAACTTTGACAGGGCTGTTCCAGTGGCGTAATACAGGAGATCGCCAGCGGTGTACGAGGAGAGCCCGGTACCGCCGTTGGATGCGATCAGAGTACCAGCCAGGGTGATGGTGCCAGAGGTGGTGACTGGACCGCCAGAGGTTGTGAGTCCAGTCGTGCCGCCCGAAACGTCAACGCTGGTCACAGTGCCGCCAGCCGCTGGGGTGCTGGACACCCAGGTTGTACCGTTGCTGGTCAGGATGTTGCCCGCCGTGCCAGGAGCGACCGCCTGGAGCGCCGAGGTGCCATTGCCCAGGAGGACGTTGTTGGCGGCAAGGGAAGTCGATCCAGTGCCGCCGCTGGCCACATTCAGGGTGCCAGCCAGGGTGATGGTCCCAGAAGTCGTTACCGGGCCTCCAGAGGTCGTTAAACCCGTGGTGCCGCCTGACACATTGACACTGCTCACCGAGCCGGATGCGCCATCCTTTGAGGCCAGTAGTTGAACTACGCCAGAGTTGTCCTTGTAGTAGAGCTTGCCATCGGTGTAGTTGAGAGCCAGTTCGGCACCAGAGGCCCCACTGGTAAGGTTCGCCGCGAGGGGCACATTGGTTGCCGTTCCACTCGCGTAGATCAGGATGGGGGTATAGCCAGTTGCCGCCATTTTGCTTCCTTAGAAAGAACCCCCAGCAATGCCGCCAGTGATCTGGCCTGTGCTTGGGTTGCAGGTTATGGATGAGTTTACCAATTGGGGGAGATTCCCGGTAGTCGCAGAGACGAAGGTGAGGTAGTTCGTCGCGTTGGTCGAGTTGGATGTGATGCCAGTGTTGGTGGCATCAGTGGCCGAGCCCACAGACAGAGTGGACTGCGCCACATACTGCGGTGCCGTAGCCCCAGCAGTGAGGACATAGTTGGTGGTGCCCAAGGTCAGCTTGGACAAGGTGGTTGTGCCGGACGCATAGACCAAATCACCTGCGGTGTAGGACGACAGGCCAGTGCCTCCGTATCCCACGCCCACCGTTCCAGAAGTGATCTGATTCCCGTCAATTGCAATCGGGGTGGATGCGGCCAAAGTCAGTTGGCCTTGAGCATTGACTGTGAAGGTCCCCACGGAAGAAGCAGAACCGTAGGATGCCGCCGTGACCGCAGTGTTGGTGATGGAGAACTGGGTTCCAGTCAGCGTCAACCCAGTTCCGGCAGAGTAAACCTGCGCGGTGCTGATTTGGGCAAAGGTGATCGCAGTTGTGCCAAAAGTGATTGTGCCAACCGTGTTGCAGATGTAAGTCTCACCTGCCCCAGTCAAGCCATTGGTGACAAAAAAGGCATCGCCTTGTCCCAATGAATTGGGGCTGAATGGCGAATAGGTGTCCGCATCCGTGGCGCGAGTCAACACCCAGGGGGTGGAGCCATCCCCAACCGTGGTGACCGTGTACACGCCATTTTCAAACTGGTTTGTTTGGTTGTAGATCAACACCCGCTTGCCGACAGTCATCAAAACGCCGTCAATCGTCAGGGCAACCAACGTACCCGCATTGGTCAGGGTTGCTCCAATGCCGTTTCCTGGGCCCAAAGGCTGGTTGTAGGTGGCATTCAAATTACCAGCCGTGTTTGGCGATTCAACATAGACTGGGTCGTGATAGTGGATGCCGGATGCGGCCAAGTTGTCCACATATTGCTTGGTGGCCAACTCCAAAGCCGTTGTCGGGTTTTGCGTCACCGCCACAGAAGTCAGACCGCCGAGCGTCAGGGATGAGCCGCCAAGAGAGATTGCAGTCGTGCCCACGGTCACCGACGAGTTGGTCAGGGCCGCATTTGGGATGTTTTGGAGGGTGTTTGACCCGCCATCAATCGTTTTGTTGGTCAGGGTCTGAGAGCCCGTGAGCGTGGCAACCGTGGAATCAATCGCAATGGTCACAGCCGACGAGCCGTTGTAGCTCGTGCCAGTGAGGCCAGTGCCGATGGTCAACGCTTGGGATGCCGTGGCCGTCACCGTGACAGACCCACCCAGGCTCACCGACGAGCCGTTGATCGTGATCGACGAGTTGGTCAGGCTGGAGTTGCCGATGTTTGACAGCGTGTTGCTGGCACCACTGATCGTCTTGTTGGTGAGAGTCTGAGTTCCCGTCAGGGTGACGACACTAGAGTCAATAGCAATCGTGACAGGCAGGGAGCCATCGTAAGAGCCTCCCGTCAAGCCAGTGCCAATCATCAAAGCGCTGGTTGCTGTGGCCGTCACGGTGATGGAGCCGCCCAAGCTCACGGATGAACCATTGATGACGATGGCGCTATTGGCCAATTGAGTGTTAGAAATGGTGCCTGACAGATCCGTTGTGGGGATGGTGGAAGAGGCCGTCATCGGGCTCGTTCCATTCCCAAACACGTACCCGATCAAGCTCGTTGCGCCCGTGCCGCCACTTGCAACACCTAAAGTGCCAGCCAACGTCACAGCGCCCGTGGTCGCAGTGTTGGGTGTGAGTCCATCCAAAGTGGTCACAAACGATGTCACACCGCCAGTCAATGAAAACTGGTTCCAGCCCGTGCTGGAATAGCCCTCAAACTGCTGAATGGTGGTGTTATAGCGAATCGCGCCTAGATTGGTGACCCGCTGACCCGTGGTGCCATTAGGCACTGTCAGGCTCCCATTACCAGGAATCACCGGGTCGCTGGAAAGGCCAACAGTGACGTTGCCAGAGCCATCGCCATTCGTAACGGTAGTCTGACTACTCACCCCCAGGATCGAAATCTTGGCCACGTTGCCCGACTGCATGGCCAGGATGCCCGTGCCCGTCAGGGAGGCAAAGCCAGAAAGCACCGTTCCCAGGCTGATTGTGGGGTTCCCAGACACGCCGTCAGCATCGGCAACAGTCAGACCCCCACCCACGGCCAAAGAACGCGCTGTGACCGTGTTTGCGCCCGTTTTGACCTGGATTCCAGTGGCCGCGCTGTTGAGGGATGCCGCCGCACCAGTCAGGCCGATCTGCAAGGTGCCGCCAGCACCACCATCGGTCAACGACAGGCCAGAGGAAACGGCCAGATACCGCGCCTGGGTGAGGCCTGCCGTTGAGCCAACGGTCAGGAAGGGGTAGTTGAGTGAGCCCGCGCCCGCGATTGCGGAGGCGGTGGTTTGCACCGTCTGACCATTCTGGACGATGGGAACCGCTTCAGTGCCAGTGATGGCCCCCGCGAGGGGTAATTGAGTGATTGTGACTTGTCCAGACATATTACGAACCCGGTGAAATGATGTCAGTGTTGCCGTTTTGCTGTGGCACTGTGTCACCGTTTTCGGTGCTGATGTACCACTCGCTCGGATTGCCGCCAGGGATATTGTCCCCCGTGGGAGTCAATACCAAGCCTGCGTCATCTGCCGCAACGCTAACATCTGGCCTTGGAAATTGCAAAGTGATCCGCTCCGTCTTTCGCGCGGGCAAGCGGTAGGGGTCCTTCTCGTCGGCGCACCCTTGCTGGCACACCTTCAAGCCAGGGAAGTTGGGGTCAGGCATGGCCTCAATGATCGGTCTTTTCATGCGACAACGATCGCAAATAAAGATTGCGATTACCGCATTGCCTTCAGTGTTGATAAAGCGAGGCATCGATTACCTCGTGTAGACGCTGATGTTCGGGGCGAAGTAGATCGGCGACTTGTCGCGCTCTTCGTTCTCGGCCATGATGAAATACTTCTCTGCCTGACCCTCAAGGTAGGTGATCCTGGCCAAATCGACCTGGGGCAGGATCAGGCTCATCTGATGCGCCAGGAGGAACTGGATGGCCTGATTCCAACGCTGGGGGATCTCCAGTTGGCCATTGAGGTCGCCCACATCCATGATCTGTCGGGAATACCAAATCGTCATCTGCACGAAGGCGTTGCTTGGCGCAGGCCACAACGTGATGGTGGCCTGAGGGATCGTGCGGTTGAGCCAGTATTGGTAGGGCTGGTTGGCCGTGAAGTTCTTGTTGGGCAGATTGGTGTAGTCGTCGCGGTTCAGACGAGCCATGGTGACTTCAGTGGAGTTGTTCCCCACGTAGAACTCGCGCACCGCCAGGGTGTTGCCACCCGTCTCACGCATGCGGTAATACTGCTTGCTGGCACCTGGATCGATGTCGTACCACAGCCATTCGTTGTCCACCCAGGTCTCCACGCCGCAATCGTGCAGTAGGGTCCAGGTTGAGCCATCGCTCGACACCTCCAGGAGGATGTGGAAGTCACCGCTCGTCCCCGGCAGGATGCCGATGGAGCCAGCATAGATGGGGTTGTCGGTGCCGAAGTTGACCGCGATGTTGCCGTTGATGGCAGACTGGGTGTCGATGGTGGTCACATCACTGTCAAAGGCGTAGGCGGCGTTGCCGGACGAGGCTGAGTAGGTCCCGCTGGGGCGTTGCATCTGCCGATAGAGCGCATTCAGCACATCCACACCACCCAAGGGCAGGTAATACTCGTACTGATCGGGCTTGAGGCCGAAAACCTTCTTGTTGATCGCCCAGTAGTTGATGCCCTGGTTGATCAGGTTGCTCAGGACGAAAAACAGCGCCTGCTTGGAGGCTTGAACCTGCTCAACGGTCAGTTCCTCGGCCAGCTTTCCCGACAGGCGGGCACCCTGGTCAATGAAATTCTGAACGCTGACGACAGTTTGTCCAACAGTTCCGCTGTAAGCCATGTGCTACCTCACCAGCAATTCTTGCTCTTTGATTTTTTTTCGTGCGTCGATACCTTGCAATCCTTCAGGTCGATTTTCCCGCCCTTGGAGTACGATTTATCGCTCTTGGCTATGTCGATCCGACGACCCAAATCAAGCAAGGCTGGCCGTATTTCACGAGCCTTGCGCTCCTCTGGAGTCATGTTTTGATCGCGATCGGCATATTCCCAGTATTTGCCTTTTTCATAAATGGCAGACAGTTCGGCGTGACGCTTCTCAAGCGATGCCAAATCGGCTTTGTCTCTTGCACGAGACTCTGCCATTTCTTTTTCATACCTAGCCTGCCTGTCAGCAATCGATTTTTGCTTCCATGCTTCACGGTCGGCTTTGATTTGCTCAGGAGTTTTCTTGGGCAATTTGCCTTTGACAAAATCGTCTAAGTGCTTGAGAGCCCTGTCAAGTTGTTGCTGTTCTTGCGGGCTTCTTGATCTTTCACTCATGATTTTTCCTTTACCAGCCAGGGCAGTTCCAGCGCTTCATGGAAGCCCTTGCTCGGCTTCCCTTCTCGCTTTTCTCTGCGACAGGACCCATTCTCGCGCAAAAGGAGTCTCGACGCGAACCACCCTGGGGCTGTGGAGGCTTCAGGTTGGACCCGGTCTCACGGTTGTACTTGGCGCGGCCCTTGGCGGTCAGGCCTGCCCCCTTCTCGGCGGGCAACTTCTCACCACGACCCACCGCAAGGCTCACGCCGCCGTCCTTGTGCTTGGCCGTCTTGGCTGATTCACGGAAGGCCTGGGCAGTTGGAGCGCCAGGGGCACCCGGCTTCCTCATCTTTTCGCCGGAGCCGTGCTTGATGCGCTCCTGTTTGGCGTGGATGTTGGCATAGAGGCCACCACCATCGGCCTTCTTGGCGCGGCGCTGGACATCGTAGGCGATGGCCACGGCTTGCTTTTGGGGCTTGCCAGCGGCGATCTCAGCCTTCACGTTGGCCTGGAAGGCTTTCTGGGATTTGGATTTGGTCAGCGGCATTTAGGCCACCTGGAAAATGGTTGTGATGATTGAGGGGATGGCCGGGAAGACGGGAGATGCACTCGCGGGCAATGCCTCAAGAGTCACTGTCGTGTTGGTCGGGACCCAAACAATCTGCACGTAGTCATTTGCGGCCAAGTCCAGGAGGAAGGTCAGCGATGCAACACCATAGCCAAAAATGCTCGCGCTTTTTCGAGCCGGGATGGTGTATTGAGTTGCTGAATTGGCCAAGTCAACGCCGTTGATTCGCAACCACACGGTCACATCTTCTTGAGCATTGTTGGTGTTTTTGAACTGGGCGCTGAACTGCAAACTGTACTTGCCAGTGTTGGGAACGGTGATTTGGCTGGCGCTCACCAAGGTCACGCCATCAGAGACATCGACAGTACCAAATGTCATCACCGTACCAGAGGAGACGTTGCCAGTTTGGTCGTTGCTGTCACTGAAGCCGCCATACGCATTGTCGTAGGCTCTGATCACATCAAGAGTGGCTTTGACGTTGGCTCCACTCTGCACCATGGGGACGAGTTCAGCACCAGTCAGCGTCGCGGCTGTGGGCATTGCGGAGATTTTTTGATCAGCCATTACGATGACTCCAAAATGATTTTGCTGTTGTCCTCTTGAAGCACATAGCCCGGAGAGGTTTCGTCAGCGATGTAGAACGTAGTGACTGGTGAGTCGCCGTACATGTCAACGACACCATCATCGCCCACATCCAATCCATAGTTCGTGCCACCAATGATGTTCTGAGCGCCAACGCCCAGGGCGAACCCATCACTGGTGTTTGCTTGATTGGCAACGCCTGTGTAGCCAACCTTGCCCATTTAGATGCCCGCTTGAATGAGATTCAGAGTGGCAGTGCCAGAGCCGGAATTCACCAGCACCTTGATGCCAGTCACCGGGAAGGCGTAGTTGCCATCAGCGTTGGCCGTCTGGCTTGCCACGGTGGGGTGAGAGAACCAAGTCGAGAACCCCACTGCGGGGTCATCAAACGTGTGCTGGACGGTGTAGTTGACCGTGCCAGTCACCACCACACCAAAGCCGATGTTTACCGGGCTGATGTTCGTGTTGACCACAATGGAACCGCTTGAGCCAACCCCAGTCTGGGAAACGGTTTGTTGCTTCATGTCATTCTTTCAAAGAAGGCAGGGGGCCGAAGCCCCCGCCTGATTTAGCACTTGCCACCACGCTTTTTGGCTGGTGTCACGGTGACCGATTTCTCAGTCTTCGTCACACTGCCAGCAGGCTTTTGGTCGGGAGTGAGCATGCCTTTGATGGCGCGATAAGCGCGTCCAGGTGCGCCCAGGATGGACTCACGCATGGACTCGTTCTCTGCCTTCTCGGCACTCTTCTCGGCCTGCATGCGGCGGTTCTCACGGTCAATGACAGGGTCGTACTCGACCGAGTCACCAGCGGCGTGACGAGCCACCTTGCCACCTTTTTTGAAGGTTCCAGACTGCAAGCTGTTGGCCACGGGACGGCTGACGAAATGGCGCGGCATCTTTTCAGCCTTGCCATCATCGACTACGTTACCCCCCGTGGCGTAGGCTTTTTTTGCGGCACCACCTTTGCGGTAGCCACCAGCATTGGCCTCTTTCACTTCACCAGTCTTGGTGTTGGTCACCCCAGGCTTGGCCGAGTTGGCAGGACGGTTTTCCCAGTTCCC
>JACCEA010222265.1_pt1 | contig 12152 bp, 12 predicted proteins | sample 7449851 | NCBI WGS metagenome assembly JACCEA01 (sample SAMN15323453, study PRJNA562643) | freshwater metagenome | isolation source: river surface water | place: USA:Blue River Watershed | collected 2017-08-18 | reverse complement strand
GTTTGGCGACACAGGAAATCTACCGCAAGGAAAAACTGTTCGATCGCTCCTTGAGTCTTGCTCCAAAGTTCGAAAAGGAAATCCACGCTCTGCGTGGCGAGCCTTTCGTTAAAGACATCCGTAACCTCGGCCTGATGGGCGCAGTTGAGCTGGAGTCACGTGACGGCGCACCAGGCGCACGGGCTTATGACGTATTTCTCAAGTGCCTTGAAAAAGGTGTCTTGGCACGCTTCACAGGCGACATCATGGCCTTCTCGCCACCACTGATCGTCAGCGAAGGGCAGATCGAAGAGATCTTCTCAACAGTCAGAAAAGCATTGCACGAAACCGCCTAAATTTAGCGGTCGCGAATAAAGGGGCGCCTCGAGCGCCCCTTTATAATTTTCTCTATCTCTCTTTTTTTGGAATATTTCGTCTCATGAAATGGCAACTGCCCTTCCAATCAGGTCGTCAACCCGTCCTCGCACGTAATCTCGTCTCCACCTCGCAACCTCTCGCCTCGCAAGCGGGTGCAGCCGCCTTCGCGCGCGGTGGCAATGCCATTGATGCCGCACTCGCCGCTGCGATCACGCTGACCGTCGTCGAACCCACAATGAACGGCATTGGCGGTGACGGTTTCGCCATCGTTTGGGACGGCAAAGAACTACATGGCCTGAATGCCTCCGGCCGCGCACCTGCAGCATGGACGCCCGAGCGCTTCAAAGGCATGTCCGCCATGCCACATCGTGGTTGGGAATCTGTCACTGTCCCCGGCGTGGTGTCGCAATGGGTTGAATTGTCCAAAAAGTTTGGCAACCTGCCTTTTGAGGATTTGTTCAAAGACGCGATCCGTCACGCACGTGAAGGCTTTCCGGTCAGCCCCGTGATCGCACGTCAGTGGAAAGATCAGGCCGCAGAATTGCACGTCCAGCCAGGTTTCAAAGAAGCCTTCATGAAAGACGGTCGCACTCCAGCCGCTGGTGAGATCTGGAAATTCGCGGACCAAGCCGACACACTTGAGGACATCGCGCGCACCAAGGGCGAGTCTTTCTATCGCGGTCGTCTGGCAAAAATGATCGCCGACTTCGCACGCGCAAACGGCGCAGTCCTGGATGAGGCCGATCTGGCTGCGCATCGCTGTGACTGGGTGGGTACAGTCTCCACCAACTATCAAGGCTATGACATTCATGAGATTCCACCTAATGGCCAGGGTCTGACTGCATTGCTTGCACTCAACCTCATCGAACACCTGCCTTACGAACAAACCAAGCCTGGCTCAGCAGAACGCATGCACCTCGAGATCGAATGCATGCGCGCGGCTTTCGCTGACTTGTTTGAACACGTTGCCGATCCTGACTTCATGAAAGTCACCGCTCGCGATTTGCTCAGCAAGTCCTACGCAAAAGAACGCGCCAAACTGATCGACCCCAAAAAAGCAGGCACATACGGACCTGGTCAACCACCCTCAGGCGGTACCATCTATCTGTGCACCTCTGATGCCGAGGGTCGCATGGTCTCCTACATCCAATCCAACTTCAAAGGCTTTGGCTCTGGCGTGGTCGTTCCAAAAACGGGGATCGCCTTGCAAAACCGTGGCTGGGGCTTTGTCACCACGCCCGGACATCCAAACCTGGTCGGTGGCGGCAAGCGCCCGATGCACACGATCATCCCCGCGTTCATCACGCGCGACGGCAAACCCTCGATGGCTTTTGGCGTGATGGGCGGCAATATGCAGGCGCAAGGCCATATGCAAATGGTGCTGCGTCATATCTCCGAGGGCTACAACCCGCAAGCCTGCTCCGACGCACCTCGCTGGCGCATCAACGATGCGGGGGAGTTGACACTCGAGGCCGCTGTCAGTCCTGCGGTTGTCGATGCGTTGCGCGCCATGGGACACAAGCCTATCGTGGCGGCACCCGACAGTCTCGACTTTGGCAGTGCACAGCTCATTTCGCGTCTCGCAGGCGAAGGCGATCAGGCACCATACGCTTATGTCGCCGGGTCCGATCACCGCCGTGATGGCGAGGCCGTGGGCTACTAGGACATACATGATGCAAAGCTCAGCAGTCGCGATCCATCAACACGTTCAGTCACTGCTGAGCGAGTATCAGTGTCCTTATCAGTTCCATGAGGTGCGGGCAGCTTTCATGGGGGCGATCGCAAGCCCTTATGTGGTCGACCCGCTCTTTGAATTGAATGCCTTATGGGACGGCGAGTTCCCAGAACTCCCCTCGCAAGAAAAACTGGACGAGGTCACCAAAACTTTTCTGGAAGATTTTTGGGGGTTGCTTGCGGAGCATGCATCAGAAGATGCCGTGATGCCATTCATGCTGACATCGCTGGAAAAAGCGACATCTTTGAACGAACTCATCGCACACGCTCAATTGCGCGGCGAAGAGCTCGATGCTTTTCTGACAGGTTTCTTTCAAGACCAGGAGTCGCTGGAGCTTGACGAAGAAGTAGGCGAGAGTCTGGACATCCTCGAAGAACTCGTGCAGCTTTATACCAATATGGTCAACATGGAAAAAGGCACAGCGCTTGGTGTCTCAGAGCTCTCTGATCTCGCAGACAATCTACTCAAGATGACCGAGATGGCTGAGCTTGAGATGAATAATCTGATTGTGAGTTGCGCTTAATAAATGATCCTTTAATTGATGCGTGGCAGATTCGCAGCCTTAATCGCCTTACCCATCTGCACGAAGCCGGTCTGTAAGACTTCTTCATACTGCTTACCGGTCAATGGCGAGGGATCCACACCGAGACTCGTGAGTCGTTTTGCAACCTCTGGATTTTTAACTGAATCAAGCGTTGCAGACTGAAGCTTATCCACGATGGGTTTGGGTGTGCCTTTCGGTACGGCCAGCCCCATCCATGAGTCGATCTCGACTTCAAAGCCTTGTTCTTTCATCGTCGGTACGTCGGGGAGCTCAGTCCAGCGCATTGGACTTGCAGAGGCCAGCATGCGCAGCTTTCCACTTGTGATGTGAGGCAATATATCCGAGGGATTTTGAACGATCACTTCGACCTGTCCACCCAACAACGCTGTCACTGTCTCTGTGCCTGATTTGTAGCTGATTTGCTCAAACTTTCCACCCGTTACCCGACCTAATTCAAACATGGCGAGATTGTTCGGTGCGGATGGTGCCCCAAAAAATACGCCTTTACCTGCTTTGGAAGCGGCAACAAGATCTTTCAACGATTTGTAGGGTGAATCGGCGCGTACGGCCACGCCATAACGAAAGCGGCCAAAGCCCGCGACAAACTCAAAATCATGAATGGTGTAGGTGAGATCCATCAAGTGGGGCATGATGGCTACAGTCGAATACGTCACAACGCCAACTTGATAACCATCGGGTTTCTGTTTGGCGATGTAGGCTGGCGTCAATGTTCCGAGTGCGCCTGGTCTATTTTGAACAATGACAGGTTTTCCAAGTGGCGCCTCCATCCCTTGCGCTAACGCGCGTGATGCGACGTCAGTGGCCCCACCCGCGCCGAAATTGACAATCAGCGTGACCTCGCGCTGGGGAAAGTTTTGCGCACTGACGACCCCAGCACTTGCCATCAACGCCAAAGCACTTAAACCTAACTTCAATTTCTGAATCATGTTTGCTCCGTTATTTTAGATATCACGATCATTTCATCGTTTACGACATGAAAAAGCCACCATTCACGTCAATGGTCGCTCCATTAATAAATCCACTACTTTCAGCGCATAAAAATGCAACGGCTTTGCCGACCTCTTCAGGGGTACCAATCCGTTTGACTGGAATTTGTTCAGCATACCTGCGGTTCACTTCTTCTCCGGCCTGCATGGCCATCTCTGTCAAAATCCGCCCAGGCGCGACACAGTTCGCCGTGATGCCGAAAGGACCCATCTCTGATGCAATGGCACGCGTCAGCCCGAGCACACCGGCTTTAGACGCCATATAACTCGGACCTGCCACGACTGACTTCGAACGGCCGGCAAGTGATGAAATATTGACAATCCTCCCGTATCGCAGTGCCTGCATATCCGGAATAAAGATTTGGCACATACGCATCACTGAGGTGAGGTTGACCTCAATCACCTTGGCCCATTCTTTGGGATCGAGTTGCAAGATCCCGCTAGAACGTCCATCGGGTTGCTTAGGCGAAATTCCCGCGTTGTTCACGAGAACTGAAACTTGGCCTATTTTGTCACGGATCGTTTGATGCAGTCTCGCCACACCTTCATAGTCTGTCACATCCAAGACCTGCGACATGACATTTGCTTGATGAAGGCTGCCAACCAGTGCGACCGCGTCAAAGGGTTCACGATCCACCATCACCACAAAGTGGTTGTTTTCTAATAAAGCTTTCGAGGTTTCTAAACCAATCCCTTGGCGAGCACCCGTCACAACCGCGATCCGTTTTTGACTCATTGAATCACCGCCGCATCAGGAGTGTAGAAAGTAATCGGTGGAAATGCGTTTTCATCGCAAATGACTTCGATCAACGTGGTTCCAGTATTTTTCTTTGCCTGGGCGATCGCAGCAGCAAGTTCTTTTGGATCCGTCACGCGGATACCATCGCATCCGCTATTTCTCGCGATCGCAGCGTGATCAACTGGCTTGAAATGAACAGCTGACGTGTGATCACCAAATTTCACATTCTCAGCATGTTTCTGATAGCCCAATATTCCGTTATTAATCAGAATCAGAGTGACTTTGATGCCCATCCGTGCAGCCGTTTCGAGTTCTGACCACACGTGGCCAAACCCACCATCGCCCACCACGCACAATACTTCTTTCTGAGGTTGGGCGACTTTGACGCCAAGCGCCATCGGAAATCCCCAGCCTAAGCCTGCCAGCCCCCGGGGAGTGATAAAACGCATACCCGCTTTGAGAGAAACCAGAAAGTTTGCGATCCATATCGAAGAGTAACTCGCATCCGCCACGACGATCGAATTGTCTGTCAGCTGAGACTGAATCTCCTGCATGATGCGCTCAGGTCTGATCGGCATGGCATCCGACTTTCTGACCTCTTCGGATTCTTTTAAGTATGCCGCGCGTGCTGCAGCGATTTTTTTCTCCACGGCTGTCCGCGCTTCTTTTCTGATCGAGCTATTAAGCGCCACGATCGCGTGTGTCAGTGCCGACAGTGTCAGCTTCGCGTCGCCTACCAGCCTCATCGCTTCGTAGTTTCGCCCCACTTCGTTGCCATCAATATCGAGGTGGATAAAAGTCGCACCTTTTGGATACAACTTCCATGAGTCCGTCCCGTTTTGATTCGTTCGCGTGCCGATCAGCAAAACAACATCTGCACTTTCCAACAATGGGCGCTGATGTCGACCGGAACCATTCGGTCCCAGGAAATAAGTCATCACACCAAGCGAGAGTGGATGGGTTTCATCGACACTCCCTTTACCCATCACAGTCGTCGCAACAGGAAGGTGGCAAAGGTCCTGGAGTGCCGAGAGCTCCTCGTGCGCATGCGACAAATGCACACCGCCGCCAGCAATGATGAGCGGATTTTTTGCCTGGGCCAGCAGTTCGGCCGCTTGCGCAATACATTCAGAAGAAGCTGTGACACGATCAAGCGGGTAATGACCCAGTGTGTATTTTCTTTTCGAAGCGCCATATGGTTGAAGCAAAATATCTGCTGGCAGCATCAGTACGGCGGGCCCCGGTCTTCCAGTGCATGCGGCTGTGATCGCCTGGTCGATGTAATCCTCGATCCGTGAGACGTCCGTCACACGACGGACCCACTTGGTGACCGCCGTGAACATGCCGATGTGGTCGAGGTCCTGAAAAGCGTTCCGATCCGTATGCTCTGCGCTGACGTCTTGGACAAGTGCCAGCAAGGGGACAGAGGCCTTCAAAGCCTCCGCCAGTGGCGGAACCAGGAGTGCCGCGGCAGGGCCATTTTGTGCAGTGACCACGCCGATTTTTCCACTCATGCGCGCATAGGCATCGGCCATGTAGCCACCCGCGTTTTCAGTTCTGTACGCGATTTGTCGGATTCCTTGCTTTTCAGCCACAAGGTGCACCATGCTAGGCAAGCTTTGCCCGAATATCGTGTCGACGCCATGCCGCTTTAACGCACTCACGACGGCATGAGCGCCCGTATTTTGCGCTGTCAAACCGCTGACCCGCAAGGGTGACATTGAACTTGTCATTTTTATTCCATTGAAATCACGATTCATACTTTATAAGATCAAGAAAGCTTCTGAGTCAACGCATCCTTAACCTGCTCAATCACCTCGGCCCACTTTCCAGGCGAGGCTTGTCTGAATAGCCGCACAGTGTCATACCAGTCCGTATCCGACCGATTCAACTGCCAACGCCAGTCAGGTAAATGCGGCAACATCACCCAAGTAGGCCGACCCAGCGAAGCGGCCAAGTGCGCCACACTGGTATCCACACTGATGACTAAATCCATGTGTTGGCATAAGGCGGCGGTGTCAGAGAAATCGTGAAGATCGGCGCCGAAAGATTGCAGCCTGCTCTCGCCGCTCAACACCTGTTGATCTTGGGGACGAATCTCTTTCTGCAAAGAGTAAAAATCGTGGCGTTCACTCAAGAGTGAAAGCATGTGGGTCAGCGTCACGGATCTATTTTTATCGTTCAGGTGTGTGGGGCGGCCACTCCACACAAGCCCAACTCTGCATCTATTTTTGACTCCCAGACGCGCACCCCACTCTCTGTATTTTTCCTCGGAAACTGAAAATGGACTCACAAGAGCAGGAATCGCCTGAAGATATTTTTCCAACGCGAAAGGAGCGCTTAGCAGAGGTAAATGCGCATCGAACTCGACCATAGGATCTTGCGCAGACTGCACATTGATTTGAGGGAAATTGGGTCTTAAAAAACTGACAAGCTCGTGTTGAACTCGAAATGTGATCTCAGTTTTGGGAAACAGCGTATTCAAGGCCGCAACGTATCTGGAAAACTGTATGGTGTCTCCAAAACCTTGTTCGGCATGGATCAGCAATTTACATGACTGAGCTGCTTTAACAGATTTAGGTGCCTGCCAGCGAGGCCCCTCTATGCCATGTGACGCAACGCCATCTAACCAACGCCATTCATAATCCTTCCATCCTTGAGGCAAATTTCCCAGTAATAAATTCAATTGTGCCCGGTTCGTTCGCGCACCTGCATGATTGGGGTCCACTTTGAGAACATGATTAAACTGACTTAACGCTTCGTCAAATTTAAACTGATCTCGGAGCGCCACACCCAGATTCACGCGCACCTGCAATGCATCGGGCTTGATCTGAAGAGCCCGTCGGTAAGCATCCTCTTCATCTTGCAGACGCCCCATCACACCACTGATTTGACCGAACTGAAAATACAGCTGTGCATCGTTGGGATATATTTCAAGCACCTGTCTGATGTGCGCGACCGCCTCCTCGTATCGGCCCAGCTCAATCAAGATCCCTGTTTTGTAAGATAAGGCCTCATAATCCCTGGGGGCTAGTCGTAACCCTTGCTCAACCCAAGAAAGCGCCTGCTCGTTGAGTCGAGCAAGCTTAGATAAATACGTCAGCTGGACATATATCTCAAGAGAAGGTGGCAGATATTGCTGAGCTTGCGCCAGGTACTGGACAGCTCGCTCGTATTGCCTCTGCTTTCCCGCAACATATCCCAAGCCCTGCCATGCAACCCCATGCATGGGGTGACGCTCGACCAGCTCAGCAAAGATTAATTTTGCTTCCTCGAATTTACCCGCCTTGAATAAGGCCTGAGCCTCTTCAAGCCTTTGATCGTCTGTGCTCATGGTCGATAGATATGATGAAAGGGAGAGCCCGATCATAAACCGTCAGCTTATAAAAAACATGTAACCAATGATCCAGGCCAAGACACTCATCAAAATAACGACCGACACGACTGAATATTCAGATTTGATTAAATCAGGTCCTGTCCCCGAAACTGATCCTGTGATCATCGATTGAGCTAAATTCGTGCGTCTAAGCAGGCTCACGACTGCAATCATGATCAAGTGGATGACTACCATCCACAACATCAACTCTCCAAAAAACTCGTGGATTTCCTCCAGCCACTTTCCCGCCAGCTCGTGATAGACCGCGTACCCGCTCAGCGTCAACGGAATCACCGAGATCAGCAATGCCACAATGACCCACGACATGAGCAAATTGGCACTCTGTTTAAGATGCGAAGCTTGCAACAGCTGACCTGACCGAAATGCCTCACGCAAGGGCTTTAAGCCTTTAAGCTTTCTAAACATCGCGCTCAGACGCATATGACGGGGCCCGAACATCCCCCAGACCAATCGAAAACCTAGTAAGCCGATCATCGTGTAGCCAAGCGTCACGTGCAAAAGCCTGAATTTTTCGCTATCGGCTGAAAGATAGGCGCCAAGGAAGCTGGCAGCGAAAAGCCAGTGATAGGTGCGTGTCGCTAAATCAACCACTTTTCTCATTTAAAACTCCATTATTTGGGAATCACGACATGATCGTCGTCATAATTTCCACGCTCAGCCTGCGTGTGACAGGCCGCGCAGTTCGCGCGGCTCTTGATCGCATCACGCAACCAAACCGCCTCTTCAATTTTTCGATGTTTTCGAACAAACCAATCTGACTCAGTGATTCTGTCGTCCTTGGGCTGTGCACGCACACGTTTATATGTACCCGCGTTGTCGTTGAGCCAGACGCTGACTTCTTTGACCGCCTCAATGTCGATCGATGCATCCGAACCAAAATGATGCTCGAGATTGTTCATCAGTCTGATCCAGGATTGACGCGGCAAAAGCGCAGGAGGATACGCCAGATGACATGCCGCACATTCTTGTTGGTACTGGGGTGAGATCTTTGCAGGGAATAGATTTTCACTCCCCGCCATCACGGGGTTCAGCGTGACTGATCCAAACGTCAGACCCAAAAAATAGATTAAAAACTGACCGATTTGCATGACCCTGATCCTCATTATCATTTAAGGCTCAGCAAGTAAGCGAGCACATCGGCTTTTTCGGTTGGAGTGCATTCTCGCTTCATCACATCGCGGCAGTTTCTTTTAAACCACTTATCAACCTTGGCTGTATCTGTAAAAGCCTCCGCGTTAAAAGCAGGTGCGAGTGGTTTGATGGGCTTGGATGTGGAGGCATGCTTTCCAGTAGTCGTGGGAGGGCTGTTATGACAAGAAGCGCATGACCATACATCCCCATGCTTTTGATTAAAAAGCTTCTCACCTTTCGTGGCATTACCGGGCTGACCCGCAGTCACGGCCCATTTTTCGAGCTGCGCTTGAGGCGAAGTGTCTGCGGCGCTCGCATGAAAGCACATGACCCCAGCTGATAAAACTGTGATGGTTTGTAATAAAAGCTGTTTCGAAGACGTCTGTTTCATGGCGATATATACATTTTTAGTGAAGATGTCGCCATATTGCCTACCTCATCCTGTACAGACTCTGAACAGTTTGTTCAGCTTGTGTTCATCTTGATCAGGTGATAATGATCGGATGCTTCTTATTCAAAATACTGTCTTGAGTGTTCCGGTTCATCCATGAAAGTCAGACACAGATCTTTATTACAGAACCTTGTACTCGCGCTTGCCCTGGCGATCGGGATCAATGCGGGAACAAGCGTGCCAGCAATTGCCAGCTCTGGCGACCACGACCAGGCTCGCGCTGCGCTAGAGTCTGGGGAGATACTTCCCCTCAGCGCCATCCTTCTCAAACTCGAAAAGGATTTTTCCGGTCAGATTGTTGAAGTTGAACTTGAACGAGAACACGGCCAATGGATTTATGAAATCAAATTGCTTCAGAAAGACGGTTATCGTCAAAAACTGAAAGTCGATGCAAAAAATGCAGCTGTTATTTCCAAGAAAATTAAATAGATTGATCCCGGACAACGATTGATGCGCATACTAATTGTCGAGGATGAGCCCAACATCAGCGATCAACTCGCGTCTTCGCTCAAAGAAGAAAGTTATGTTGTCGATATCGCAACTGATGGCAGGCAAGCTTTATTTTTGGGATTAACCGAGCCATATGACGCAATCATCCTTGATCTCGGTCTGCCACAAATGGATGGCATCAGCATCCTGAAAAATTGGCGCGAAACTGGCATCACCACACCGGTGATTATTTTGACCGCGCGAGATAATTGGAGCGAGAAGGTGATCGGTATTGATGCAGGCGCGGATGACTACCTTGCTAAACCCTTCCGGATGGAAGAGTTACTTGCACGCTTGCGTGCGATTATCAGACGCGCCGCGGGACACTCGACATCTATCTTGCATTGTGGCGTCATCGAACTTAACACCAAAACAGGAAAGGTTGCGATCGATGGTCTTGTCCTCAACTTGACGAGTCATGAATTCAAAGTCCTTTCATATTTAATGCATCATCAAAATGAATTAGTCAGCAAAGCAGAACTCACCGAACATATTTACGCGCAAGACTTTGACAGAGACTCTAATACGATCGAAGTTTTTATTGGGCGCCTCCGAAAGAAACTGCCCAAGGACTACATCGAGACAGTCCGTGGTGGGGGCTATCGGCTGGTCACACCGGCGTGAAGATGCGCATGAATCAAACAGAATCACTATGGACACGCGCGAGTCAGTCACTACGCACGCGCTTATTAATTGGCACCTTACTGTGGATTTCTATTGCGCTATTTATCACGGGTACCGCGCTCGCGATTCTCTTTAAAAATCATGCGACCCAGCAGTTTGATCAAGAACTACGCACCCATCTCACTCAACTTGTCGCCAACTTGAATGTATCCGACGAGGGCAAACCGCTCCTTCGCACTCAGCCAGCAGAGGCCCGCTTCATGCAGCCGCTCTCAGGCCTGTATTGGCAAATCAGTGACGAGGCACAACGCGATATCCTTCGCTCACGCTCACTTTGGGATGCAAAACTGGATTTTTCTCCGAAGGTCACCCACGATGGAAAACAATCCATCCGCGAAGTGATAGGCCCAAAAGGAGAAAACGTACGCTTGCTCGAACAAGTCGTCAAAATTTCGGAGGCACCCGATGATCTTTGGCGTATCAGCGTGGCCTCTGAAACAAATAGTCTGGATCATGCAATCGAGGACTGGGTTAAATTGCTGGTGCTTTTTTTAGGTATTCTTTTACTCACACTAATCATTGCTGCCGTTGCCCAAGTATTTCTGGCACTCTCACCTCTGCGCAACTTGCAACAAGCACTCATCAAGCTTGGGGCTGGACACACAAAGCGTTTAGAGGGCGATTTCCCTGTTGAGATTCGACCCCTGGTCCAGGAGCTTAATCAAGTCCTGAGCCAAAATGAAGCCATGCTCGTCCGGGCTCAAAATCGAGCCGGTGATTTCGCTCATGCAATGAAGACACCTCTGACAGTTTTGTCCAATGCCGCAGAGACAGAACTTAAAAGTCACTCCTCTCAGTCAGGTCTCGCCATGCTCATGACAGAGCAAATCGCACTCCTCAAGAATCATGTGGACGAGCAATTATTACGTGCTCGCTCAGAAGCAGTATCCGTAAGATCCCATTCCCAAACAATCATCGAGCCCGTTGTAGATCAACTCATACGGGTCATGAAAAAAATCTACGCGGATAAAAATCTGTCCTACTCGATTGAACAAAACGATCGAACACTTTATTTTCCTGCGGATGCTAATACTCTTCAGGAAATTCTGGGAAACCTGTTGGACAATGCAAGCAAATGGGCAAAATCAAAAGTTCAAATCAAAATTTTCAGGCATCACCAACAACTGCATATTGCAGTTGAAGACGATGGCAAAGGGGTGCCTATTGCTCAACTCAACAAAATTAGACAAAGAGGCGTACGTGCAGATGAGCGCACGCCTGGAAGTGGTCTGGGATTATCCATCGTCACGGAGCTTTGTTCTGTCTACGGGGGAAAGCTCATTTTATATACCTCAGCCCTCGGTGGACTCGGTGCAGAAATTTCCATTCCAGATACTCACACCACCGAGAATGAGTGAAGATTCTCTAAAATATTGAGAACCTTGACATCAAGTGTACAAAATGACATTTTGATGCAGAGATGCAATCTGCTCAGCGACATATGACATATCACTCTGTCTGTACCAAACCTTCTTGAAACTAGGGACGTGGAGTAGACTTGTAAAGCCGTTTTGTCACAATTGTCAGCATCGACATCATGGATGAAGTCGCAATCGCAAAAGAAAATAAACCTGAGAACGCGATATAAAAAGCGACGGATTTCCAGCCCTGTGGGAGC
>JACCEA010408727.1_pt1 | contig 12153 bp, 8 predicted proteins | sample 7449851 | NCBI WGS metagenome assembly JACCEA01 (sample SAMN15323453, study PRJNA562643) | freshwater metagenome | isolation source: river surface water | place: USA:Blue River Watershed | collected 2017-08-18 | reverse complement strand
GTGCACGCGGCGTCCAAAAAGGCGCGGTCGTGGGTGATGACCAGCAGGCTGCCCTCGAAGTTCTTCAGCAGCTCTTCGAGCCAGAGGATGGCGTCCAAGTCCAGGTGGTTGGTCGGCTCGTCCAGCAGCAGCACCTCGGGCTGGGCCACCAGGGCCTGGGCCAAGGCCACGCGCTTCTTGTAGCCGCCGCTCAGTTCGGCCACCGGGCGGTCGCCGTCTAGAGCCAGGCGGTGCAGCGCTTCGTCGACCCGCTGCTCCCAGGTCCAGCCGCCGAGCTGCTCGATGCGGGTTTGGAGGGCGTCGAGGTCGTCGCCCTCGGCGTGGGCCTCGTAGCGGGCGCGCAGGTCGCGGGCCTCGGCCACGCCCTCGGACACGGCCTCGAACACGGTGGCGTTGCGCTCGAACACGGGCTCTTGCGGCACGTAGACGATGCGCACGCCCTTTTCGCGCTGCAGCAGCCCGTCGTCGAGCTTTTCAAGCCCGGCGAGCACCTTGAGCAGGCTGCTTTTGCCGCTGCCGTTGCGGCCGATCAGGCCGACGCGCTCGCCGGCTTCCAGGGACAAATCCGCCGCGTCGAGCAGGGGCCAGTGGCCGTAGGCCAGGTGGGCTTGGGAGAGGGACAACAAGGCCATAGCCGCCCATTGTCCCTGGGGCGGCCCTGAGAGGCCTCAGCGCAGCTGGCGTTCCAGCGCGTCGATGAACAGGGCGGCCACGTCCACGCCCGCCTGCGCGCTGATTTCTTGGAAGCAGGTGGGGCTGGTGACGTTGATCTCGGTCAGGTGCCCGCCGATGACGTCCAGGCCCACCAGCAAGAGCCCCCGCGCCGCCAGGATGGGGCCGAGGTGCTCGGCGATTTCGCGCTCGCGCGCGGTGATCGGCATGGCCACGCCCTTGCCCCCCGCGGCCAGGTTGCCGCGCACCTCGCCGCCTTGGGGGATGCGCGCCAGCGCGTGCGACACGGGCACGCCGTCGATCAGGAGCACGCGCTTGTCGCCCTCGCTGATCTGCGGCAGGTAGCGCTGCGCCATGATGGTTTGCGTGCCGTCGCGGGTCAGCTGCTCCAGGATGGCGCCCAGGTTCAGCGCATCGGCCTTGACGCGGAAGATGCCCATGCCGCCCATGCCGTCCAGGGGCTTGAAGATCAAGTCTTGCTGCTCGGCGTGGAATGCGCGCAAGACCGCCATGTCGCGGCTGACCAGCGTGGGCGCGGTGAACTGCGGGAACTCGAGGATGGCGAGCTTTTCCGGGTGCTCGCGCAAGGCGGCCGGGCGGTTGAAGACGCGGGCGCCTTCGCGCTCGGCCTGGCTCAGCAGGTGGGTGGCGTACAGGTACTCGGCGTCGAAGGGCGGGTCCTTGCGCATCAGCACGGCGTCGAAATCGGCCAGGCGGCGCGGGCCGTCTTCGGCGGCCTGCACCCAGTCGGGCACCTTCTGGCCGGCGTGGCTGTTCAGCGCGTCCACGCTCAGGCGCAAGCGCACCGGGGCCACGCGCACGCCCAGCCCCGGCTCGCTGCGCAGCTGCCAGGGCTCGCACACCCACAGTTGGTGCCCGCGGCGGGCGGCCTCGCGCAGCATGGCGAAGGTGCTGTCCTTGTGCGTTTTGAACGTGCTGAACGGGTCGGCAACGACGAGAAAGTCCATGGCGTCAGGGTGTTTGCGGTGGCCGGCCAGTTTGGCACGCCGCACACTCGGGGACATGTGTCGATTCCTGGCCTACCGCGGCGACCCCATCTACCTCGAAGACTTGGTGTGCCGCCCCAAGCACTCCCTGGTGCGACAAAGCCTGCGGGCCGAGGAGGCCAAGATGGTCACCAACGGCGACGGCTTCGGCGTGGGTTGGTACGGCGACCGCGACACGCCCGGCGTGTACCGCCAGGTTACGCCGGCCTGGAGCGACGAGAACTTGCGCGCGCTGGCGGCCCACGTGCGCTCCCACCTGTTCTTCGCCCACGTGCGCGCGGCCACGGGCGGCGGCATCGCCCTGAGCAACTGCCACCCCTTTGCCACCAGCACCTTCCTCTTCATGCACAACGGGCAGGTGGGCGGCTTCGGCCTGGTGCGGCGGCAGCTGGAAGCGCAACTGCCGGACACGCTGTGGCACCAACGCCGCGGGGCGACCGACTCCGAGCTGCTGTTCCTGCTGATCGTGGAGCGCTTGGTCAACGGCTTCGGGCCGGTGGAGGCCGTGAGCCAGGTGCTGGCGGAGGTTCGGGCACTGATGCGCGACGCGCAGATCACCGACCCGCTGCGCTTCTCGGCCGCCCTGGCCGACGGCGACGACGTGTTCGCCTTCCGCTGGGCCAGCGACGAGCGCCCGCCCACGCTGTACCACCACCGCGCGGCCTACGGCCAGATGGTGGCCAGCGAGCCCCTGGAGGGCGACCCCGAAGGCTGGACGGCCCTGAACCCCGGCGCCGCGCTGTGCCTGCACGCCGACGGGCGCACGACCGAGCACCCGCTCAACGTGGCCTGAAGGCGTAGGCCAAGCCGCCGGCCAGCACGGCCCAGAAGGGCGCGCCGATGCCAGCCACCGTCACGCCCGACAGCGTGACCAAAAAGGTCAGCGCCGCGGCGTCGCGTTCGCGCGGGTCGGCCAAGGCGGCGGCCAACCCGTTGCCGATGCTGCCCAGCAGCGCCAGGGCGGCCACCGCCAGCCCCAAGGCCTTGGGGAAGGCGGCGAACACGCCCACCACGGCCGCCCCCAGCAGCCCCAGCACGCCGTACAACACGCCCGCGGCCACGGCCGCCAGCCAGCGGCGCGCCGGGTCTTCGTGCGCCTCGGGGCTCATCACGATGGCGGCGGTGATGGCCGACAGGTTCAACGCGTAGCCGCCGAAGGGCGCCAGCAGCACGGTGGCCACGCCGGTGCCGCCGATGACGGGCGACAGCGGCACGTTCACACCCCCGGCGCGCATGGCCGCCACGCCGGGCAGGTTCTGCGAAGCCATGGTGACGACAAAGAGCGGCAGGCCCAGGCCGATCAGCACCGCGGGCTCCCAGCTGGGCAGCACCGCCACCGGCGTGGCGCCCCACCCAGCCCCCAGCACGACGGGCTGCACCAGGCCCAAGGCCAGCGCGCAGGCCACGCCCACGCCCAGCACGGCGGGCACCGTCCAGCGCGGGAAGGCGCGCCGGCCCCACAGGTAAACGCACAGCATGGCCACGACCAGCACCGGCGCGCTGGGGCCGGCGCGCACGGCGTCCAGCCCAAACCGCGCCAGCACGCCGGCCAGCAGCGCGCTGGCGATGCTGACTGGGATGCGGTCCATCAAGCGCGCGAAGGCGCCGCTGTAGCCGGCGATGGCAATGAGCAAGCCGCACAGCACGAAGGCCCCCGTGGCCGCCGGCAGGCTCACGCCCTGGCTGGCGGCGATGAGCGCAGCGCCCGGTGTGCTCCAGGCGATGAGCACCGGTTGGCGGTAGCGCCAGCTGAAGCCCACGGACGTGACGGCCATGCCCAGGCCCAGGGCCCACAGCCAGGATGCGGTTTGCGCCGCGTTGGCGCCCACAGCCTGTGCGGCTTGGAACACCAGCGCCACCGAACTGGTGAAGCCCACCAGCACGACCACCGCGCCCGCCACCAAGGCAGGCAGGTCGCGGCGGTTCAGGCCCAGCCAGCTCACGGCCAGGTGAACTCGCGGTCGCCCCAAGGCTTCATGGCGCCAGGGCGCCAGCCGCGCGCCGTGTAGAAGGCCTCGGCGCGAGTGCCGGGTTCGGTGCACAGCCAGGCCGGGGTCAGTCCTTCGGCCACCAGCCAGGCCTCGGCCTCGTCCATCAGGCGCCGGCCCCAGCCACGGCCCTCGAAGCCCGGCTCGACGAACAACGCCCAAATGGATCCGCGACCATCGGGCTCGCGGTGCGCGATGGCGAAAGCGCGAAGTACCCCCTCGTCTTCGATCAACCAGCCGCGGCCGATGACGTCCACGTGGTGGGCGATCAGGTCCAGCGGCAGGCGCGACGCATCGCTGCACACGTTTTGCTGCACGGCCATGCGCACTCGCATCGACGCCGCGGCGTCACCGCCGCGCATGCGGCGCAGGTGGCCGTGGGGGTCGCTCAAATCTCCACCTTGGAGCCCAGTTCCACCACGCGATTGGTGGGCAGATGCAAGAAGTCGGCCGCGCCCGCGGCGTTGCGGTGCATGCTGGCGAACAGCTTTTCGCGCCACAGGGCCATGCCGCCGCCGATGGTGGGCATGACGATGTCGCGGCTCAGGAAGTAGCTGGTGTCCATCTCGTCCAGCACGATGCCCTGCTGCTTCAAGAGCTGCAAGGCCTCGGGCACGTCGGGCTCGTTCTTGAAGCCGAAGTGCAGCACCACCTGCCAGCAGTTGTTGCCCAGGGCCTCTACCTGCACACGCTTGCTGAAGCCCACCCAGGGCACCTCGTGGTGCTTGACGGTGACGAACAGGTTTTGCGCGTGCAGCACCTTGTTGTGCTTCAGGTTGTGCAGCAAGGCGTTGGGCGTCACACCGGCCTCGCTGGACAAGAACACGGCCGTGCCCTCCACCCGCGTGGGCGGGCTGACGAACACCGCCTGCAGGAAGCTCTCCAGGTCGATCGCGTCCTCGCGCAGCTTGTCGGCCATCAGGCGACGGCCTTGCTTCCAGGTCAGCATCAAGGTGAAGCACCAGACGCCGATGGCCAAGGGGAACCAGCCGCCCGACGGCACCTTGAGCAGGTTGGACGCCAGGAACATCACGTCGATCAGGAAGAACACGCCCGTGGCCGCGATGCACAGCGCCAGCGGGTACTTCCAGCCGTGGCGGATGACGAAGAAGGTCAGCACGGTGGTGATGGTCATGTCCATCGTCACCGCCACGCCGTAGGCACCGGCCATCTTGCTGCTGGAGCCGAAGAACACCACGGCCACCACGACGAAGGCGTACAGCGCCCAGTTGATGGCCGGCACGTACACCTGGCCGGTTTCTTTGACCGAGGTGTGCCAGATGCGCATGCGCGGCAGGATGCCCAACTGCATGGCTTGCTTGGCCACCGAGAAGCTGGCCGTGATCAGGGCCTGCGAAGCCACGGTGGCCGCCAGCGTGGCCAGGGCAAAGAGGGGAATCTCCGCCCAGTTGGGCGCCAGCAGGTAGAACGGGTTTTTGATGGCCTCGGGCTCGCGCAGCAAAAGCGCGCCCTGCCCGAAGTAGTTCAGGGTCAAGGCCGGCATGACCAGGCCGTACCAAGACCAGCGAATGGGCCGCTTGCCGAAGTGCCCGAGGTCGGCGTACAGCGCCTCGCCGCCGGTCACCACCAGCACCGCGGCCCCCAGGGCCACGAAGGCCATCCAGCGGTGCTGCAGGCCGAACTCCAGCGCGTAGGCCGGATTCAGGGCCGCCAGCACGTCGGGGTTGGCAACGATCTGCGGAATGCCCAGCAGCGCCAAGGACACGAACCACACCAGCATGATGGGCCCGAAGGCCTTGCCCACCACCGCCGTGCCCAGGCGCTGAAAGGCGAACAAGCCGGTGAGGATCAGCAGCGTGATGGGCAGGATCAGCCCGTGGTACTCCGGCGCGTACACGTCGATGCCCTCGACCGCGCCCAGCACCGTCATGGCCGGGGTGATGACGGCGTCGCCAAAAAAGACGGCCGTGCCGAACAGGCCCAGCAGCATCAGCCGCCGACGCAGCACGGGCTTGTCGCGCACGGCGTTGGTGGCCAGCGCCATCATGGCGATCAGGCCGCCCTCGCCGTTGTTGTCGGCGCGCAAGATCAGCAGCACGTACTTGAACGAGACGACCACCGTCATCGTCCAGAACAACAGCGACAGCACGCCCAGCACGTTGTCGCGCGTCACGCTCAGGTGCGCGCCGTGAAAGGTCTCGCGCAGGGCGTACAGGGGGCTGGTGCCGATGTCGCCAAACACGACGCCCAGGGCGACCAGGCTCAAAGCCGCGAGGGCGGCAGGGCTGCGTGAGGAGTGAGACGAGGCGCTCAAACGAATGCGGCGGCACGCAAGCGCCGCCGACCGCAACAAAAACGAGCACTTTACGCCTGCCGCCAAGAAAATGCTGCGGCGCAACAAACAAAAAGGGCCCCGTTGAACGGGGCCCTGCGTTCGGTCTGCGCCAGCTCAGTCGAACTGGTAGCTGACGTTCAGGTTGAAGCGACGGCCCAGCTGGCCCGTGGTGCCCTGATCCCAGTAGTTGAAGGTGTAGGGGATCTGGATCGAGCGGGTGTAGTCGTTGAAGGCGTTCAACACCGAACCGGCCACCGTCACGCCCTTCCAGGGCTGGAAGCTGAAGCCCGCGTCGATGGTTTGCTCGCGCCCCACGTAGCACCCGCCATTGGTGTTCAGGAAGCCGTTGGAGCCCGTGGTTGCGGCCAAGCAGGGCTCGGTGATGCCGATGCGGCGCATCTTGTCCTGGTGGTTGTACCGGGCCCAGACGTTCCATCCGTTGCGATCGAAGCGCACCGTGCCGGTGGCCTTGGTCTTGGGGATGTCCGCGCTGGAGGTGCCGCCCCACTTGCTCACGGCGGTGCCCTCCAGCACGAGTTGGTCAAAGCGGGGGGTGTAAGTGCCGCTCAGCTTGAGGCTCAAGCGACCCAAATCCTGAAGCGGCATGCGGACGTTGATGTCGTAGTCGATGCCCGAGGTCTTGGTCCACTTGTAGTTGCCGTAGCCGCGCAAGATGCCCACGATGGGGCCGCTGTTCGGGATCAGGTTGTTGTTGGCGTCGCGCAGCCAGGTGGCGGTGTTCGGGTCGCGCAGCACGTTGGCCGCGTTGGCCGTCGGGTTGGCGATGTAAGCCTCCATCACGTCGACCCCGCGCTGCACGCGGATCTCGTCGTTGCGCTCGAAGTACCAGGCGTCGATCGCCACGTCGATGAAGCGCGTCGGCGAGAAAATGACGCCGGCTGTGGCCGAGCGGCTCTTCTCCGGCTTCAGGTCGGGGTTGGCCGACACGATCGACGGAATGGAACCCGCGGCGTTGGTGGCCGTGCGACCCAAGATGTTGCAGTCGCGCAGCACGGGTGGATCGCCCAGCGACGTGCCTGCCGGGCAGCGGATGGGGTCGCGCACCGCGTACTCCTGGAAGTTGTGGAACGACAGCAGGAAGGCGTTGCTGATCTGCGCGATGGACGGCGCGCGGAAGCCCGTGGCCACGGTGCCGCGCACGGCCAAGGTGGAGGGCAAGATCGCCCACTTGGCGCCCACCTTGCCCGTGGTGGCGTTGCCGAAGTCGCTGTACTTTTCGTGGCGCGCGGCCACTTGCATTTCGACGTCGCGCAGCACCGGCAGGCGCATCTCGGCGAAGCCCGCCCACAGGCTGCGGTCGCCGCCAGCGCCGTTGCCCACGAGGCCGATGTAGTCGCCGCTCTTGTACACGTCGTCGGGCACCGACTCCAGCTTTTCCTGGCGGTACTCGGCGCCCAGTGCCACGGCGGCACGGCCGCCGGGCAGCGCAAACAACTCACGCCCGGCCCGGAAGTCCAGGCTCGTGATGCTCGACTCGCCGTCGACCACCGCGTCCGAGGCCACGCTGGCGATGGCCGCCGCCGTGTTGCCCGCGCCGTTGAAGCGGTAGGTGCCCGAGGCGATCGACGCGTTCAGCAGCGAACTGCGCAGCCGGTTCTTCAGGGTCCGCTCGTTGTCCTGGCGGCTGTACATCAGCGCGCTGTCGATGTCCCACTCGCCCCAGGTGCCCTGCACACCGGCGGTGAAGCGGGCCGACTGCAACTCGCTCACGTCCTTGCCGTTCAAGTCGGCAAAACGGTAGATGACCTGCACCGGCGCGTTCGTCGGGTTGTCGGGGTGGCCGACCGGCAAGATGATGGCGTTCTGGCGCTTGAGCGTGCCATCCAAGGTGGACCAGGTGACGGCCGTCGGGTTAGCACTGCTCACCACGGTCGTGGTCAAGGCTTGCGGAATCGGGGTTTCGGTGGTTTCGGTGCGGGAGACGATGAGGTTGGTGCTCAGCGTGAAGTCGCCGCCCAAGGCAAACGTGGCCCCCACCATGCCGTTCAGGCGCTTCTGGGCGCTCATCGCCTCGTCGGCGCCGTCGAAGTCAAAGCGGCACTGGCCGGTGCGGAAGCTGGGCGCCGTGGGGCCGATGCCTGCGGGGCGGGTGGCCACGCCCTGGCCCACGGTCAATTCGGCAGGGCAGCCGGCGTAGGTGCCCAGGTAGTGCTGGCCGAACGGGCTGTTGTTGGCCACGGTGCGACCGTCAATCACCGTGCTGCCGGCGTTGCTGGCCGGCAGCCGGTAGTAGCTGCCCCAGGGCGAAGCCACCGAGTCCGGCGTGAACCGACGGAAGCCACTGGTGGAGCCGGACACGGTGGTGTCCAGGTAGCGGTGGTGCAGGTCCAAATCGCCGCGGTCTTGCAACTGGCTGTGGAAGACCGAATCGCGGTCGCTGACCTCCAGACCACCAAAGACGTTGAAGCCATGGCTGTCCAAATTGCCAAAACCAAAGCTCACGCCGCCGGTGCGCGTGGTGCCCACGCCGTTGTCGTTGGTCATGTAGGACGCGTTGGCCTCCATGCCCTGGTAGTCCTTGCGCAGGATGTAGTTCACCACCCCCGCCATCGCGTCCGACCCGTACAAGGCCGACGCGCCGTCCTTCAAGATGTCGATGCGGTCGATCGCGCCCTTCGGGATGTTGTTAACGCTGATCAGCGCGCCGCGGCCAAAGTTGATGTCGACGGCCGCCACGGGCGCCACACGGCGGCCGTTGATCAGCACCAGCGTGCCTTGCGAGCCGAAGCCGCGCAGGGAAATGGTGGACAGGCCGCTGATGAAGCCCGAGGCCGCGCCGTCTTGCACGGAGCTGGCATCGACCGCGCCCGTGGAGCGCAGCAGCTCCTCGATGGTGGCGTAGCCGGAGTTCTGGATGTCTTGGCGGCTGATGGTCGTGACGACCGAGGGCGTTTCTTTGTCGGTGCGCTTGATCAGCGAGCCGGTGACTTCGACCTTTTCGAGCTTCTGGGGCACGGCAGGGCTGGTCGGTGCCGCCGGCGTTTGGGCCTGAACCTGCGCCGCCAGGGCAAGCAAGGCGAGGCTGATCAGGTGGGGGCGAGGAAGTCGCGTGGTCATGCGGTCGAGCTCCGGCAGGCGGGCGGTGGGCGCCCTGGGTTAGAACAAGCCGGAAAGTCTAGGAAGCCGATCGCCACCGGCCCCTTGGTCAGCCGACCAGACAAACCCTAGACCGCACGCGCCACCCGCCCAAGTGCTTGAATTGCATGGGCACCACGCAGCCCATGCCGCGCGCAGCGTGGGGCCGCAACAACGGCCACGGCATGCTTTGGGGCCGCGCGACGCGGCCCCGCCCACGCTCAGGCCACCAAGCCCTCGCGCTCTTCGGCGTTCGGGTCGGTGCGCTCCAGCTCGTAGCTGGCGGCCAGCATGGCCAAGCGGGCCACCACGCCGTACATGTAGAAGCGGTTGGGGGCGCTAGCGCCCGGCTTCTGGCCGGGGCGCGCCAGGCTGGCGGGCTCGGCAAAGGCCAGGGGCACGAAGTTGGCGCCCGGGGCGTTGAGGTTCTCGTCGATGCCGCGGTCGGCGTGCACGCGGTAGAAGCCGCCCACCACGTAGCGGTCGACCATGTAGACCACGGGCTCGGCCACGCCACCGTTCACGCGCTCGTAGGTTGGCACGCCCTCTTGGATGATGACCTCGTTGACCTGCTGCCCGTCCTTGACCACCGACATCTTGTTCTTCGTGCGGCGGTTGATGGCGTCCAGCTCCTTGGCGTCGCGCACGGTCATGATGCCCATGCCGTAGGTGCCGTTGTCGGCCTTGACGATGACGAAGGGCTTTTCGTTGATGCCGTAGTCCTTGTACTTGCGGCGGATCTTGGTCAGCAGCGCGTCGGCATGGCTTTGTACGCACTCGATGCCCGTGCCCTCGGCGAAGTCCACGCTGCCGCACTGCTCGTACATCGGGTTCAGCAGCCAGGGGTCCATGCCCAGGAGCTTGGCGAACTTCTTGGCCACTTCTTCGTAGGCCGCAAAGTGCTGGCTCTTGCGCCGCACGGCCCAGCCGGCGTGCAGCGGGGGCAGCAGGTACTGCTGCTCCAGGTTCTTCAGGATGTTGGGGATGCCGCCGGACAGGTCGTTGTTCAGCAGGATGGTGCAGGGGTCGAAGTCCTTGAGCATCACGCGGCCGGACTTGCGGATCAAGGGCTCCACCACCATCGTGCTGCCATCGGCCAGCGTGAGCGAGGTGGGGGCGGTGATGGTTTCGTCCAAGGTGCCCAAGCGCACGTTCAAGCCGGCTTGGTGAAAGATGCGCACCAAAGTGGCGACGTTGGCCAGGTAGAAGGTGTTGCGGGTGTGCTTCTCGGGGATCAGCAGCAGGTTCTTGGCCTCGGGGCAGATCTTCTCGATCGCCGCCATGGCCGCCTGCACCGCCAGGGGCAGCATCGCCTCGGTCAGGTTGTTGAAACCGCCGGGGTAGAGGTTGGTGTCCACCGGCGCCAGCTTGAAGCCGGCGTTGCGCACGTCCACCGAGGTGTAGAACGGCGGGGTGTGCTCCATCCACTCCAGCCGGAACCAGCGTTCGATGGCCGGCGTGGACTCCAGGATGCGCTGCTCCAGCTCGTTGATGGGGCCCGTCAGGGCGGTGATGAGGTGGGGAACCATGGGGCGGCGCTTTCTTGGGGGCTTCGGGCCATTCTAGGAACGGGCTGGCACATGGGGCCAAAGTCGGCGTCGGCAAGGTCACTATGCTGGCCGGATGAAGCACAAGCTGCTGATCGCGGACCCCGACGCCGGACACCGAACCTGGGTGCGCCAGGCCTTGCAGGCCCAGGGTTGGGCCCTGTTCGAGGCCGACCACGGCGCCGCCGCGCTGCGCACCGCCCGCACCGTGCAGCCCGACCTGCTGCTGCTGAGCCTGCACCTGCCCGGGAGCCCCGACGCCTGGGACCTGCTGGCCGCCATGGCCGGGTTGCCCTGCCTGGTGCTGGACCGCGGCCTGAGCGCCGCCCAGCGTCAGGCCGCCTGCCAAGCCGGTGCGCGCCAGTTCCTGAGCCTGCCTTGCCCACCCGCGCAGATGCAACAGGCCGTGTTGGGCCTGCTGAACGAGGCCCCGCCCCGCTGGCAATGAAAAAGGCCGCCCCGAGGGGCGGCCTGTCGATGGCGCAGGGCCGGCTTACTTGGAGTAGGCCGTTTCGCCGTGGCTGGCGATGTCCAGGCCTTCGCGCTCTTCCTCTTCGGTGACGCGCAGGCCGATGGTCCAGTCGACCAACTTGAAGGCCACGACCGAGACCACGCCGCTCCACACGATGGTGATCAGCACGCCCTTGGCCTGGGCCCAGACTTGGGTGGCCATCGAGAACGCATCCGGCGCGATCATGGTGGCCGTGACCCAGTCGCCCATGGCGCTCGGGCCGCCCAGGCTCGGGCTGGCGAACACACCGGTCAGCAGCGCGCCGATGATGCCGCCCACGCCGTGCACGCCGAACACGTCCAGCGAGTCGTCGGCCTTCAGCATCTTCTTCAGGCCGGTCACGCCCCACAGGCAGGCGAAGCCGGCGATCAGGCCGATGATCAACGCACCGCCCACGCCCACGTTGCCGGCCGCCGGGGTGATGGCCACCAAGCCCGCCACAGCACCCGAAGCCGCACCCAGCATCGAGGCCTTGCCGCGGTGCAGGGCTTCGCCCAGGCACCAGGCCAACACCGCCGCGGCCGTGGCCACCAGCGTGTTGATGAAGGCCAAGGCGGCGAAGCCGTTGGCTTCCAGGGCCGAGCCGGCGTTGAAGCCGAACCAACCCACCCACAGCAGGGCGGCGCCGGTCATCGTCAGCGGCAGGCTGTGCGGGGTGATGGCGTCTTTGCCGTAACCCACGCGCTTGCCCACCATGTAGGCGCCCACCAAGCCCGCCACGGCGGCGTTGATGTGCACCACGGTGCCGCCGGCGAAGTCCAGGGCGCCGTGCTGCCAGATGTAGCCGGCTTTGGCGTTCATGGCGTCGGCCACGGCGGCGCTGCTGTAGGCGTCAGGGCCCATCCAGAACCAGACCATGTGCGCGATGGGCAGGTAGCTGAAGGTGAACCAGATCGCGCAGAAGGCCAGCACGGCACTGAACTTGATGCGCTCGGCGAAGGCGCCCACGATGAGGCAGCAGGTGATGCCCGCGAACGTGGCCTGGAAAGCCGAGAACACGATCTCGGGGATGTACACGTCCTTGCTGAAGGTGGCC
>JACCEA010957707.1_pt1 | contig 12155 bp, 10 predicted proteins | sample 7449851 | NCBI WGS metagenome assembly JACCEA01 (sample SAMN15323453, study PRJNA562643) | freshwater metagenome | isolation source: river surface water | place: USA:Blue River Watershed | collected 2017-08-18 | reverse complement strand
TTCACATAAATTCGATTGATCAATTAGAAGATTGGGCGATAAATATTCCTGAATATGCATATGCTCTAGCCGAAAAATACTGGCCAGGTCCTATGACATTAATTTTAAACCGAAGTTCAAATGCTAAAGACTGGATAACTGGAGGACAAGACACGGTTGGGATTCGAATTCCAAATCATGAAATGGCACTTTCTTTCATAGAGGAATTTAAGAAAATTGGCAGTGGAGCGATTGCTGCACCAAGTGCAAACAAATTTGGCAAGGTGTCTCCTACTTCATACCAACATGTCAAGGAAGAATTAAGTAGAGATTTAAGTGCAAATGACATGATTCTTGATGGAGGTAACTCATCAATCGGCATCGAATCAACCATTATTGATTGCACTCAATCTAAACCAAAGATTTTACGACCTGGATTTATTACTAACACAATGGTTGAAGAAACCACAGGTTTAATTTTGTCAGATTCAATTACAAACATCAGAGTGAGTGGATCTTTTAAATCTCACTATGCGCCTAAAGCAAAAGTCTTATTAGATATTGAACCTCAACCAGGTGATGGATTCATTGCGCAAGCAGAATTTGAAACTCCCGCAAATGTTATTCGATTAATAGCGCCAAAAAATGTAGAAGAATTTGCTCAGAATCTATACTTTGCGTTTCGAAAGGCCGATGAAAAAGATTTAAGCCGAATAGTTGTTAAACAACCATTAGGTGACAACTTAGCCTTAGCTATTCGAGATCGATTATTAAAAGCAAGTAATAACTAAATATCAAAGCGAGCCGCTTTCGGGAATTGAACCCGAGACCTTTGCTTTACGAGAGCAACGCTCTACCAACTGAGCTAAAGCGGCCGGGGTTGATTATTTAGACGTGGGTAATTGTGAAACACGGTTATCGCGACGCTTAATTAAATCGTCAACCATCGCAATAAATCTATTGATACTAGAGCCTGGTTTTGTATCACCAAAATAGTAATTTCGCATTGATTCATAGGCGCTTCTGTCAACTTGTCCTGAAACATGATCTGAAATTAATTTATCAATATTATTAATATTTTCTTTCGTAATTACAGTTACAGCCTTGGAAGCAGGGGCGACTTTAGCGAAATCATTAACATTACTTCTTCTATCACACATCAACATTGCGCCTTGAGGCTTTAAATACAAATAATCAATTGTTACAGCTGAAACATCAGAAACTAATAGATCTGCCACTTGTAGTACTGGCATTGGGTCTCCAGTTACTAACCTATGTTTGGCACTTGGATCTTTAGAGTTTGCAGAATCTAATAGCGCCAAAATCTTTTTATGGGCATTGGCTATTTTTGGCTTTGGTGAAGTTGTTACTTTTGGATGAGGTTTATACAAAACTGTTGCATTAGTAACTTTTAGCATTGCTGAAACGATTTGTTCTCCATAAACATCAACTGAGGAATAATTATTTGCTTCCTGGTCACCTTCCCATGTTGGGGCATAAGCCAGTACTTTTCTTCCAACATTTACTTCCAGTGGTTTTTGCAATAAATCTAGTTGAGGTCTACCTATTACAACTTCTTTGTTTTCATCACTAACTATAAGAGCATTTTTTAATCTATCTTTTGCAGCTTGACCTGCTACTGCAACAACGTCGTAGGCATACATTTGTCTCGAAGTCATACTCATTTTGTCTGACTCTCCATGATTCAAATGAACATGGAAAGCTCTTTTTGCTGCCATAGCTTGAAAGTTTGTGAATGAATTGTTTACATACAAAACTACTTTGTAATTATTTGCTTCGATCAAATCAGTTAAAGTAAAGAAGTCATAAACAGAATTGACTGGTAGGAAAGTCAGTTTTCTTAGATGCTTGGTGGTAGGAAATTGCCGACAAATAATATGTACCTTGTGTGTTTTATTTAGTTCTTCATAAACTGGTAGCCATTGTGCAATTTGATAAGACCGAGAAACATCGTCGCCAAAATAAGCTAAAACTTCATAATTCTGGGAATTTTTCTTAAGATCTTTAAATTCTGAAATGGCTTTGGGATCATTTGCTTTCCAGGCATGGTAGGCAGCTCCACCCATACGACGAATACGTAAATACCAAGGGTTGGAATCAAAGCGTCTGGGAATAATTGCCATGGTGAATATGAGCCTACTCAATATATATAGTGCGAAGATGAGCGTGAAAGACTAAAGGCACAAGAAAAGTAACTTCTTGATATCGAATGGGGCAAACATGCTGGGCATGGTTTTAGCCGCAGGTGCCGGGCGTCGCCTTCGCCCCTATACCGACACTCTTCCCAAAGCTCTAGTTCCAGTTGATGACGAAACCACAATTCTAGATTTAACTCTAAGCAACTTTTCAAAAGTTGGGTTAAAAGATGTAGCAGTAATTGTTGGTTACAAATCAGAAGCTGTTGAAGCTCGAAAAAAAGATTTGGAATCAAGACATGGTGTTAATTTAGAATTGATATTTAACGACAAAGCAGAAGAATGGAATAACGCTTATTCGTTGTGGTGTGCCAGAGATTTATTCTCTCAAGGTTTTCTTTTAGCAAATGGTGACACAGTTCATCCTGTAGGTGTGCAAGAAACTCTGCTTGCAAATAGAGGGCCGGCAATTCTTTTGGCAGTGGACACTGTTAAAAAACTAGCTGAAGAAGAAATGAAACTAACAATTGACTGTGCGGGAAATCTTGCCAGGATTACAAAATTAATGGATCCGCAATCTGCGTTTGGTGAATATATTGGATTAACTCTTGTGGAACCAGAAGCTGCAGAAAAACTTTCATCTGCTTTAGAAACTACTTGGAAGCTAAATCCAGATCTTTACTATGAAGACGGTTATCAAGAATATGTTGACCGTGGTGGAGTTATTAACCTGCAACCAATTGGTGAAGTTTCTTGGGTTGAAGTAGACAATCATGACGATCTAGCAAAAGCGAGGTCAATTGCATGTCACTATTAAAAAGAACAATTGAAACTCCCCTTTATATTGATATTCGAAAAGGTGCTCTAGATGATTTAGCAACAGTGCTGGCTGATCAAAGAGTTTCTAGCACCGGTCATATTGCAGTAGTTATGACTGAAGGTGGCAAAAAGAAATTTGAAGCAAGATTAAAAAAAGCAGCACCTAATGCTGATTTTTATATTTCTCCGGGAAATTCTTTAGATGATGCCAAAGCTTTAGCTGAAAACTTAAAGCCAAAAAAATATGATGCAATTGTTGGAGTAGGTGGTGGCAGAGTTATTGATTTGTGTAAATATGCTGCAACTTTGTTAGAAATTCCAATGATTTCTGTTGCCACAAATTTGGCTCATGATGGTGTTGCTTCCCCTGTAAGTATTTTGGAAAATAACGGTGGACGTGGATCTTTTGGTGTTAATGCACCACTTGCAGTGGTAATTGATCTAGATGCAATCAAGATGGCGCCAGATCGTTTTATAAAAGCAGGCATTGGAGATGTGTTAAGTAATCTTTCTGCTGTTAAAGATTGGGAATTAGCAGTAAAAGAAAATGGTGAAAAGATGGATGGCTTAGCAGCCTCCATGGCACGCATTAGTGCTGAAGCTCTTTTAGGTCGAGCAGATTCAATTGGCAGTGATGATTTTCTAGTGGCACTTTCCGAAGCTTTAGTTTTGTCAGGAATTGCTATGGGAATTGCTGGAACTAGTAGACCTTGTAGTGGAGCATGTCACGAAATTTCTCACGCCATTGATTTGTTATTCCCAGATAGAACTCAACCTCACGGTGAACAAGTTGGTGTAGGAGCCCTTTTTGCTACGTTCTTACGAAATGACGAGGAAAGATTTACTGAATTAGCTTATGCACTTTCCCAACATGGATTACCAATTTCTCATCACAATCTAGGTTTTAATGATGAAGAATTCACAGAAATTGTTAAGTCTGCACCAACAACTAGACCAGATCGCTTCACGATTTTGGAACACTTAAATATGTCAGAAAATAGAATCAAAGAAAAGATTAAGGAATTTAACGACGCTATTGCGTCTATTCAAATTTAGTGATGTTCGATGTGTTCAGAAATGTTTTGCTTGGCAGCTAATCCATAAACAGCCAAACTTAATAATGCTGGCACCATTAACAACCAAGCCAAAATATCTGTTCCTGTTTTTTGCATCACAATTCCCATTAATGATGGTGAAATACTTGCTCCAGCAATTGCTGCAAACATCATAAAACCTGCAGTCCTTGGATCTCCTGGATTAATTCTTACTGCCCACACCATTGCAGTTGGAAAAACGGGTCCACAGACAAAACCCATTATGGTAAATCCAAGTAACGCATAAGGGGTAAAACCTACAAAAAACAGGCTTAAAATAATCAAAATTGCTGAAGCTAAAACTATTTGAGTTGGAGAATATTTTTTAGCCAAAGGCAAAATAAGAATTCTTCCAGCTGCCAAAGCTAGGAAAAATAAAGCTAACGCTGTTGCCCCCATTTGAGCAGAATAATTCTGATCAATCATGTAGGTAGGAATCCAACCTGATGCACCAACTTCAACTCCAACATAAAAAGCAATTCCTAAAAGAAGCATTGAGAAAACAAACTTATGTCCATCAGGTTTTGCTGTGGAGTGATCTCGTTTTAAATAACCCGAAGTATTGGAGATAAACATATATCCAACAACAAAAAATATTGCTGCCCAAACAAATAATAATTGACCAAACAAATCTGGTATAGCCCCTGCAATTAAAACAGGTCCAACAACTGCACCAATTGCAAAACCTGCATTTAAAATATTTACTAATCTAACTGCTTTTTCGCTTCCACCTCTAGATAAAAATTGGCTAATGGTTGCATCGCAGGCACCGAATCCAAATCCGACAACTGTTACACCTAACAAAGTAATATTCCAACTTGGGGCAACCCCAATAAGAATTGCGCCTACTCCCATTAGTGGTGCACCTAAACCGCCAACATAGGCAGCTTTAAATTTAGAAACTGTTATCGTGCCAATGACCACACCAATTAGTGCTGTAACACCATGTGCAAAGAAAATGAATCCACTTTCAGCAAGATTGAGATCGAATTTATCTCTGAAATAAGGAACCATCACACCATATGACGAGGTGAAACCACCCATCACAGCAAATATTGAAATGCCTGAATAAATAGATAAATTATTTAGTTTTAATGGTGCGTGAATTGAAGTCATTTAATATAACTTAGCAAAGATGTATTTTAATTACAGCGAAGACATAGGTGCATCGGGTGCAGGTGGCCTAGATAACAAAACTTCTATGTTTCCGGTTAGCGACCAAGAGCCAGATTCAAAAGGAATTATGTAAGCATCCCCTTTATCTATTGTGAAATTTCCTTGTTTTTCTGTGTTTATTTGCCCATTTCCCTGCGTAGCCAACAGGATTGAAAATCCTGGAGCAAATTCAAGGGAAGCATTTTTTGGTCTTAACAAATGGGATCTGAAATATGGTTCTGCTTGGACTGGCAACATCGAAGTCATAAGAGAAGAATCATTCTCAGTCGAAACTACTAATTTCTCAACATCTTCCTTCTTTAGTGCATCAAGATTTAGTGCTTGCAGAGCAAGATCAAATCCCAGATTTAAATGACCATCTTTCAAGCCATCAACTGCAAATCCTTCCCATTCCAAAAGAATGGAGAAATCTGTTGGCTCCTGCAATTCCAAAATGAATATTCCTTCAGCAATAGCATGAGGAATTCCTGCTGGAACTAATATTCCTTCGCCTGCTTTAACAGTTCTTTTGTTTAATGAATTAATCAAACCGTTTGTGTCTTCTTTTTCAACCATATTCTTAACACTTGACATTGTCATATTTGATTCAAAACCAATTCCAACCCAAGCATCTTTTGGTGCCTCTAACACAATCCAAGCTTCAGTTTTTCCATGTGGAACACCTAAATGTTGTTTAGCAAAATTTCTTTTCGGATGATAATGAACTGGAAGTCTTTGATCTGGATCTAATAACTTAACTAATATTTCAATACTTGCACCAAATCTATTTACGTGAGCTTTGCCTAACCAAGATTCAGGATTGGTTGAAACACTTTCTCTTAACGTTGTGCCATCTTCTAAAAGTGTTAAACCTTGATTAGTGGAACCAAATCTTGTTGTAGTTGATCCCAACCACTCTTCTGGTCTCATAGGACCACCAGGTCCATTTCTGAGTTTGCCAATTCTGCTGCCACCTTTATAAAAGTGGTCAAATTGATTAGCAGGCAATTTAATTGGTTGAGCAACTAACAATTTAGGACTACTCCTTAGTTACTTTTTACTCTTGTTATAAGCATCTATTATTTTTTGCTTTTCTTCAATAAGTTTCTTAAGTTTATCTTCAGCTATTTGAGCGTCCTTGAGGGCAGATTTGGCATTATTTAAGGCGGCATTTGCTTCTTTCAGCAATACTTCCAGTTCATTTTTTCGACTGGTTGCTTCTTCTTTTTGAGTCTCTAAGAGTTTTATCAACTCAATAGATTTCTTCATTATTCGATCTTGAGATTCAGCAAACAAACTCAAATTTACTAAATTCTCTGTGAATTCAGTTGGTGAAGCTGAGTTTAATAACACAGTCAAAGTATCAAGGGATCCCTGCATATAAAGAATCCTGATTGAATCAGTAACTTGTGATTGAGCATTTCTTGCTTCTGCTTCTCTTAATTCAATATCTTTAATCAATTCTGCTAATTCATTTTGCGCTTTTTCAATTTCAGATTTTATATTTAAGTATTTCTTTCTTGATTCAGATGCTTGCGCTGCAGCTTGATCTGCCTTTTCACTTGCTGCTTTATATTGCGGGGTTAAGGCAGCAATGTCTGCTGCTGCTTGTTGAGCACGGTATGCAAATTCATCAAAACCACTTTGAGTCGGAATTCCACCAAGAGTGTCAGCTAAGGCAATATCCACTGCGCCAACCACATAGGTTGATTTTAATTTCATTCTTGCTTGGAAAGTTCTGCCAGATAAAGTTACTGATCCTCCACTTGAATCTTTAGCTATTAAAGTTTTTGCAGCACCGCTGGAATATCTTTCTACAACATCTATTGATTGCACGTTTGATAAACCAAGAGCTGCTGCCATGGCGCTTTGTGACATTCTTACTCCCCAACGAGCATTGGGATTTCTTGCATTTAAGGACCAATTGTCATCTACTGATTGACTCCACGAAACATTTCCACCCCAGGCATCTAATGTGCTCATAGTTCTTCCACCAGTTGAAGACGCAAAATATGCAGTGATTGCTTTACCGCCAAAAGTTAAAATCGCAGGTTGGCCTGAACCAGTTACTGCTGAATTAACAGCGTCTCGCCATGCATCACTTTCTTTGGAGTAACCAACATAGACTTGATCAGTTGCATTGTTATAAATATGACAACCACAATTTCCTCTCAATCCACTATTTGCTTTACCTAATCCATAAGAACGAGATGCCACAACTTGGGCTACTAATGCAGCTTTGGGCCAAGAAGAACTCATTTCCGCAATTCCTAACGGATATTCATCAGCTAATCGCATTGTTATTGATGTGTAAAGATCTGCTCTTCCATCATTATCTCCGCCATAAACCACATTTAACGTTCCATATTTATATCTATGTCCTGGAGTTGATAAAACTGAATTGGCATTAGTTTCAGGGGTTCCACTATTAGTATTAATTAATCCAGAACCGGCACTTACTCGAAAAGAAATTCTTTTGCCTGTTCCTCGAGCTTCTGCTCTTCCATCATCTCCACCACTTGTGACAACAGAATTTCCATTGGCTTCAATGCGAATAACTGTTCCGCTCCCAAATGTTGCCACAGGATTTCCATCAATTGACATTTCTAATTGAGCATCGTCAGTTAATTTATCTAAACGAACAAATACAGCTGTTTTATCTTGACTTAAACCCACAGTTATTTGTTTGTCAGCTGGTGAATCACTTAAATTAGTGCCTGGGTAGTAATGATTTAAAATGTCTTGCCAACTTCTTCCGTCTAATGCTTGGCCTAAAGCACCATATTGACTTAAACCAACTCCATGTCCCCAACCAGATCCAACAATAATCCATTCGTTAGGAACTGCACTTGCTGGAGAAGCAAATAAGTTAGAGGTAATTAATGAAAAAATTGTCCCAACGATTAAAAGTTTGCGCCTATGACTTTTAGTTTTCATTTGCGCAATTTCCTACTTAGGTTGCTGCTGGATAACCAGCTAGGGCAAGTAATTCTTCAGCAGAGCCAGCAAAAACGTTTAAATCTATTCCGCGAGAAGAAACTCCGAAAGTTCCTCCTGGACCAGTTTGAGAATATTGCCAAAAAGTCCAGCGCAAATTACAGCCTTCTCCAGTCCAAACAGTATTTAAACACCCAACTTTAGGAGAAATGCCAGGATTTGAAACATCAAAATAATTAGCAGCCCACAAAGGATAATTTGCTAAAGATGAATCTGCGCTTAAATGATTTTTCAAAAAAGTTGGATTCGAATAAATTATTGGTAATCTTCCAGTTGCGTTTGCAACTTTATCTAACCAAGTTTTAACAAACGCAACAGCTTCTTCGTCAGTAACGTTTCTTGGAACACCTGCTTGTTCAATATCTAGTACAAGTGGCAAAGTTCCCTGGGAATAACCACCGTGAGCATTCCATCTTGAAATCATTAAATCTGCTTGAGCATTAGCTGCTGCAAGAACTGTGTTCATGTCATCGGTATTTGGAATTTGTGCAAAATGATATTGCCCAACCATTAAACCTGCGGCTTTTGCTTGTGGAATCCATTGATCGGCGTATGCAACTGCTCTTGCATGAGCATTTGGTCCACCGTCAGAAGATTTTATAAAAACAAATCTTGCACCTGCTTCATACATTTTTGCGAAGTTAACAGTTCCTTGATAGCGCGAAATGTCAGTTCCTAAAATTCTTCCGTTTGGTCCTAGCCCTTCAATTCTTGGGACAACAGCAACTTCTTGTTCACCACTTTCAGTGGCAACTGTTATTCCAGAAGTTGTCACAACACGATATTTATAACGTGCAGTTTTTCTAGATGCTTCAATTGTAAAATTAAAAGTTCCATCTGCTGCAGTTTTTGCTGACGCTTTTTTTACCCAATTCTTTTTCTTTGCATCATAAATTTGTAATTGAACACCCACTTTATTTGCTGGAGGATTGAGTGTTCCTATAAAACCAATCGGATTTGCTGGATTAACCGCTGCACTTTGTGCAGTTAAGCCAACTTTAGTTTTTTTAAAAACTATTGTGAAAGAATCACTTTTTGGTTTTTCACCTTTATCAACAACGATTCGATAAGTAGTTTTACCTTTTTTAACTGGTGCTGTAGTAGACATTTTCCATGTTCCATCAGCTTTTGTTTTGGTTGAACCGATGGTGGACCACTTTTCACCTTTTTTGGTTTGACGAAGAATCGTTACTCCTGCTTTAACTGGATCAATTGATCCGTTAATGGAAAACTTGGCACCTAAAGAAACTTCTGTTGGAACAGGATTAAGAACTAACCCAGGTTGAGTCGCAATAGTTGCAATGAGCGGATTTGCTGCAACTTCTTCTGCCGAAGCTGGGCCTACTAATCCAACCGTTAAAAATAGTGAAGAAAAAATAGTTACTAAGTACTTAACAATTCGCACTGCAAAACTCCTTATTTGTTCTCTTTTCAAAGTAACACGAGTTACTAGTGGGACTAAGAGACTGACACTCAGTTAAGTGACCTCAATCACTAAAATTTCTGCTAAAACAATTATTTGGCTCGATTAGTGTGGGCCTGTTTGGACATGTAAAGAGCCAAAACTAGAGCAACCACAATTCCCGCATTTACACCAAGTTCTAACAAAGATCTTTGAAAAGCTTCGTTGTCTTTATAAGAACCTAGAGTTAAAGATGCACCAACAGTTAAAATGTGTCGCACAGCAGCGATTACTCCAATTATTAAAAACTTATCTAATTGGTAAACACCATCTGTAAAACGTGCAATTACTGTTCTTAAGATTTCTAAAATAATTACAATAAATAAAATGTCATTAACACCTTGAATCATTCCAGTTGGAAAGAATGGTTTTGTATTTAACAATCTTTCAACAGTGAAAAAGAGTGCTCCCATGGCAACTAAAAATAGAATGATGCCCAGAAGGCCATGAAAAGCATCTTCTAAAATATCTACAAAGTGTTCAGGAAGAATTGATCTTTCATTTGAATCTTTTACTTTGGCTTTTGATGCCATTTAACACCTACTTTTGTTTAAGGTGGTCTAATTTTAATATATGATTTAGTATTTAGCCTGTTTAAAGTTAGTTAAACCTTGAATAATCATTTTGTGGTCTTCTACCTGAGGCAAACCACTCACTAAAGCCACACCCACCATCCCGCTTCCTGAAACAGTTATCGGAAATCCTCCTCCATGAGCAGCATAGAGTTCATTATCTAAACCTGAATCTTCTTCAAAACTTTGATTTTTTTCTTCAAAAGAAACTCTGACATACATACTGGAATGTTTAAATTTTTCAACAACTCGATATTTTCGGTTGATCCACCAATCGTTTTCACTTGAACTTCCAGTTAGTGCAGAATGAAAAATTATTTGCTCACCAATTCTTACTTGCACAATTACTGGAGCTTTTTGACTCAATGCTAATTTTAATAATTCTTGACCTAATGAAATCGCATCTTCATTTGTAAATGATGAAAGCGCTAACTCTTCTTCTTGTTGTAATAATTCTTTAGTTGAATAATCCCCAGTTGTCATAACCTTTAGCCTAAAGTGTGCTTAAAGATTTACCTGCAGTTGCCGCTGATTTAACTATGTTTTAGCCTTAAGGCTAATTAACTCCAAGGAGAATCCTGTGATTGAAGTTCGCGCCTACGCCGCCCAAAAAGCCAAAGCTGTTTTAGCGCCTTGGACATTTAACAGAAGAGATCTAAGTCCAAACGATGTGTTAGTTGAAATTGTTTATTCCGGAATTTGTCATTCAGATATTCATCAAGTAAGAGAAGAGTGGGGCGAAGCAATTTTTCCTATGGTCCCAGGACATGAAATTGCTGGAATCGTTAAAGAAGTTGGATCAAGTGTTACCAAATTTAAACCAGGCATGAGAGCTGGTGTTGGAGTATTTATTGACTCTTGTAGAAAATGCGAAAACTGTTTAGCCGGAGAAAATCAATATTGCTTAGAAGGAATGACTGGTACTTATAACGGTTATGAAAGAGATGGCAAAACGGTTGCCCAAGGTGGTTATGCATCCGCCATTGTTGTTAACGAAGATTATGTTTTGCATTTGCCAGAGAATTTAGAAATGGCAGGAATTGCACCACTTCTTTGTGCAGGAATTACTTTGTATTCACCACTTAAACATTGGGGGGCTGGTCCTGGTAAAAAAGTTGGCATCATTGGTTTAGGCGGCCTTGGACACATGGGTGTTAAATTTGCTCATGCTTTAGGTGCTGAAGTTACAGTTCTTTCTCATTCAGCAAATAAAGAAGCAGATGCCAAAAATATGGGTGCCGATCACTTCATTTTAACCAAAGATGAAGCTGTATTTGAAAAATACAAAAACCACTTTGATCTACTAATTAACTCAGTTTCTGCTCCAATGGATCTAAACAAATACGCCAATATGTTGAAACTAAATGGTTCTCTTGTAATGGTTGGTTTAAGTGGCGAACCATATCCAATTGATGCATTCACCATGTTGAACCAAAGAAGAAGAATTGCTGGTTCCATGATTGGTGGCATGAAACAAACTCAAGAAATGCTTGATTTTGCTGGTAAACACAACATTGTTAGTGATGTTGAAATCATCAAGGCTGATGAAATCAACAAAGCATATGATCGAGTAGTAAATAGCGATGTTAAATATCGTTTCGTAATCGATGCCAAAACAATTTGAAATTCGACCAGCACAATTAACTGATTGTGCTCAAATTCTTGATTTAATCAAGGAATTAGCAATATATGAAAAAGAACCAGATGCGGTTGAAACAACGGTTAAAGATTTAGAAGAAGCCTTATTTGTTGGTTCTAATACTTTTAATAATCAACCTGCTTGTTATGCGGTTGTAATTGATGATCAAGAAAACCCTGGACAATTATCAGGCTTTGCTCTTTATATGTTGCATTTCTCAACTTGGACTGGAAAATACGGAATCTATTTAGAAGATTTATATGTCAGAGAATCAAAACGTGG